>Ga0181534_10000828_pt1 | contig 21392 bp, 24 predicted proteins | sample PEATcosm2014_Bin_37_FD_119758 | JGI IMG/M metagenome (GOLD analysis project Ga0181534, IMG submission 119758) | Peatland microbial communities from MTU Mesocosm Facility, Houghton, MI, USA - PEATcosm2014_Bin17_10_metaG | ecosystem: Environmental > Terrestrial > Soil > Wetlands > Peat | place...
CCAGGCGCTGACCTCGGAGCAGCAGACGACAGCTGCCGCGCAGGCCGCGTACAACGAGGCGGTCTCCGAGCAGCACCAGCTCAACACGGAGCTGGCCCAGGCGAACGCCCAGGTGCACACCGACCTCGCCCAGGTCCAGGCAGCGGCCACGGTGGCGGCCACCGCGACGTTCACCCAGACCCTTCGCAACCCGCCGGTCAACCAGTCCTTCCCCGCGCCCCCTCCCGACTCGAGGGCGAGCATCGCCGTCGACTTTGCGCTCGGGATGCTCGGTGTCCCGTACGTCTGGGGCGGGGCGTCGCGTTCCGGAGTCGACTGCTCCGGCCTCGTCATGCTGGCGTGGGGTGCCGCGGGCGTGAGCCTCCCGCACTATTCGGGCGCTCAGATGGCGGACTCCACTCCCGTCCCCGTGGCCGACCTGCAGCCGGGCGACCTCCTCTTCTACGGTCCCGGCGGCGACGAGCACGTCGCGATGTACATCGGCAACGGCGAGATGATCGAGGCGCCGTACACCGGCGAGCACGTGTGGATCACTCCGGTGCGACTCGGCGCGGGATTCGCCGGGGCCGGCCGACCCTGATCCCGGGCCATGCGCCCGATTCCGACATCCTTCAACATCGGTCCGCTCACGCTTCACACGTACGGGATCGGCCTCGCCCTGTCCTTCTACGTCGCCTGGCTGTATCTCGTCAGGAGGACGCGCGAGCACGGGTACCCCACTGACTGGCTGGTCGGACTCGGCGTCATCGTCGCGATCAGCGCGGTCGTCGGCGCGCGGCTACTCCACATCCTCACCAATCTCTCCGCCTACCGGGCGGATCCCCTGCAGGTCTTCGCGATCTGGCACGGTGGGCTCAGCTCCTTCGGCGGACTGCTCCTCGCGGTGCCGGCCGCACTGTGGTGGGCGCACCGCAAATGCCCGGAGGTGGGCGTTCTCGAGGGCCTCGACATCGCGATGCCGGCGCTGGCAGCGGGATGGTGCCTGGGCCGGTTGCTCGGTCCGCAGCTCATGGTGGCGGGCGGCGGTCACGCAACCACGCAGTGGTTCGGGATGTACTACGCGGGTCAGGTTGGCCGCCGCATCCCCGTCCCCATCATCCAGTCGATCGAAGACGGCCTGCTGTTGCTGGTCCTCGTGCTGCTCGATCGTCGGCTCCAGCGCGTGGCCGCCGAGCGTCCCGGAGTCACACCGCCGGTCGGAGCAATCACGGCGGTTGCCATGGTGGTCTGGGGAATCGACCGTGCCCTCGACGAGCGACTCTGGCTCGGCGAGGACGGACACTTCGGCTCGCTGCTCGTCCAGTACGCCGGGGTCGCCCTCGCCGTCGGCGGCATCTGGCTCGGCATCGTCGTGATCCGCAGATGGCGCGCGTTCCTCGCGAAGCCGGCGCCAGAAGGGATCCCAGGCTCCCCGCAACTCAACGACGCGTGAACCGGGCCGCAGATGATGCCGTGAGAGGATCGCGGCCGTGACTGCCGAGGCACCGTCCCAGATGGTCACCGCTCGCACGTCGGTCGATCCTCCCTCCCTCGGGTGGGTTCGGCGACACGAAAGGTGGCTCCTGGCTGCGATCGTCGCCGTCGGATCGATCGCGCGCATCGGTGGCCTGTCGTCAGGGACCTTGTACCGGGACGATGCGTGGGTCGCGCTGACTTCCCGCGTGCCGCTCGCGACCGCCGCTCGAATGGTCGTCACGACGCCCGGATTTGTGCTCGCCGAGCGCATCTTCATCGGCTGGTTCCCGCACACGCTGTGGATCGGCCAGCTGCCCACGCTCATCGCATCGATTGCCGGCATCGTGGCGGTCGAGCGGCTTGCCCGATGGTGGGGGCTCTCCGCCCCCGCCGGTCTCGTCGCCGCCGGGATCGTGGCCGCGTCGTTCAGCGACATCCAGTACGCGACCAGGATCAAGCCGTACGCGTTCGACCTGCTTGGGGCCTGCCTGATCCTCTGGCTCGCCGAGAAGGTCAGGCGGGACGGCCCGCGCGTGGCGCCCTGGCTCGCGGCGTCATCGATAGCCGTCTGCTGCTTCTCGATGACCCCGATCCCACTGGTCGTCGCCGTCTGGGTGGTGCTCGCAGCCGACGCCATGGTCCACAGGCGTCTGACGGTCAGGCTGGCCGTGTCGGGGATCGTCACTGCTCTAGGACTCCTCTCGCTGTGGCTCGCCGTGAGGGGGGACATCTCTCCCAGACTGCGCCACAGCTGGGTCGGGAACTACCTGGCCGTGACATCCCCAAGCGGGTTCGTCCACACGGTCCGCTCAATCACCAACGGGTTCATCCATGGCATCGGCACCACGACGCCGGCGCTCGGTGTCCCGGGCCTGGGATCGCTGGACCGAGTCGGGCTCGTCCTCCTTGCGATCATCGGACTCGCGTCCTGGCGACGCCAGCTGCTCGGCATCTGCGCAATCGCCTCGGCGGCGCTCTTCTCGATCCCGTCGCTGGTGCCGCTGGGCACGGGAAGAACGGACGCCTACCTGTATCCGGCGCTCGCAATGCTCGTGGCGGAGGGTTCGACGATCACGTGGCACCTGCTGCGCCGAACGGGTCGGCTTCTCCCCACCGTCGCTCTCGCGATGTCGCTCGCCTTCGCGGGCCTCGTCGCCGCTGATCGCGTCATCCATCGACCCGCCTATCCCGGTGGGAACCTCGACCGGGTGGCATTCGTCGTGAACACGGCAGCGGAGCGCGGCGCGACGATCATCATCGGCGGGACCGCACGCTGGCCGTGGGGCTACTACGAGCTTCGCCACGTCACGATCGACTTCTCGGATCTGTACAACAACGGCTACACCGTGCGCAGCGACCGGGCGAACGTCCTCATCATCCCGGGTACCCCGATCGAGGGCGGTTATGCCAGCTCGGTCGCGATCGCTGCCGGGATCGCCCGTCGCCGGTGTGCCGAGGTCGTGTACGTCGAAGCCGACGATTGGCCCACCATGCCAATGAGCCTGCTCCGGGCATTGGTGGCGGGAGGCAACACCCTGGCCCGCGGTCCGGTATCCGTCGCCGGCTACCGGTACTGGGTGCTGAAGCCCGCCCCAACCTGCGTCGCGCCTGGCGCGTCGACACCTTCGAATCCCTGAACCCGCTGACCGAGGCCAGCGCACCTGCGCGTGCGCGCGTGCCCGATGGCTCGCTCTCGCGGGGCAGCCAGCAGCGCACGACTGGTACGGTGCAACGCGAGGTACGTCTGAAGGGATCTTGCAGACATGGTTGTCGTCATCGTCGTGGTCATAATCGTGGTGTTGCTTGCCTTGTTCCTCTGGGCAGCGTTCAACGGCCTCGTCAAGAAGCGAAACCGCACGCAGGAGGCCTGGTCGGAGATCGACGTCGAGCTGAAGCGCCGCCACGACCTGATCCCCAACCTCGTCGCCACGGTGCAGGGGTACGCCACGCACGAGCAGGGCACCTTCGAGGCGGTCACCCAGGCGCGTGCGAATGCGGTGACCGCAGGCGCCACGAACGACCCCGCGCAGATCGCTCCCGCCGAGAACGCCCTCTCTGGAACCCTGCGATCACTGTTCGCCGTCGCCGAGAACTACCCGCAGCTGCGCGCGGTCGAGAGCTTCATCCAGCTGCAGGAGACCCTGACCGCGACCGAGGACAAGATCGAGTACGCGCGGCGCTACTACAACACGAGCGCGCGTGACTACAACATCGCGCTGCAGACCTTTCCTCGGAACCTGATCGCCGGGCCGTTCCACTTCGTGGCAGTGGCCTTCTTCGCGGCAGACGACGCGGACCGTGCCGTCCCCGAGGTCTCGTTCCCCGGCTCCGGCGCCGCCGGTGCCCCCGGGGTCGCGCAGCAGGGACCTCCACCTGCGACCGGCAGCTCCGGACCACCGCTCGCAACCTGAACCGATCGGAACCCGCCCTGCGGTTCCCAATCAGGTCAGGGAACGATCGGCTCGCAATCAGACGGTCTGGCCCGAGACCATCTTCTCCAGGATCGCGATCCGCTCCTCGATCGGGGGATGCGTGTCATAGAGCCGGTGGAACCAGGTCTCGTGGTGCTGCAGCGGGTCGTCGATGCACATCGACGCGGTCGCGTGGTTCATCTTCTTGAACGGCTTGTCGTTCTGCTGGAGCTTCTTGAGGGCGCTCAGGAGCCCTGCCGGGTTTCTCGTCAGCTCGACGCCGCTGACGTCGGCGAGGGACTCTCGGCGCCGTGACAGCGCGAGGCGGATCAGCGGTCCGAAGATGAAGCCGACGACGGCCAGGAGCGCCCCGGCGGCCACGATCACGATCACGAACTGGTTGCCCCTGTCACCGCCGCCTCGCCCCACGCTCGAGAACAGCGCGCTTCGCCAGAAGATGCTGGCGAGGAGCGCCGCCATCCCGATCATCGTGCCGACGATGAGCAGCAGGCGGATGTCGTGGTTCTTGATGTGGCTCATCTCATGGCTCGTGACGCCCTCGAGCTCCTCGCGATTCATGATCGAGAGCAGCCCCGTCGTGTAGGTGATCGCCGCCTTTTCCGGACTGATCCCGGTGGCGAACGCGTTGGGCGACGGATCGTCGATGACGTACACCTCGGGCTTCGGTATACCCTCGCCGATCGCCAGCGCATCGACCAGGTCGTGCAGCTGCTGATACCGCACGGGGTCCGCGGGCTCTGCCCCCGAGACACGGAGGACGAGCGCGGCGCCCGATGTCAGCGAGTACGCGATCCCGCACGCCGCGAGGATGGCGGCGATCACCATGCCGACGTAGATGGGACCAGCTCCGTAGTTGACGGGCTGCGTGGCGTAGCCGCCGTTCGTGGCGGCACGGTGGTAGACGGAGGTGAAGATCAGGCCGCACACCGCGCCGATCAGGATCCAGATCACGAAGAAGAGGATGATGAACAGGACGCTGCGCCGGTTGTTGCTCGCGATCTCCTTGTACACATCGGGGATCCTACGGCATCAGTGGTGCCGGGAATCCCTTGCAGCAATTGGATATCCGTCCCCATCCGTGCATCGGTCGACCGGTCCTGCGGCGCTGCCAGTCCTCGGAGGGGACCGAGCACCATCACTGCGCGGGCACGTGGGCGGTGCTCCCGCCTCGGTGCTCCAGTGCGAGTGCTCCGCGGACGAGCAGGGCGCCGAACGCGGCGCTGGTGACGAGTTGCGCGAGGAACAGCAGGTGCAACACCCCGACGAGCGTGAGCGCAGCGATGACGAGGCCCGCGACCTGGACACCCAGCAGCACCCTGTCCACGAGCCGACCCGTGACCGCGAGTGCAATCCACGCGGACGCCGCGGTCTCGAAGCAGAGCATTGCGATCGCCACGCCGATGTGCAGATCCCGGAGCTCGACGTTCAGCTTGTAGCAGTACGTCGAGACCAGCACCGCGAGGAGGAGCCAGGCGAGTGCGAGGAGGATCCTGCGGAAGCGGCGTGCGGTGGTGTCGACCTCGTCGATGGCCAGCGCGGCGCGCGCGATGAGCAGGGCGGGCAGGAGGAATGCGAGGGAATAGGGCACGACGGTCCTCGCGTGGACGCCGAAGTTGCTCAGTCCTCCCTCATTGCGCTCGAAGAGGAATCTCGGTTCGAGGGCGATGCACACGGCCCAGAAAAAGAACAGGCAGCACTGGCTGTAGACGACGTCGCGGGTCGTCGATGCGTGCATCTCGCGACTATAAGTTCGGGGCGTCACCGAGTTCGTCGTCCCATGGAGCTCCACAGCGATCTAGGTCGGCAGCGTGTATCTGGCGAAGAAGTGCCACCCGACGAATCCCCAGAGCCCAATCAGCAGGATCCTGCCCATCGGCCGGCCCCATATCACCGCGCACACTGTCGAGATGCTCGTCCAGCGGCCGCCGGAGCGACGGCACATGACCTCCCATGCGATGCACATGACGATGACGAGGATCCATGTGACGGTCACCATCGCGTCACGAGTCCGCAGTGCGGCGCAGCGGCATCTTTCGTGCCAGCGGAGCCACGCAGACAGCGAGCCAGCCTGCAAACAGGACGAAGCGGACGAAATGCCAGGCGATGGCGTGGTCAACGACGGTGCTGATCGTCGGGACCTGCGCGGATTTGCCTCCCAGCGCAAGGCCCGCCGCCTCGATGCCGATCATCACAACGACAAGGAGGATCCACGGCCACGTCGATCGCAGGGTGACCGCCTGGTCCGCGAACTGCGACGCCCCGTGTCGGCGGGGCCCAGCGAAGGCGGTTCCGCGCATGGCGAGGACCGCGACGATCACGATCGGTATCCCGACGGCGACGTAGGCGACCCATGTGAAGGGACGCGCACCAGACGCCCACCACGAGTACGCGATGAGCGCAGCGCCCGCAACGACGCGCCGCAGGTGCTCGCTCTTGCGTCGACGAGGGATGCAAACCGTGCTTCGGACGCTACCGGGCGGCACCAAGCCCGGCACAAGGGGACCCGTGTCGACCAGGCGCGCGAGCCGTCGCTCGACCTAGGGCGTCACAACGGCGAAGTCCGGGTCGGGACTCCCGACGAGTCCGACGAGTCGCTGGATCACCGTTGCGTCGCCGACGATGTCGACGCCCTCGACCGAGGCGGCCCCGAGAAGCGCGACAAGCTGTTTCTTGGTGAGGGTCACCGTGAGATCCGTCTGCCGCTCGCGCTCGGTCGGGAAGTGCACCAGGACGCCGTTGCTGAGCTCCATGTGGAACACCTCGCCCGAATCAGGGAATCTCCAGGTGATGGAGAACCGATCGTTCCACGCCCGCTCCCCCACGATCCGGATGGCCACCGAGTCGAACAGCTGCGTGATCGTCAGCGCGCGGGCGAGGCCGGCGGAGCTGACATCAGTGTGCTTCACGCCGTTGCGCAGCTCATCGGCGCCAGTCAGGAAGCAGTTCCTCCAGGTGGCATTCTCGGCCCCGAAGCCGATCGCCTCGAACGCCTCGATCTGCACGTCGCGCGCGCCCTGGTGATCGGGTGCGGCGAAGATCGCGTGGTTCGCGAGCTCCGCGGCGAACCGGACGTCGCCGCGGTCGAGGAACTCGCGAGCCTTGGCGACGGTCGCTTCGATGCCGCCGAGTGCCTCCACGTAGCGCGCCGCCCCGGCCTCCGGCGGGTGCTGCCAGAGATGGGCGGGGTTCCCGTCGTACCAGCCCAGGTACCGCTGGTAGATCGCCTTCACGTTGTGGTTCACGGACCCGTAGTACCCGCGGATGTGCCAGGCAGCGTCGAGCGCCGGCGGTAGCACCATCATCTCGGCGATCTCGGCCTGAACGTAGCCGAGGTTCATGAGTCGAAGCGTCTGATCATGCAGATACAGGTAGCAGTCGCGCTGCTCGGTCAGATACCTGACGATCGCCTCCTTGCCCCACGTCGGCCAGTGGTGCGACGCGAACGAGACGTCTGCCTGGTCGGCGAACAGTTCCATCGACTCGTTCAGGTACCTCGACCAGATCCTCGCGTCGCGAATCTGGGCTCCTCGGAGCGTCAGGATGTTGTGCAGGTTGTGCGTCGCATTCTCCGAGAGGCAGAGCGCGCGGAAGTCCGGGAAGAGAAAGTTCATTTCCGCCGGGCACTCGGTACCGGGGGTCATCTGGAAGACGATCCTGACACCGTCGAATACCTCGGTCTGCCCTGTGCGCGTGATGTCGAGGGTCGGGGCGAGGAGACCGACAGACCCTGTTGAGACGCCCGGTCCCAAACCCATGCCGAGCGTCCCCCGTGCGCCCCGCTGGAGCGCCGGCGCACCGTAGTAGTAGCCGCGGCGGATCATCGCGGTGCCCGCGTAGACGTTCTCCGAGACGGCATGCTCCAAGAAATGCTCCGGTGCCACGATCGGCACGGTCGTGTCCGCATCGACGACACCGAGGACGCCCCCGAAGTGGTCGATGTGCGCATGGGTGTAGATCACGGCGACGACCGGACGATCACCTCGGTGCTCTCGGTAGAAGGCGAGCGCGGCGGCCGCGACCTCGGCGGACACGAGGGGGTCGATGACGATGACCCCGGTATCGCCCTCGACGAGGGTCATGTTGGACAAGTCGAATCCCCGAACCTGGTAGATGCCCTTGGTCACCTCGTACAGGCCGTGCTTCGACGTGAGTCGCGCCTGGCGCCAGAGGCTCGGATCGACGGTGTCGGGGCAGTCGTCGTCGAGGAATCCCCATGTCTCCATGTCCCAGACGACCCGTCCGGCCTCGTTCTTGATGGTCAAGGGATCCAGGGTTGCGATGAAGCCCCGGTCGGCATCGTCGAAGTCCCGTCGGTCGGTGAAGTCCAAGGCCATGAATTGTCTCCTGTGTACTGCGTCGGTCTCCCCGGATTCGCAACGTACTCCCGTGGAGACGACAGCGCGAAGTCGCCGGGAAGACTCCATCTTGGAGGGACCGCAACGCACTCGGACCGGCACAGCACTGATGCACCAGCACGCCATCTATGCGATGCTGGCGCCGCACATGAAGGCGCTCGCCTGTGGGCGCATTCGATCGAGGACGTAGGAGGCAGGAGCACCATGGCAATAGGTCCAGTCGAGTATCTCGTCGTCGGTTTCCCGGGGAACAACTTCTCCGGCGAGATCGTTCCAGCGCTCGCGCAGCTGGTGGAGTCAGGGACGGTCCGGGTCCTCGACCTGGTCTTCGTCGGCAAGGACGTAGACGGGACCGTCGTCTCGTTCGAATTCGACGAAGTTGACGAGACCGCCAGCTTCGAGGTCGTCGATGGAGACGTTGGCGGCCTCATCGGAGCCGACGACATCACGCACGCCGCTGCGGCGCTCGAGCCTGGCTCTTCGGCGGCGCTGATCATCTGGGAGGACCTCTGGGCGGCGCCGTTCGCGGAAGCCGTCCGCCGCGCAGATGGCATCGTGCTGGAAGGTGCAAGGATCGACCACGATCTGGTGGAGGCGGCGTTCGCCAGCCTTCCCGCAGGCCAATAGGAACTTCGAGGAAAGGAGCACTGACATGATGAGGAGACGACCAATTGCACGCATGGCGGTGACGACGGCCGTAGTGGCCGGGACAGCCAGTGCGATGAGCAACCGTGCCGCGAGCAAGCAGCAGGCGGCTGCGCAGCAGCAGGCGGCGCAGCAGGCAGCTGCGGCGCCCCAGGAGGCACCCGAAGAGGACGTCTACGAGCAGCTCACGAAGCTCGGCAAGCTCCACGAGCAGGGGATCCTGACGGACGAGGAGTTCGCCGAGCAGAAGTCGAAGCTCCTCGGCTGACGATCATCACTCTGCGACCGCACCGCCACGTGCGGCCCTGCGGTCGCAGAGTGATCCCGCTTCGAAGTTCACGTGATGGTGTTGCAACCCGCACGCGTTGCCTCGCAGAGGTGCGCAGGTGACGCCTCGCTCGTGGCCATCTGCTCGTCGCATGCGACCACATTCGGCCACCGAGGATCGAGCGCGGGCATCCGAACGCCCTTATGGACCTGCTCGCTCGTTTCGCGAACCAAGTCCGCCGCTCGCTTTGCGCGGCTGCTCCTCCCTAGGAGTGCTGGAGGGGCAGACGCCACTGGTGTGGCGCGATCAGCTCCCTGATCCGAGGTGGCCCCCAGGATCCGACCCGGTAGAGCTCCACTTCCGGTGGTGCCTCGAGCAGCGGCTCAGAGACCTCCCATAGGCGCTCGATGCCCTCGGCGTTGGTGAAGAGCGTCTTGTCCCCAGTCAGGGCATCGTGGATGAGGCGCTCGTAGGCCTCAAGGGCGCTCCCGGCCTGCTCGTTCTCCTGCAGCGAGAAGTTCAAGCTCCTCTTGTCGAGTTTCATGCCGGGCCCGGGGCGCTTGCCGTAGAAGGAGAGCGAGACCATCGAGTGGTCCGCCAGATCGAAGGTCAGGTGGTCCGGACCCTGGGCTCCGACGCCCGACCCGCGGGGAAACATGGACTTGGGGGGCTCCCTGAAGGCGATCGACACGTTGCGCGCGCTCTGCGCCATCCGCTTGCCCGTGCGCAGGTAGAACGGCACGCCGGCCCAGCGCCAATTGTCGATCTCGCAGCGAAGCGCGACGAACGTGTCTGTGTCCGAGTCCTCCGCGACCCCGTCGGTCGACCGGTACCCCTCGTACTGTCCCCTGACCACCATCGACGTGTCGATCGGGCGCAGGGAGCGGAACACCTTGTTCTTCTCCTCGTTGATCTCCCTCGGCTCGAGGTCCGTCGGTGGTTCCATCGCGACGAACGCCAGGACCTGGAAGAGGTGCGTCACGACCATGTCACGGAAGGCGCCGGTCTGTTCGTAGAAGGACGTCCTGGAGCTCACCGACAGGGTCTCGGGAACATCGATCTGAATGTGGTCGATGTGCTCGCGGTTCCAGATGGGCTCGAAGAGCCCGTTCGCGAATCGGAAGGCCAGGATGTTTTGCGCAGCCTCCTTGCCGAGGAAGTGGTCGATCCGGAAGACCTGGCTGTCGTCGAAGTGGTCCTGGACAACGGCGTTCAATCGACGCGCAGACTCAAGGTCCGTTCCGAACGGCTTCTCCATGATGACCCTGGATCGATCCGTCAGTCCCGCAGCCCCGATCATCCGTATGACCATCTCCGCGGCCCCTGGCGGCACGCTCAGGTAGTGCAGCCGGTTGGCGTGCCCACCGAGCGCCTCCTCCGCCTGGCGCACGGCGTGTGCGAGTCCGTCGGGACCATGACTCTCGGGGACGTAGCTGAGCCGCTGGACGAAGAAGTACCAGTCCTCGTCGGTGATCGGGCCGCGCGCGAACTCGTCGCAGGCAAAGCGCGCGAACTCGTGGTACTTGCCGGTGTCCAGTTCCTCGAGCGAGGTCCCCACGATCCGGCACTCGGGGAGGAGGCCGGCGCGCGACAGGTGGAAGAGCCCGGGCAGCAGCTTTCGACGGGTCAGGTCACCGGTCGCGCCGAACAGCACGATGACATACGGCTGTGTGGACCCGCGCTCGGCATGGTCCGCGAGGTGGTCCAGGTCGTAGTCGGTCTCGAGATCCATGGATGCCCCTCTGGTGAATTCGCGGCCATCCTACGGGCGTGCGTCCCGCGGAGAACGACTTGTGTTTCACGAGTGAGAACCGCCCGAAGGTGTCACACGGCGTTCACCGGGCAACCGGCGGCCTGTCGCTTCGCGTTCATCACGTGGTTTCGCGACTCGGGCGCCGCGTGCCGTCGCATGGTGGAATGAGCGTGTGGACACGTCCGGATTCCTCCTCGAGCTCTACGCGAGGATCCCCGCGCTGGCGCGTGGCACCGTCGAGGGGCTGACCGGGATCCAGCTGACCCAGCAGATCGCGCCGGACGCCAACACGATCGCGTGGCTCGTCTGGCACGTCGCCCGGGTCCAGGATCACCACGTCGGACAGATCCTCGGGACCGCTCAGTTGTGGGAGACCGGCACCTGGGCGTCGGCATTCGGGCTCGACGATGATCCCTCGAACACCGGCTATGGACACGGACCGAGGGACGTGCGGGCCGTCCGTCCCGAGAGCACCGACGCTCTGTGTGCCTATCTCGACGCTGTCAGCGCGCGAACCGCGTCGATGCTGCGCGACGTGTCGCCGGAGGATCTTGACCGGATCGTGGACCGGGCGTGGGATCCTCCCGTTACGCTCGGCGTTCGACTCGCAAGCATCGCAGCTGACAACCTCGAGCACGTGGGCCAGGCCGCATACGTCCGGGGCATCCTCGGCGCGTAGCCCTGGGTGCCACGGGACCACGGACCACCAAGGAGAGCAGATGACCGAGCAAGCCGATGTCATCGTGGTCGGGATGGGACCTGGCGGTGAAGACGTCGCCGAGAGGCTCGCCGAGGCGGGTCTCGACGTGGTCGGCATGGATGCCGAGCTCGTCGGCGGCGAGTGCCCCTACTGGGGGTGCGTGCCGTCCAAGATGATCATCCGGGCCTCCAACCTCCTCGCCGAGGCCGGACGAATCCCCGGCATGGCCGGGTCCGTGGTCGTGCATCCGGACTGGTCCCCCGTCGCCGCACGGATCCGCGAGGAAGCCACCGACTCGTGGGACGACCTCGTGGCGGTCCAGCGGTTCGAGGGGAAGGGTGGTCGATTCGTCCGGGGCTGGGCGAAGCTGGACGGACCTCGTCGCGTCGTCGTGGGCGACCGCAGCTTCGAGGCACGTCGAGGCATCGTCATCGGGACCGGTGCACGAGCATGGATCCCGCCGGTCCCCGGACTTGCCGACACCCCCTACTGGACGAACCGCGAGGCGATCGAGACGGAGGACGTGCCCGGGTCGCTCGCCGTCATCGGCGGTGGCGCGATCGGTGTCGAGCTCGCCCAGGCCTTCCACCGCTTCGGGAGCTCCGTCACCGTCCTCGAGGCTGGACCCGGTCTCGTGGGTCCGGAGGAGCCCGAGGCTGCTGTCCTGCTGACCGACGTCCTCGAATCCGAGGGCGTCGACGTCCGCGTCGGGGTGTCGCTGCAATCGGTGCGCCACGATGGCCGCCTGTTCACGATCGCGTCGGCGGAAGGCCGTGACGTCGTCGCCGAGCGCCTCCTCGTTGCGACAGGACGCCACGTGGACCTCGCCGCCCTCGCGGTGGCCTCCGTCGGGCTCGACGAGACCGCCCGGGCGCTCGACGTCGACGACCACCTTCACGTGACGGGTGCCGATGGGCTGTGGGCCGTTGGTGACGTGACCGGCAAAGGCGCGTTCACACATGTCTCGATGTACCAGGCGGACATCGTCGTGCGCGACATCCTCGGTCTCGACGTGACGCCTGGGGACTACCGGGCGGTGCCGAGAGTCACGTTCACGGATCCCGAGATCGGGTCCGTCGGGCTCACCGAGCGCGAGGCGCGCGACCGCGGGCTCGAGGTGCGGATCGGGATGTCCCAGCTGCCGTCCTCCGCGCGCGGCTGGATCCACAAGGCCGGCAACGAGGGGTTCATCAAGCTCGTTGAGGACTCGAGCGGCGGCATCCTCGTCGGTGCGACGTCCATCGGCCCGATGGGCGGCGAGGTCCTCGGCCTGCTGACGCTCGCCGTGCATGCGAGGGTGCCTGTCAGCGAGCTTCGCAGCATGATGTACGCCTACCCGACATTCCACCGTGCGATCGAAACGGCGGTGCGGGAGCTCGACGCCGGGTCGTAGCCGCTTCGGGCTTCGAGATCGCTCAGCAGTAGGGGTGGGCCACGGTGAGGAGAAAGTCGCCCCCGGGCTGATCGAACTGGCTGTCGACGACGAAACCGCCTGTCTCCAGCTCGCTGCGGATCCCGTCGCGCGTGAACTTCGCACTGATCTCCGTGAGGAGCTCCTCCCCCTCGTCGAAGCGGATCTGGATGTCGAGGTCTGCGATCGTGACCACCTGGGCGGATCGCGCACGCAGCCGCATCTCGATCCACTGGTTCTCCTCGTCAAAACGCGCGACGTGCACGAAGGCACCCGCGTCGAAGTCGGCACCGAGCTCGCGGTTGAGCACCGTCAGCACGTTGCGGTTGAAGGCGGCGGTGACGCCGATCGGATCGTCGTAGGCTGCGATGAGCCGCTGGCGGTCCTTCACGAGGTCTGCGCCGAGCAGCAGCGCGTCGCGGTGGTCGAGCGACGCGTCGAGATCCGCGAAGAACCGTCGGCGCTGCGCGGGATCGAAGTTCCCGATCGTCCCGCCAAGGAAGGCGACGAGCACCGGGCCCCCACCGGAGAACAGCCCCGAGAGGTCCTGGAAGTCGGCGACGGTGGCGATGACCTCGAGGCCTGGGTACTCCTCGGAGATCTGGTCGGCCGCTGACAAGAGGGTTCCCTCGGCGACATCGACCGCGATGTACCGGCTGAGTGTTCCGACCGACTGCATCGCGTCGAGGAGGACACGCGACTTCGTGCAGGTTCCCGCCCCGAGCTCGACGAGTGTGGTCGCGCGGGTCGATTCGGCGATCGCCGGCGCGTGTGCTTCGAGGAGCGCGCGCTCGGCGCGCGTTGGGTAGTACGCGTCCAGCCGCGTGATCTGGTCGAACAGATCACTGCCGACATCGTCGTAGAACCAGACCGGAGGGAGCGTCTTGGGGCTCGCCGTGAGCCCGGCCGCGGCGTCGCGCTCCAGCGCCGCCCGCATCGCGTCGCGATCCAGGCGCACGTCGAGGGTGGGCGGGAGCACCGTCATGACGCGTCGTGGGCCAGTCGGATGCCCGTGTAGGGCCACCGGGACGCAGCGGAGAAGAAGTTGCGGTAGGTCGCACGCGTGTGGCGCTCCGGCGTGATCGACGCTCCTCCGCGCAGCACCTGCTGGTTCACCATGAATTTGCCGTTGTACTCCCCGACGGCCCCGGGTGCGGTCCGGAACCCCGGATACGGGCTGTAGGCGCTCTGGGTCCACTGCCAGGCGGACCCGTAGAAACCGGGGCCGTCGCCGACCCTGGGCGGCTCGAGCGCGAAGGGCACGTCCGCGTCCTGTCCGCGTGCCACGACCTCCCATTCCGCCTCGGTCGGCAGGCGCGCACCGCGCCACCGCGCATATGCGTCCGCCTCGTAGTAGCTGACGTGGGTGACCGGGTCGGCGAGATCGAGCGGCTCGGTGCCGAACAGCGTGAACCGCTGCCAGGCGCCGTCGACCTCGCCCCAGTAGAGGGGCGCGCACCAACCGAGTTCCCTGACCGTCGCCCACCCTTCGGACAACCAGAGCTCGGGTCGGTCGTAGCCGCCATCCGCGATGAACTCCGAGAATGCACCCGAGCTGACGAGCTCGGGATCGATCGCGAAGGGCTCGAGGTACCGGCGATGCCGAGGCAGCTCGTTGTCGAAGCAGAAGCCGCCGCCGTCGTAGCCGATCTCGGCGACGCCCCCCTCCATCTGCGACGCCCGCGACACACCGGCATTCGCCGCGGGTCCCCGCTCGCGCGGCGCGGCATACGCACCTGGGCGAGGGCTCTGGAAGAGGACGTGCTTCGCATCCATCAGCAGCAGCTCCTGGTGCTGCTGCTCGTGGTGGAGGCCGAGCTCGACCAGGCTGCGGCGGGTCTCGTCGGGTCCGCTCGCGAGGAAGTCGAGCATGCGGTGGTCCACGTCCTCGCGGTAACGAGCGACCTCCTCCACGCCCGGCCTCGACAGGAGGCCGCGCCGCGCACGCTCGAATCGAGGTCCGACAGCCTCGTAATAGGAGTTGAACAGGAAGTCGAACCCCTCCTCGAAGACACCCCCATGTGCAGTGCCGTCCAGTACGAAGGTCTCGAAGAACCACGTCGTGTGGGCGCGGTGCCACTTCGTCGGGCTCACGTCCGGCATCGACTGGACGGTCTGATCCTCGGGCGTCAGCGACGACGCCAGCGCCTCCGTACGGCCACGGACCTCGCGGAACCTCTCCTCGAGCGGGTCTACGGCCATGTCAGCTGACGGCCACGCCTCGCCAGAAGGCGACGTAGCCGGCGATCTCGCTGGCCGCTTCCTTCGGATCCGGGTAGTACCAGGCGGCATCCACGTTCGTATCGCCGTCTACGACGACCGAGTAGTAGCTCGCCGTCCCCTTCCAAGGGCAGATGGAATGCGTCTCGCTCCCCTTCAGCACGCCTTCGACAACTGATTCGGGCGGGAAGTAGTGGTTGCCCTCAACCACGATGGTGGCGTCGCTCTGAGCGAGCACCTTCCCGTTCCATGATGCGGTCACTGCCATGTCCACTCCGTCTCTCCAGGGTCACCATGTGTTACACCGTCAGGCCCGACGGCAGAGCAACTGCATCGAGATTAGGCCGCTATCGACGTCATTCGCTCCCTCGCCGGTCCCCGCTCATCGTGACGGCCGCAGGCTCCTCCGCAGTGACTGTGCGACCGCCGTGCGGAGGGGCGCTTCATGGCTCGAGGTCGGGTGACCACCCCGGAATCGACCGTCAGGGGCTCCTCGCGGCGGCGACGAGGCGCCGAACGAGCAGTTGCCGTTCGCCGTGTGGTCAACTGCCGGCTCGTTCACAACGCAGCCGGGAGCGCTGATGTCCCAGTCGGGCCGCTATCCCAGCAGCTTCTTCGAGACCACGACCCGCTGCACCTGGTTCGTCCCCTCGTAGATCTGGGTGATCTTCGCATCCCGGAAGAAGCGCTCGACGGGGAAGTCCTTCGTGTAGCCGTTGCCGCCCAGCAACTGGACGGCATCCGTCGCGACACTCATCGCCGTGTCCGAGGCGAAGCACTTCGCTGCGGCTCCGAAGTAGGAGAGGTTCCCCTCAGGGTCCCCCTGGTCGATGATCGAGCACGCCCGATAGACGAGTGCCCGGGCCGCCTCGGTGCGGATTGCCATGTCGGCGAGCATGAACCGCAGGCCCTGGAGGTTCGCGATCGGGCCGCCGAACGCCTTGCGCTCCCTCATGTAGCCGCCCGCGTAGTCGACGCACGCCTGTGCGATGCCGATGGCCTGGGCGCCGATCGTCGGTCGCGAGCGGTCCAGCGTGTGCATCGCGATGCGGAAGCCCTCCCCCTCCCGGCCGATCAGATGGGACGCCGGCACGCGGACCTCATCGAGAACGATCTCGCCGGTGGGACTCCCGCGGAGGCCCAGCTTGTCCTCGTGCTTGGCGACCTTCACTCCCCAGTCCTTCTCGACGAGGAAGCACGAGACGCCGCGCGAGCCCGCCTCGGGATCCGTCTTGGCGAACACGGTGTACGTGTCCGAGATGCCCGCGTTGGTGATCCAGTACTTCGACCCCGTGATGACGTAGTCGTCACCGTCGCGGACGGCTCTGGCTCGCATCGCGGCCACGTCGCTCCCCGCGTCCGCTTCGGAGAGGCAGTAACTGGCCTGGATCTCCCCCGAAGCGATCCTCGGGAGGTACTCGCGCTTCAGCTCCTCGGATCCGAAGTTCATCACGGGGAGCATCCCGAGCTTGGAGATGAGGATCGTGACGGACATCGAGGCGCACCCGCGGGCGAGCTCCTCCGCCATGATCGCCTGGGTGACCATGTCGGCGCCGGCGCCGCCATATTGCACAGGCACGCCGAGCGACGGCAACTCGAGCTCCCTGCATGCCTCGAAGCTCTTCCACGGGTAGCTTGACGTCCGGTCGGCCTCAGCCGCGTTCGGGGCGATCTTCTCGTCGACGAACGACCGCATCGTGTCGCGGAACTGGCGTTGCTCGTCGGTCAGATCGAAGGTGGACATGGTCCCTCCCTGGTAGTCAGACACCGAGGCGCATGCGCCACTCGGCAGGATCCTGGACGTCCGCAGCCGAGACCTCGAGCGCCTCGACGGGCACCGAGTCGACGAGCTCGCGCTGGATCACATAGTCATGACCGATGCCGCTGAAGAGCGCCTTTCGGTGCGCCACGAGATCCTCGGGCGCGTCACCCAGAAAACCGAAGAGGCCCGCAGCGACCTCGAGGTCGTAGATCGATGGCGCCCTCCCGAAGAGGGCAGCCCGCTTGGACGCGAGGAGGGCGACGCCGAGCTCCGCATCGTGGCGGTGCTCGCCGTCGACGAGATGGAACCTCGGTGCCATCCGGTGCGCGAGCGTGAGCGCGAAGCCCTGGTCCGGACCGGTCTGTCCGATGGCGTTGCCCTGCGCGACCGTGGGCGAGCGCAACTCGCCGACCCGTCCGGCGCGCGCCTTCGTCGGGATCGGCGCTGGGATGGAGGGACGGACCTTCTCGGAGTCTGCGATGGGGACGAACGAGGGTTGTGCCACAGGGTCATCGTAGCCAGCGGAACTGGCGCTCCGAGTTGCCTAGGGCCAGTCGAGCCAGTCGTTGTAGCGGGGGATCTCACCCCTCACGGCCTGCAGGTAGGTCGACTGGATCTGCTCGGTGACCGGTCCCCTCGTGCCGGTGCCGACCATGCGGTCGTCCACCGACCGAACCGGCGTGACCTCCGCGGCGGTGCCGGTGAGGAACATTTCGTCGGCCAGGTAGAGATCAGAGCGAATGAGCGCCTGGAACCGGACCTCGAGGCCGAGGTCCCGCGCGATCGCGATGACCGAGTTCTGCGTGATCCCCGGGAGCGCCCCGGACTGCGACGCGGCTGGCGTGACCACCACCCCCTTGTGGACGATGAAGACATTCTCCCCGGTGCCCTCCGAGACGGTGCCGTCGTGTCCGAGCATGATGGCCTCGTCGTAGCCGCCGTGCACGGCCTCGAGCTTCGCGAGCCCGGAGTTCACATAGCTTCCAGTGCTCTTGGCGACAGTCGGCACCGAGTTCGGATCGTGGCGCCTCCACGTCGAGATCTTGAGGGACACACCCTTGAGGAGCGCCTCCTCCCCCAGGTATGCACCCCACGGCCAGCAGGCGATCGCGACGTTGACGGGCGACGGTGCCGGATTCACGCCCATCTCCCCGTAGCCGAGATACACAAGCGGACGCAGGTAGCACCCGTCGGCCGTGTCGTTTGCACGGACGACCTCGCGTGCGGCCTCGACAAGCTCGTCGACGGAGTAGGGCAGCGGGATCTGGAGCACCTTGCAGCTGTCCGCGAGCCGTTGCATGTGGTCACGGAGCCGGAAGACCGCAGGCCCCTTGGCGGTGGGGTAGGCACGGATGCCCTCGAAGGCGCCGGAGCCGTAGTGGAGGCTGTGGGTGAGGACGTGTACGGTCGCCTTCTCCCAATCGACGAGTTGACCGTCCATCCAGACCTTCGACGTGGGCTTGATCGGCATGCGGACCCCTCCTTGGTGTTCGCCGACGCCGACCGTACCGCGTTGGCGCGTCGGCGTCGAAGCCTCAGGCCCCGGCGCCCATCGCGTCCGGGCACGGTAGCCTCGGTCCCCGACAGTAGCGACCATGACGAACGACCCCCAGACCCTCACCCAGGAAACCCACGACCGGCTCGTCGCCGAGCTCGACGACCTCACGACGCGAGGCCGGATCGAGATCGCCCAGGCGATCGAGCAGGCTCGCGCCCTCGGGGACCTGTCGGAGAACGGCGACTACCACGCCGCGAAGGACGCCCAGGGCAAGATGGAGGCCCGGATCCGCCAGCTGCAGGCGCTCCTCAAGACCGCGGTCATCGTGGATTCGCAGGGTTCGGGCGGGACCGTTCGCAACGGGGTCGTTGTCTCGATCCGCTACGAGGGCGACGACGAGGACGACGTCCAGCGGTACTTCGTTGGCTCGATCGAGGAGCGCGGTGACCTGCCGGTGGCATCCCCGAGCTCGCCGCTCGGCCAGGCGCTGCTCGGCAAGGGCGCCGGCGACGTCGTGGAGTACGCGGCTCCCGGCGGAACCCTCCGCGTGACGATCGTCGCCGTCGGCGAGTGACTGCCTAGGCCGGAGAGACCAGCTGGGCTACGGGATCGACCTGGCCACGAGGCACGACCTCCCCTCGGTGCCGAGCGACCGCCATCGCGACGATCGCGAGGTTCATCCCCAGCGCGAACGCCATCGAGATGGCGGCAGCCGACATGTTCGAGATCGCGTAGTAGCAGAGCCACATCGTGACGCTCACCGATCCCATGACCCACGACCCGGTCGACACGCCTCGTGCGTGATCGGCGCGAACGAGCTCGAGGAGCTGGGGAAAGCGGGTCGCCACCATGAGCACGCCGATGCCGAGCAGCCCGGCGTCCCAGCCGAAGAGGAGCGCTGGGATCCAGGTCGTCGCGACGATCGCGGCGGTGCCACGGGCGAGTCCACGTCTGAGGTCCGTCGGTTCCACCATGGCGAGGAGCCAGACCATCAGCGGGACGCCCGCCGCAGTGCCGACGATCACCTGCGCTGAATGGGCCGCGAGTCCGTAGCTGAGCCAGTACATGGCCATCAGGGTGAACAGCGACCAGGTCGTTGCCGAGACGCCGTCCGGACCCAGGCGATGGACCCGGATGGCCTGCAGGAAGGTCATCACGAGGCCGAGCAGGCCGCCGCCCCACCCGATGAGGCTCGCAACCGGCATCCTGCAATTCTACGAATGGAGTGCATGAAAATAGGGTCAGGACCGTGTCGGGAGCATGAACCCTTTGCGCCGGCGCCGCGCGGCGCGTCGGACGCGACGTCGACCGCAGCGGCACCGTAGGCTCACGTCATGCGCGGCATCGGGATCATCTGGCGGCTTGCCATCGTCGCTGCGCTCGTCGCAGCGGTCTCGGTCGGGATCCGCGTGGCGCTGCGCGGCGCCGCCGACCACGGCGCCGATGACCCGGACGCCCCGGGCAGTGTTGACCAGTGGCCGCCGGTTCCCCGGCGCCCGGAGGACTAGAGCTCGACGCGGTGCAGGTCGAGGATCCCCTCGCCTGCGCGAAGTCGCTCCACCACGTCATCGCTCGGGCGCGTCGCCGTTGAGAGCACCATGAGTGCAGTCCCGGTCGAGGGGCTTGGCCCGACCGCCATCGAGGAGATCGAGACGCCGTCGCGGCCGAGTTCGGTGCCGACGATGCCGATCATCCCGGGGCGGTCGTCGTTGCGGACGACGAGCATGTTTGCCGCCGGGGGGATCTCCACCGTGTGGCCGTCGACGGTGACGATCCTCGGTTCGATCCGTGTGCCGATCGTCGCAAGGGTTCCCGAGACCGAGTGATCCCCGCCGCGCACCGTGATAAGGCTCACGAACTCGGGACTCTGGATCGATGACGACTCCGAGAACGACACGCCGTGCTCCTCTGCGAGCTGCGGGGCGTTGACGAAGGTGACTGGCTGCTGCGAGAACGTCGAGAAGATCCCCTTCATGGCGCAGAGGGTCAGGATCGACGTCCCGGTGCCGGCGAGCTCGCCCTGGTAATGGACCTCGATCTCCGAGGGAATGCTCTCGAAGAGGCAGCTGAAGAACCTCCCCAGCTGCTCGGCCAGGCCCATGAACGGCCGGACAACGTCGGAGACCTCACCTGCCGAGACGTTGACGGCGAACGGCACGAAGTCCCCGGCGAGGGCGAGGAGCACCTGCTCGGCGATGGTCACGCCGGCCTTGTCCTGGGCCTCCGTCGTGCTGGCGCCGAGGTGCGGCGCGACGACGACCGAGGGGAGCTCGAAGAGGGGCGAATCGGTGCACGGCTCCTTGGCGAACACGTCGAGACCGGCGCCTTGGATCCGTCCGGACTTGATCGCCTCGTAGAGGTCCTCCTCGACCACGATGCCACCGCGCGCCGTGTTGATGATCCGCTGGCCGGGCTTCGAGAGCCCGAGCATCTTCGCGTCGATGAGGCCCAGCGTCTCCTTGTTCTTCGGGAGGTGGATCGTCACGAAGTCGCTCACCGCCATGAGCTCCTCGAGGTCCAGGAGCTCGACACCCATGTGCCGGGCACGCTCCGTGGAGACGAACGGGTCGTAGGCCACGAGCCGCATGCCGAACGCGAGGGCGCGCTGGGCGACGAGCGCACCGACGCGCCCGAGCCCGACGACGCCACGTGTACGGTACCGAGGCCGGCGACGGCGCTCTCGTCGTCCGTGTTCGAGCCGACGCTGGGGGGCGCAGAGCAGGCGTTTCCCAGGCTGAGGAATCCAGCCATGATGAGCAGCCCCGCGGCCAGCTGAACGGATGTCGGTTCCGGGGTGCTCGTCTGGAGCGTCTGCTTGTTCATGTGCCTAACCTCCCTAGGTAGCAGTACTTGATATGCGAGCCCGCGGACTCATAGGTCCGATCCGCAGGTC
>Ga0181534_10000829_pt1 | contig 21357 bp, 18 predicted proteins | sample PEATcosm2014_Bin_37_FD_119758 | JGI IMG/M metagenome (GOLD analysis project Ga0181534, IMG submission 119758) | Peatland microbial communities from MTU Mesocosm Facility, Houghton, MI, USA - PEATcosm2014_Bin17_10_metaG | ecosystem: Environmental > Terrestrial > Soil > Wetlands > Peat | place...
CTCGAGACTGACGGCGGCGCGTAGAGCGCCGAAAGTGCGACGCCGCTCACACAATGCGTGCCGCCACACAACGCGGGGCGCAGCTTTGGCCGCGCCGGCCGGCGATCAGGGGAACTGCACCGTGATCCGGGTGCCGCCGGAGTGCGTGCCGGCGTCCGTGCTGCCGGCGTCCGTGCTGCCGCCGCCGCCGCCGCGCCCGGCGCCGATGACCAGCGAGGCGCCGTACAGCTGGGCGATCTCCTCGACGATGGCGAGCCCGAGTCCGCTGCCGTGGCCGGGTGAATTGGGCATCCGGTAGAAGCGCTGGCGCACGCGTTCGCGCTCGGCCTCGGGAATGCCGGGTCCGGTGTCCTCGACCGCGAGATAGGCCTTGCCGTTGCGCTCCCCCGCGCTCACCGTGACGCTGCCGCCGGCGGGGGTGTACTTGAGCGCATTGTCGACCAGATTGCTGAGCAGGTCGTCGAGCAGCGAGGGATCGGCGAGTATCGAGACCGGCTGCACCTCGGCGCCGAGATCGATGTCGGATCTGAGGGCGCGGTCGTAGAACTTGGCGATCACCTCGCCGGCAATCTGGTGCAACCCGATGCTTTGATTCTTCGCGGTGAGATTCACCGCCGGATCGGCGCGCGCAAGCGTGAGCAGCTGATTGGCCGAATGCGCGAGTTGGCGCACGCCTTCCTGCAGCGTGCCGAGACGCTGGCGGATGGGCTCGGCCGCCGGTTCCGCCATCAACAGCTCGATCTGGGCCTGCATGCCGGTGATGGGCGTGCGCAACTGGTGGGCGGTGTTGGCGATGAATTGCTGCTGCGACTGCACCGAGGTGCGCAGCATCTGAAACAACCGGTTGAGCGTGACCACCACCGGCGCGATCTCGCGCGGCACCGAGGACTCCTCGATGGGGCGCAGATCGAGCGCCGAGCGGCGCGCGATTTCGTCGCGCAGGCGTTTGATCGGCCGCAGCCCCAGCTGAATTCCGACCCACACCAGCACGAGCGTCACATCGAGCTGCACGAAATCCCAGAGCAGCGTGCTCATGAGGCCATAGCGCGCCGCCGGCTCGCCCGCGGGCCGCAGGTCCGCGGCGGTGAGGATGATCACGCCGGCGCGGGTGTCGAAGCGCGTGGTCAAGGTGCGCACGCTGCGTCCGTCGAGCCGTGCCATGGCGATGACCTGGGCGGCGGCGTCCGTCATCGGCACGACGGGCAGCCGCGCATCGCCAAACAGCAGCCGCCCGTCGGCGCTGCGCACCGCATACAGGATCGAGTCGGAGGCGGGCAGCGGCATCTTGGGGCGTGTGCTGGTGTCGAGGGTGAGTTCGCCGTTGTCGGTCTGGAGCCGCGCCATCAACGAGTTGGCCGCCTCCTTCAAGCGCCGGTCGCTGCTCATCACGCCGGGCGCCACGTTGTTGAAGTAGTGCACCAGCGCGCCGCACAGTGCCAGCAGCATGAGCGGCACCGCCAGCCAGAACACCAACTGGCGGCTGATCGATGAACTCACGCGGATTTCGCTTCTTCCAGCCGGTAGCCGAGACCGCGCAGGTTGCGGATCAGCGCGGCATCGCCCAATTTGGCGCGCAGGCGCGAGACGTGCACTTCGACCGCATTCGGCGTGATGTCCTGCTCGGGGCCGGCCACCGCCTGCAGCACTTTCTCCTTGGGGACGATCTGGCCGGTGCGGCGCACCAGGCATTCGAGCACCAGCCACTCGCGCGCGGTGAGCTCCACCTCGGCCTCATCGATGCACAGCCGGCGGCCGGTGAGGTCGACGCTCAAGCGGTTGAGCTTGATGATGCCGCTGATGGCCCCGCTCGCGCGGCGCGTGAGGGCCCGGCAGCGCGCGGCGAGTTCGGCGGGCTCGAACGGCTTGCTCAAAAAATCGTCGGCGCCGATGTCGAGCGCCTTCACCTTGTCCGACAGGGTGCAGCGGGCGGTGAGGATCAGGGTCGGCAGCGCCTTGCCGGCGCGGCGCAGCCGGCGCACCAGGGTGAGGCCGTCGGTGCCCGGCAAACCGACATCGATCACGGCGAGCGCGAACTCCTCGTCCGCAAGTGCGAGCAGCGCCGCCTCCGCGCTCGCGACGCGATGCACGGAGAAATTCGCCGCCGACAGCCCCCGGGTGATGGCATCGGCGACGATGTCATCGTCTTCAACGACCAGTAGCCGCATGCCCATTCATCGACGAGCGCCGCCGCGCTACGAGTCGCCCGCCGCCCGGGCGGGATCGTCCGGCTCGCCGCGCTCGAAGCCGGTGCGCTTCGGCGGCACCAGGGCGCGCAGTTTGGCCTCATAGGCCTTGGCGAACGCCTCGGTGAACACGTGCGGAAAGCCGTCGGCCGGACGCTGCGCGAGGCCCGCGAACATCTCGGAGTAAAGGTCCCAATATTTGCCCTTGTTCTGACTGCCGAACACACCGCGCTTGGTGGCCCGGTCGAAGCGCTCTTCGAGCTCCTTCGGGTCCACGCGGTTCAAGAATTCCTCGAAGGCCGCGCGCATCGCCGCCATCGAGGCGGTGTTTTGCGCCTTGACCTCGCGGAAGTTGTCGCGGATCGCCTCCACCGAGCCCACGCGGGTGGAGACCGTGTTGAGCAGACGCACCAGCGCTTCATCGACGCCCTGCGAAAGATTCAACGGCGACTCGGGGCCCTCGTTCGGAGGCACGGTCATGCGAAATCGGTTGCGGAACTCGTTGCGGCCCTGGTTCAAGTCCATGAGACCCAGCACCGCTTCGCGCAGCAGCTGGCCGGCGAGCTGCAGCGCGGCGTTGCGCGCTTCGCTGTTCAAGTTGCGCGGATCCACGCCCGCGCCCCGGCAAAACGAGGCGAGTCCGAGGTCGTAGTCGCCCTCGAACAAGCCCGGCGGCGAGGAGAAGCTGAGCGATGCAGGCCCGGAAGACGGCGCGCTGGATGCGCTCGTTGCGCCCGACGAACCGGACGCGCGTGCCGCCGGTGCGGCTCCCGCTGCGGCGGCACCGGCCGCAGGTGTTTCGACGCGAAACGGGCGCGTCATCATGTGCCAGGGTGTTCCGGAGCTCGGTTCGGCGCCCGCGGGTTCCGGGGCCACATCCTGGCCATAGGCTCCGCGCGGGCGTACGCCCGACTCGACGGCGAGGTTGTCGCTCGGTTCCAAGAGCTGACTCAAATCGAGGTCCGCGCCCAAATCGTTGGCGGTGGATTTCTTCACCGACGAGGAGGCGGATTTGCCGTCATAGGCGACCACGGCGCCCTCGTCGGGTGGAAAATCGTTGCCCTTGTCGATGCTCACCAACAGCTCGTACTCGCCGAGCCGCACGTAGTCGCCGTCCTTCAGCACATAGTCGTGGTATTTGCCCAAGGGCACCTGGGCACCGTTGACATAGGTCCCGTTCGAGCTGGTATCGACCAGCACATAGGTCCCCGAGCGAAAATCGATGCGCACGTGTTTACCCGAGAGGTAGCGCTCGGGGTCGGGTAGACTCCAGGCATTGTCCGTACCGCGTCCGATGGTGCCGCCGTGCACGCCGAACACTTTGGTGGAATGCTTGCCGAGCCGAATGGCATGCTCGCTGACAACGCTTAGGCGCAAGGTCATGTACGCTCCCTCCGACGGGTCTAAAGGTTTGCGCTAAGTGCCCGTATAATATGGTGAAATGCTAGCAATGCTTGGAGCCTACTAAATGGCCGCGAGTCACATTTTCAAAGTTCTGTTCGTCAACCAGGGCAAGGTCTACGAGATATATGCCCGTAAAGTGAGTCACGGTAGCCTATTTGGCTTCATCGAGGTCGAGGAACTCGTGTTCGGCGAACGGTCGACGGTGGTGGTCGATCCCGCGGAGGAGAAGATAAAGGCCGAGTTCAACGAAGTAAAGCGCACCTACCTGCCCATGCATTCGGTGCTGCGCATCGATGAGGTCAAGAAGCAGGGGGTGAGCAAGATCGTGGCGCTCGAGGGCTCGAACGTGTCGCAGTTCCCGGTGCCGATCTATACGCCTGGCGGAGACTCGAACGCCCGCAAATGATCCTGCACGCCGCAGGCCTTTGAGCCCGCACCGCGGGCAAGTCTGGTAGAATTCCGTATGTTCAGTTTGCTCGGCGCGCCCGCGCTGTCGCAATTCCGGCTCGATAAATTGCTGCGCGCACTGCAGGCCGCGGACTCGCGCGTCAAGGGCCTCGCCTCGCGCCACATCCACTTCATCGATTCCGCGCCGCTCGATGAGGCCGAATCCGAATTGCTGGCCAAATTGCTGACCTACGGACCGCGCGCGCATCTGCAGACGGAGCGCGGCCAGAGCCTGCTGGTCATCCCGCGCCTGGGCACCGTCTCGCCCTGGTCGAGCAAGGCCACCGACATCGCCCACGTGTGCGGACTTGCCGCCGTGCAGCGCCTGGAGCGCGGCACGCTGTACTTCATCGAGGCCGCGGCGCCGCTCGGCGAGGGCGACTTGCGCGGCCTCGGCGCGTTGCTGCACGACCGCATGACCGAATCGATGCTCTTGGACACGCAACAGCCGGCGGGGTTGTTCCACTCGGCGCCGCCGCGCCCCCTGCGCGTGGTCGCGCTCGGGCGCGAGGGCCATGCGGCGCTCGCCCGTGCCAATGCCGAGTGGGGTCTCGCCCTGTCGGACGATGAAATCGAGTACCTGGTGCAGGCGTTCGGCCGGCTTGGACGCGACCCCACCGACGTCGAACTCATGATGTTCGCCCAGGCGAACTCCGAACATTGCCGGCACAAGATTTTCAATGCCGGGTTCACCATCGATGGCGTGGCCCAGCCGGAATCGCTGTTCGCCATGATTCGGGCGACCTACGCCGCGAACTCCGCCGGCGTGCTCTCGGCCTATCGGGACAACGCCGCGGTCATCGAGGGCCCGAGCGCGGTGCGTTTCTTTCCGGACCCCGCCACCTTGCGCTATGCGGGGGTGCTCGAGCCGGTCGACATCTTGATGAAGGTCGAAACGCACAACCATCCGACCGCGATTGCGCCCTTCGCCGGCGCCGCCACCGGCTCCGGCGGCGAGATTCGCGACGAGGGCGCCACCGGATTGGGTGCCAAACCCAAGGCCGGATTGACCGGGTTTTCGGTGTCGAATTTGCGCATTCCGGACATGCTGCAACCCTGGGAGGAGGATTTCGGCAAGCCCGAGCGCATCGCCTCGGCGCTCGAGATCATGATCGCGGCGCCGTTGGGCGCCGCGGCCTTCAACAACGAATTCGGAAGACCCGCGACGTGCGGCTATTTCCGCACCTTCGAGCAGCCCACCGACGATCCCCTGCGCGTCCGCGGTTATCACAAGCCGATCATGATCGCGGGCGGCCTCGGCAACGTGCGCCGAAGCGACGTGGAAAAACGCGAGGTGGTGGTGGGCGCGCCGCTGATCGTGCTCGGCGGCCCCTCGATGCTGATCGGCCTCGGCGGCGGTGCCGCCTCCTCGGTCGGCAGCGGGCAGAGTTCCTCGGATTTGGACTTCGCCTCGGTGCAGCGCGGCAACCCGGAAATCGAGCGCCGCGCGCAGGAGGTGATCGACCGCTGCTGGGCGCTCGGCGCCGACAACCCCATCCTGTTGATCCACGACGTCGGTGCGGGTGGCCTGTCGAATGCGCTGCCCGAGGCGATCGCGCACAGCGCGCGCGGCGGACGGATCGACCTGCGCAAGATTCCGAGCGCCGAAGCGGAACTCTCGCCGATGGAGATCTGGTGCAACGAAGCGCAGGAGCGTTACGTGCTCGCGCTGGTGCCGGGGAGCGGGATCCTCGCCCAATTCGCCGCGCTGTGCGCGCGCGAACGCTGTCCGTTCGCCGTGGTGGGCGAGATCACCGGCGATGGACTGCTGCGCGTGATCGATCCGGTATTGGCGAACACGCCCGTCGACATGCCGATCGAGGTGCTGCTCGGCAAGGCGCCGCGCATGCGCCGCGATGTGCGCAGCCTCGAGAAGCCGCGGACCGAGCTGCCCACCGCGGGCGCGGGCATCGCCGAGTCGCTCGACCGGCTGCTGTGTCTGCCGACCATCGCCGACAAGTCCTTCCTCATCACCATCGGTGATCGCTCGGTGGGCGGCCTGATCAGCCGCGATCAAATGGTCGGTCCGTGGCAGGTGCCGGTCGCCGATGTCGCGGTCAGCTTGAGCAGCTACGAGGGCTACTGCGGCGAGGCGATGGCGATGGGTGAGCGCGCTCCGGTCGCACTGCTCGACGCCCCGGCCTCCGGCCGTCTGGCCGTTGCCGAGGCCATCACCAACATCGTGGCGGCCGATATCGCCGCGCTCGGCGACGTGCGGCTGTCGGCGAACTGGATGGCCGCGTGCGGTGAGCCGGGCGAGGATGCGGACTTGTACGCGACGGTGCGCAGCGTGGGCCTCGAGGTTTGCGCAAAACTCGGCATCACCATTCCGGTCGGCAAGGATTCTCTGTCGATGCGCACGGCCTGGAGCGATGCCAAGGGCGACCATGCCGTCGTCGCGCCCGTGTCGCTGGTCATCTCGGCGTTCGCACCGGTCGGTGACGCGCGCCGCACGCTCACCCCCGAACTCAAGCTCGCCGAGCCGTCACGGCTGCTGCTCATCGACCTAGGGGCCGGCCGCAACCGGCTGGGCGGCTCGTGCTGGGCGCAGGTGTTCGGGCATCGCGGCGGCGTCCCGCCGGATCTTGACGACGCACTGATCTTAAAAGCATTTTTCGCCGCCCTGCGCGAGCTCAAGGATCGGCGGCTGGTGCTTGCCTATCACGACCGCTCGGATGGCGGCGTGCTCGTGACCCTGCTGGAAATGGCGTTCGCCGGACATTGCGGCCTCGAGATCGATCTCGGCGCCGCCGCCGATCCGATCGGCGCCTGCTTCGCCGAGGAGCTCGGCGCCGTGGTGCAAGTCCCGGCGGCGGCCGTGGGCGAGGCGCGTGAGATTCTCGCGCGCCATGGGCTCGGGGATTGGTGCCGCGACGTCGGTGCACCCGTGAGCGGCGAGACCATCGAGGTGCGCGTGGCCGGCGAGCTGCAACTCACGGCTTCGCGCATCGATCTGCACCGGCGCTGGAGCGAGGTGTCGTTTCGCATGCAGTCCCTGCGCGACAATCCGGAATGCGCGCGCGAGGAGTACTCGCGGCTGCTCGATGCGCACGATCCCGGACTGCATGCCGCCTTGAGCTTCGATCCCGCCGCCGATATCGCCGCACCCTACGTGGCGCGCGGTGCGCGGCCGGCCGTGGCGGTGCTGCGCGAGCAGGGCGTCAACAGCCAGACGGAAATGGCGGCGGTGTTCACCCGCGCCGGCTTCGATGCCTACGACGTGCACATGACCGACATTTTGACGCGACGGGTGCAGCTCGGGCGCTTTGAAGGCTTGGTGGCCTGCGGCGGCTTCTCGTTCGGCGACGTGTTGGGCGCCGGCGAAGGGTGGGCGAAATCGATTCTCTTCAATCCGCTCGCGCGCGATCAGTTCAGCGGGTTCTTCGAACGCTCCGGCACTTTCACCCTGGGCGTGTGCAACGGCTGCCAGATGCTCTCGGCGCTCAAGGAGTTGATTCCGGGTGCGCAGCATTGGCCGCGCTTCGTGCGCAACCGCTCCGAACAATACGAGGCACGCGTGAGCCTGGTGCAGGTGCCGCGCAACCACTCGGTGCTGCTTGCCGGCATGCAAGGCTCGGTGCTGCCGATCGCGGTGGCGCATGGCGAGGGATTCGCCGAATTCGCCGGGCACGCGGATGCCGACCGGCTGCTCGAGGCGGGCGGCGTGAGCCTGCAGTTCCTCGATCACCACGATCAGCCGACCGAGCGCTACCCATTCAATCCGAACGGCTCACCGCTCGGCATCGCCGGGGTGTGCAGCACCGATGGCCGGGTGACCGCGCTCATGCCGCATCCGGAACGGGTGTTTCGCGCGGTGCAGAATTCCTGGGCCCCGGCGAATTGGGGCGAGGATGGCGGCTGGATGCGGCTGTTCCGCAACGCGCGGGCGTTTTTGGGCTAGGTGCCGGTCTCGCTTTGCGCAGGCGCGACGAACCGGCGGAAATTCATCGCCTGCAGGAGCCGCGCCTTGCGCACGAAGGTTTGGTACAGGAGGTCGCGCATGACCTCGAGCAGGATGCCGGCGCGCTCGGCATTCAACGGCGGATGGGCGGGCCACGGGTCGTGGTCGCTGCCGAACAGCACCCCGCGCAGCGCGGTGAAGTGATCGTCGTCGAGCTCGGCGAGGTCGCGGATCTCCTGCAGCGTGTCGAACATCTCGAGCTTGCCGCGCTCGCCGAGTTCGCGGAACAGTGATTGCGCGGTGCGCCGGCTCATCGAGCCGAAGGCGTTGAAACACCCCGCGGTGTAGCAGTCGAGCGCCTCCTTGAACAGGCCCTCGGCCTCCGCGGGCAGGTAGGTCAACGGAAAGCTCTCGCGGCAGCGCTCGACTTCCACGTAGTTCTGCGTGAGTTCGATGCGCAAGGCGCTGTAACCCCTGACGGAGAACTTGAGGAACACGGGCTCGCCGCAGGCATCGCAGCGAAACACGATGCCGACCTGCTTCGGTTTGCGCCGGCTCAACTCGTCGAATTTGGGGATGCCGGTGGCCGTCAAGTGGGTCAGGGTCTGGCAATGCGGGCAGGTGAGTGCGATTCCCTGGTAATCGACGTGCAATTCATCTTGCGGGGTGATGTAGATGCTCATGGTCCTTCATGCCGTCAACGGTTTGTAACGAATACGGTGCGGCTGGGCCGCGTCCTCGCCCTTGCGCCGTTTGTGGTCCTCCACGTACTCCTGGTAATTGCCCTCGAACCAAACCACCTGGGAATCGCCCTCGAAGGCGAGGATGTGGGTCGCGATGCGGTCGAGGAACCAGCGATCGTGTGAGATGACCACGGCGCAGCCGGGGAAGGCCACCAGCGCCTCTTCGAGCGCGCGCAGGGTTTCGATGTCCAAATCGTTGGTCGGCTCGTCGAGCAGCAGCACGTTGCCGCCGGATTTCAGCACCTTGGCGAGGTGCACACGGTTGCGTTCGCCGCCCGACAAATCGCCGATGAATTGTTGCTGCTGCACGCCCTTGAAATTGAAGCGTCCGACGTAGCCGCGCGAGGAGGTCTCGTAATTGCCGACCTTGATGAGGTCGAGGCCGCCGGAAATCTCCTGCCACACGGTGTTCTTGTCGTTCAAGGCCTGGCGCGATTGATCCACGTAGGCGAGCTTCACGCTCGGGCCGACGCGGATTTCGCCCGAGTCTGCTTTCTCGACGCCGGTCAGCATGCGAAACAGCGTGGTCTTGCCCGCGCCGTTCGGACCGATGATGCCGACGATGCCGCCCGCGGGCAGGCTGAAGTTCAAGCTCTCGATGAGCAGCCGGTCGCCGAACGCCTTGCGCACGTCGCGGCATTCGATGACCAGGTCCCCGAGGCGGTCGCCCGGCGGGATGTAGATTTCATTGGTTTCGTTACGCTTCTGGAATTCCTGCGAAGCGAGTTCCTCGTAGCGCTGCAGACGCGCCTTCGACTTGGCCTGGCGTGCCTTGGGGTTGGTGCGCACCCACTCGAGTTCGCGCTTGAGGGTCTTGGCGAGCGCATCCTGCTGGCGCTCCTCCTGCGCGAGCCGCTGGCCCTTTTGTTCGAGCCAGGAGGAATAATTGCCTTCCCAGGGAATGCCGTGGCCGCGATCGAGTTCGAGGATCCATTCGGCCACATTGTCGAGAAAATACCGGTCGTGGGTCACCGCGATCACGGTGCTCGGATACTCCTCGAGGAATTGCTCGAGCCAGGCCACCGACTCGGCGTCGAGATGGTTGGTCGGCTCATCGAGCAGCAGCATGTCCGGTTTCGAGAGCAGCAGCCGGCACAGCGCCACGCGCCGCTTCTCGCCGCCCGAGAGCTTGCCGATGACGGCATCCCAGGGCGGCAGGCGCAGCGAGTCGGCGGCGATTTCGAGCTTGCGCTCGAGTTCCCAGCCGCCCACGGCGTCGATGCGGTCCTGCATTTTCGCCTGCTCCTCGAGCGCCTTGTTCATCTCCTCGTCCGACATCGGTTCGGCGAACCGGTCGCTGATCGCGTTGAAGCGGTCGATGAGGTCCTGCACGTCGCCGACACCTTCCCCGACCACCTGGCGCACGGTCTTGGTTTCATCGAGCAGCGGTTCCTGCGGCAGGTACCCGACCTTGATGCCCGCCTGGGCCCGCGCCTCGCCCTCGATTTCCTTGTCCATTCCCGACATGATCTTGAGCAGGGTCGACTTGCCCGAGCCGTTGAGGCCGAGCACCCCGATCTTGGCGCCGGGGAAAAAACTCAAGCTGATGTCGCGCAGGATGATGCGCTTGGGTGGCACTACCTTGCCCACCCGGTTCATGGTGTAAATGAACTGAGCCATTGATTGCCTATGGTGAAAAGCCGTGAAGCGGAGGGGAACGAGCACGAATTATCCCGGACCCGGGCACCATTGTCACGGCAAGCCGCCGGGCGCGGCCCTCGAGCGGGCGCCCGCGCCGCGCTAGGGAACGCCGCACGCATCGGCTACAATTGTCGGCTATCTTTCTGGAGGTTTGCATGTTCAGTTCCAAGATGACGATTGCCGATTTCGATCCCGAGCTTGCCAAGGCGATTGCCGGGGAGCGAAAGCGCCAGGAAGATCACATCGAATTGATCGCCTCTGAGAATTACACCAGCCCCCGGGTGCTCGAGGCGCAGGGCTCGGTGCTCACCAACAAGTACGCCGAAGGCTATCCCGGCAAGCGCTATTACGGCGGCTGCGAGTACGTCGATGTCGCCGAAAGCCTGGCGATTGAACGGGCCAAGCAGCTGTTCGGGGCCGACTACGCCAACGTGCAGCCGCATTCGGGCTCGCAGGCGAACGCCGCCGTGTATCTCGCGCTGCTCAATCCGGGCGATGCCATCCTCGGCATGAGCCTCGATCACGGCGGCCACCTCACGCACGGCGCGAAGGTGAATTTCTCCGGCAAGCTGTTCAAGGCCGCCCAGTACGGCATCAAGCCGGATACCGGCGAGATCGACTACGAGCAGGTCGACCGCCTGGCGCAGGAGCATCGGCCGAAGCTGATCATTGCCGGCTTTTCGGCCTATTCGCGCGCGATCGACTGGGCGCGCTTTCGGGCGATCGCCGATTCGGTCGGGGCCTATTTCATGGTGGACATGGCGCACGTTGCCGGCCTGATTGCGGCCGGGCTGTACCCGAACCCGCTGCCGCACGCCGACGTGGTCACGACCACCACGCACAAGACCCTGCGCGGACCGCGCGGCGGATTGATCCTGGCGCGCCCGCACCCGGAGCTGCACAAGAAGTTCAATTCCATGGTGTTCCCCGGCACCCAGGGCGGCCCGCTGATGCACGTGATCGCGGGCAAGGCGGTGGCCTTCAAGGAGGCGCTGCAGCCGGAATTCAAGACCTATTGCGCGCAGATCATCGCCAATGCCCGGGCAATGACCCGGGTTTTGCAAAAGCGCGGCTACAAGATCGTCTCCGGCGGCACGGATAACCATCTGTTTTTGCTCGATCTCGTGGACAAGAACATCACCGGCAAGGACGCGGACGCCGCGCTCGGCCGGGCGCACATGACGGTGAACAAGAACGCGGTACCGAACGATCCGCGCCCCCCGATGGTGACCAGCGGATTGCGCATCGGCACGCCCGCCATCACCACCCGCGGACTCAAGGAGCCGGAAGCCGAACAGCTGTCCAATTGGATTGCCGACGTGCTGGGCTCGATGGGCGATGAGGGCACGGTCGAGCGGGTGCGCAAAGAGGTGGAGGCGCTGTGCCACCGCTTCCCCGTTTATGGCTAGCAACCCGATGGTCCGCATCGGGACCTAGCTCAAGTAGGCCCCATGCACTGCCCCTTTTGCGGTCACACGGAGACCAAGGTCACCGATTCGCGCCTGGCCGGCGAAGGGCGACAGATTCGACGCCGCCGCGAGTGCCTGGCCTGTGCCGAGCGCTTCACGACGTTCGAGGCGGCTGAATTGCTGCTGCCCACCGTCGTGAAGGGGGATCGCAGCCGCGAGCCGTTCGATGAGGCCAAGCTGCTCGCCGGGATGCAAAAGGCGCTGGAGAAGCGCCCGGTGAGCATCGAAGCCATCGAAGCGGCCGTGGCGCGGATCTGCCACAAGTTGCGCAGCCTGGGGGAGCGCGAAATCGCCTCGCGCGGCATCGGCGAGCTCGTCATGGAGGAACTGCGCCATCTCGATGAGGTGGGCTACGTGAGATTCGCCTCGGTGTATCGCAGTTTCCAGGACATCGAGGCCTTCCGCACCGAAATCGACCTGTTGCGCCGCAACCGCCGGCGCCGTGAAACCAACAAGGATCAATTGCCGCTGCTGCCGGGTGATGAGCCAAGCGAAGCGGTGAAATGACGGCGGCGCAGGATTCCGCGCACATGGCGCAGGCTTTGGCGCTCGCCGCCCGCGGTCTTTACACCACCGACCCGAATCCGCGCGTCGGCTGCGTGCTGGTGCGCGACGGACGCATTCTCGGTGAAGGGTGGCACGAGCGGGCGGGCGAAGCGCATGCCGAAATAAACGCGCTGCGCGCGGCTGCGGCCTCGGCGACGGGCGGCGCCGCCGGCGCCACCGCCTACGTGACCCTCGAGCCTTGCAGTCACACCGGCCGTACGCCGCCGTGCGCCGATGCGCTGATTGCCGCCGGGGTGCGGCGCGTGGTCTGTGCATCGGTCGATCCGAATCCGCTCGTGGCGGGCTCCGGTATCGCGCGGCTCGAGGCCGCGGGTATCGCGGTGACGGTGGGCGAGGGCGCCGCGGCGGCGCGGGCGCTCAATCCCGGCTTCTTCTCGCGCTTCGAACGCGGGCGCCCGTGGATCCGGCTGAAACTCGCCATGAGCCTCGATGGCCGCACCGCGCCGGCCGCGGGAGGTCCGATGTGGATCAGCGGCGAGGCATCCCGCGCCGACGTCCAGACGTGGCGGGCGCGCAGCTCCGCCGTGCTCACCGGCGCCGGCACCGTGCGCGCGGACGATCCGCGCCTCGACGTGCGCCTGGCTTACGGATCCGTCGTGCGTCAGCCGCTGCGGGTCGTGTTGGATCCCGCGCTCTCGTGCGCGCCGACCGCGCGGGTATTCGCCGGTGGCGGTGCCCTGGTGTTCGCCCGCGAGTCGGTGCCCGAGGCGCCGCCGGTGCCGGGTCGCGAGGTGGAGCGCGTGCCGGCGGCCCCCGGGGGCCTTGATCTCACTGCGGTGATTGAGCGGCTGACCCTGCGAGCGGTGAACGAATTGTGGGTGGAGTGCGGTGCGCGGCTGGCGGCGGCATTCTTGAAGGCGCGGCTGGTTGACGAGTTGATCCTGTACGTCGCACCGATTTTGCTCGGCGCCGACGCCGCACCGCTCACGGCGCTGCGCGACCTGGGGCTGGACGCGGCCGCGCTGCCGCGCTTTGAATTCGCGGACGTAGAGCGTATCGGAGAGGATCTGCGCCTCACGCTCACGCCCGCCGTTGCGGCCATCAGGAGGGATTGAGCATGTTTACCGGTATCATCGTGGCGAGCGGCCGCGTGGTCACGACGACGATGCAGGGCGGCGATCTGGAACTCGGCATCGAGGCGGGAGCGCTCGTCGAACGGCTGGCGATCGGCGACAGCGTGAGCGTGCAGGGCGTGTGCCTGACCGCGACGCGGTTCGCCGGCGGGGTGTTCCACGCCGACGTGTCGCGCGAAACCCTGGCGAAGACCACCCTGGGGAAGCTCACCCCCGGCGCCCGGGTCAATCTCGAGCCGAGCCTGCGCGCCGGCGATCCCCTCGGCGGGCATCTGGTGAGCGGGCATGTCGATGCGGTCGGCGCGCTGGTCGAGGCGCATCCCGATGCGCGCTCGTGGCGGCTGCGGTTCGAACTGCCGCAGGCGTTGATGCGCTACGTGGCGCAGAAGGGCTCGATCTGCATCGACGGGGTGAGCCTGACCGTCAACGAGGTCACCGGCCGGCGTTTCGAGGTGAACATCATTCCGCACACGCGCGAGGCGACCACGTTGGGCGCGCTCAAAGCGGGGGATGAGGTGAACGTGGAGATCGACCAAATCGCCCGATACGTCGAGCGGATCTTGTCGAGCTCGGGTGGTTTTCGAGCGGAGTAAGCCAGCTACGCCGCGTCGGCTCCGAGCTCGGCGGCGAACTGCGCGGTGTGGCTGGGGAAAAGCGCACCCAACGCGCTGCGGGCGAGGGTCGCGAGTTCGGTGCGCTTGAGTCCCTCGCTGCCGGTGAGCAGCTCGAGCCACAAGCCGTAACACACCGAGGCCACGAGTTTCGCCGCGGTGCGCGCATCGAGCGCGCCGTAGCCGCCGTCCGCGATGAGCGCTCCGCACAGCGCCTCGAGTATCTCGTCGTGCACGCGATCGTAGCCCGAGCACACTTCGCGGTACTGCGGCTGCGCCTTGACCTCGCCGTAGAACGCGAACCACACCGCGATTTTCTTGCGCTGGCACAGCGCCGGCGAGAAGTAGCTCGCGACGAAGGCACCGAGGCGCCGCGCGGGATCGGCCGGGGCTTTCGCCAGCGCCGCACGCCAGTGCTGCTCGAACTCCTGGGACAGGTGCGTAAGCACGGCGGTGAGCAGCCGGCTCTTGTTCTCGAAGTACTGGCTGATGGATCCGACCGCCATGCCCGCCTCGGCGGCGACCGCCTGAACGGTCGTGTCGCTGAGGCCCCGCGCGCTGATACAGCTGAGCGCCGCCTCGATGAGCTGCCGCTCGCGTTCGTCGCGCCGTCGCTCTCGTACCGCCAACTGCTCTCTGGCCATGTTTCGGATCAAAATCGTAATGAAGTTGAATGATTATCATCTTAATCAATAAGATGGTCAATATGTTTGAATGAATATTCATTCAAAATAATCTTGACGGCGGCGGCGGCGGACTGCATCCTGCCGAGCTTCCCGCTCCGGGAGGCAGGAGGCGCGCATGGACAAACCAGACAACTCGAGGGCGGGACGAGCCGCGCGCACCCGCGCAGCCCGCGTCGCGGCGCGGCGCGCCCCCACCCGCTCGCTCGCCGTGCGGCCCGGGCTCGCCGGCGGCACCTACAAGCCGCTCGGCGACCTGGACCTCGCGCGCATCCACGACACCGTCTTGCGGGTGCTCGCGAACATCGGCTTGAGCGCCGTGACCGACGAGATTCGCGACATCGCCACCGCCAAGGGCGCGCACTTCAACGAGCATGGGCGCCTGTGTTTCCCCCGCGCACTCACCGAGGATTTGATCGCCGGCGCCGCCAAGGAAATCGTCTACCACGGCCGTGATCCGGAGCGCACCATCCGCTCCGGCGGCAATCGCGTCTATTTCGCCACCGCCGGCGAAGCGGTGCGCTTCGTCGATCCGGAAACCGGCGAATACCGGCCGACCACGCTGCTCGACCTGTACGACTTCTTTCGCATGGCCGACCACCTCGACCACATCGACTTCTGCGGCCAGCAGGTCATCGCCACGGACATCTGCGAGGACGCACGGCTGCATTCGCTCAACATTGCCTACGCGGGCGCGGCGGCGACCTTCAAGCCCTTCAGCGTGTCGCTCGCCGAAGCCTCGCTGGTGCGCGAGGTCGAAGCATTATGGGACCGAACGCTCGGCGCCGAGGGTGCGTTTAGACGCGCACCGTTCGCGGCAATCGGCGTCTGCCCGATCGTTTCGCCGCTGCGCTTCGGGCCGGATACCTCGGCGGTGCTGTGCGAGGCCGCGCGCCGGGGACTGCCGGTCAGTGCCTGCACCGCGCCCCAGGCGGGAGCGACCGCACCCGCCGCGCTCGCCGGCGCGCTCGCGCAGTGCACCGCCGAGGCGCTCGCGATCGTGCTGCTCGTGAACCTCATCAATCCGGGCGGCCCCGTTGATTTCGGCCCGTGGACTTTCGTATCGGATCTTCGCACCGGCGCATTCACCGGCGGCGGCGGCGAGGAGGCGATCCTGCAGGCGGCGGCCGGCCAGATTGCGCGCTTCTACGGCCTGCCCGGCATCACCGCGGCCGGGATGACCGACGCCAAGCGTCCCGACTACCAGGCGGGTTACGAGAAAGGGATGTCGATCGCGCTCGCGGCACTCGCCGGCAGCAACATGATCTGCGAGTGCGCCGGGATGATGGGGAGCTTGTTCGGCTGTTCGCTCGAGTCGATGGTGATGGACAATGACCTGATCGGCGCCGTGCAGCGCGGCCTGCGGGGCATCGAGGTCAACGAGGCGACGCTTTCGTATGACGTGATCGAGCAGACGGTGCTCGGGCCGTGCCACTACCTCGGCACCCCGCAGACGCTGTCATTGATGCAGACCGAGTACATCTACCCGAAGCTCGGCGATCGCTCGTCGCTCTCGGAATGGCAGTACCGGGGCTCGCCCGAGCTCATGACGCTGGCGCGCGCCCGCGTGCGCGAAATCATGGCGTCGCACTACCCGTCCGTCATCGATCCGGCGCGCGATGCCGCGATCCGTGCCGATTACGACATCCGCCTGCCCGTGGAGTGCATGCGTCCGGGCAACCGGCGCTGGCCGGCGGCCTGAAGGGACGCCTTAGGCGAGGCGCTCGACCAGCTCCGACGCGGTCACGGGCGCACCGGCGGTGCCGGCGGCTCCGGCGGCGGAGGCGCACTCGCGCGCCAATTCATCGGACACGTGACGCGAGTAGGTGAGGAAGTGATGGGCGCTCAGCAGCAGCGACAGGCCCATCCACAGGCGCGCCGGGCTGCCGCGGTAGCGACGAACGACCGTCCCAAAAAAGCTCCAGTATTCGCGGCGGTAGGGCGATCTGAGCCCTTGAGTCCAGATGGACGAGGTCAGCAGGCGCAGGTCGTACCACAGGGTGGTGTCTTTCGGCCTTTGAAACGCACGCGGCTGCCAGGCCTCGAGCGAGCGCAGGGCACGCTCGAAGTAGGTCTTCGGGTCGTAGAGGTCAGCCAGCAGGCGGCTCAGGCCGCGCAGCAGCGTCGGCAACGGCATGCTGGTCAGAAAATTGGGCGCGCTGAAATTCGAGGTCGCCTCGCTGTCCTCGAGCAAGCGCTTTTCAGCCCGCATGCGATCGTACAGCGGCGTGGTCGGCGGGGCCTGCAGCATCCCGGCCATGGCCCACGGAATCGCGGACTGCTCGATGAACTCGCGTTGCCGTTCGAAGATCGTTTCGTCGTCGGAATCGAATCCGACGATGAAGCCCGCCATCACCCACAGGCCGTTTTGCTGGATGATCCGCACCTGCTCCAAGGTGTCGCGCTTCAAGTTCTGAAACTTCTTCGAGCCCTTGAGGGCCTCCGACGAGGGGGTTTCGATGCCGAGGAACACGTACAGGAAGTTCGCCGCCACCATCGCGTCCATGAGTTCCGGACGGTCGGCGAGATCCACCGAGGCCTGCGTGAAGAACGAGAACGGTTTGCCGCGGGCCTCGCCCCATTGGGCGAGGTCCTGGCACAGATGCAACGAGCTTTTCCGATTCCCGATGAAGTTGTCATCCACGATGAACACCTCCCCGTGCCAGCCGAGCTCGCGCAGCCGGTCGAGTTCACCGATGAGCTGGGCGGAGGACTTGCCGCGCACCTTGCGGCCATAGATCGTGATGATGTCGCAGAAGTCGCATTGGAAAGGGCATCCGCGCGCGAATTGCACGGGCATGGTCGTGTATTTGTCCATGCGCAGCAGGTCGAACCGAGGGATGGGACTCACCGACAGGTCGGGTTTCTCCGTGATTCGGTACATGGGCTGGGCGGTGCCGTTCTCGAGGGCGAGGGCAATGGCGGCGAACGCCTCCTCGGCCTCGCCGACCAGTACGTGGTCGGCTTCGAGCTGCACCACGTCAGGTTGGCTCGATGCCCACGGCCCGCCGATGAACGTACGGGTCCCGAGGGCGCGCGCGCGGCGCAGGATGACGATGGCGTCGGCCCTTTGGGCATGCATCGCGCTCACCATGACGAGGTCGGCCGCGCGCAGGTCCGCGTCGGTGACTTCGTCGAAGGAATGGTCGAGAAGTTTCAGCGTCCACGAGGCAGGGCAGAGCGCCGCAACCGTCACCAGTCCGAGCGGCGGGGTGATGGCCGCCTCGGGCATCATGGACAGGACGCCCTCGAATCCCCAGAAGGACGGGGGAAACCTGGGCCAGACCAGCAGAACCTTCAGGTTCGGGCCCAGCGGCTGAGTTACCGGCACTCCGTCATTGGGCATGGCCGGGATTGTACGCCTACACGGCGGATGCCGCGCGGCTACAATGCCGGGGGCCTTGGGGCAATACGGAAGAGCGACAGCGAACCATGAGCGCATTGAATTCGATCGACGAGATTCTCGAGGACATCCGCCAGGGCAAAATGGCGGTGCTGATGGACGATGAGGATCGGGAAAACGAGGGCGATCTCATCATGGCCGCCGATTGCGTGCGGGCGGAGGACGTGAATTTCATGGCCCGGTACGGGCGCGGCTTGATCTGCCTGACGCTGACGCGCGAGCGCTGCCGGCAGCTGCGTCTGCCGTTGATGGTGAGCGAAACCGACAGCTCCCACCGCACCAATTTCACCCTGTCCATCGAAGCGGCCGAGGGGGTGACCACCGGCATCTCCGCGCATGACCGCGCGCACACGGTGAAGACCGCGGTCGCCCCGAAGGCGCGGCCCGAGGATCTGCGCCAGCCCGGGCACATCTTTCCGCTGATGGCGCAGCCCGGCGGCGTGCTCACGCGCGCCGGCCACACCGAGGCGGGATGCGATCTTGCGCGCCTCGCCGGGCATTCTTCGGCGGCCATGATCGTCGAGATCCTGAACGATGACGGCACCATGGCGCGCCGGCCCGATCTTGATCGCTTCGCCAAGGCGCACGGCTTGAAGATCGGCACGATCGCCGATTTGATCCGCTACCGGCTCAAGAACGAGCGCTCCATCGAGCGCATCTACGATCAGCCGGTGGACACCGAATACGGTGCTTTCCGGTTGTGCTGCTACGAGGATCACGTCAACAAAAACGTTCACATCGCGCTGGTGCGCGGCGATTTGAACGCCGAGTCGCCTCCACCTCTGGTGCGCGTGCACATCAAGGACACCCTGCGCGACGTGGTCGGGGTGCGCAGCGAGAAACTCGGCTGGCCGCTGCGCGCCGCGTTGCGCCGGGTGGCCGCCGAGCCGTCCGGTGTGGTCGTGATCCTGCGCCCGGAAGTGTCGCCGCGCGATTTCATGGACAGCGTGCGCCAGCTCGATTCGAAGCCCGCCGCCCCGCCGAACACCGGCGCAACGGTGCTTCGCACCTACGGGATCGGCGCACAGATCCTGAAGGACCTGGGCCTCAAGCGCATGCGCGTGTTGAGCGCGCCGAAGCAGCTGCAGGGCCTTTCGGCCTTCGATCTGGAAATCACCGAGTATGTGGATGGCGGAGATTGACGGCCGCGGGGCTTATACTGCGGTTCCAACTTGCGAGGAATGATTCGTGCCAATTGATCAGCTCAAGGTAATCGAAGGCGAAATGCTCGTGCGGGATCTGCGCTTTGCGGTCATTGCGGCGCGGTTCAATGATTTTGTCGTCGAGCCTTTGGTGCGCGGCGCGATCGATGCGCTCAAGCGCCACGGGGCAACCGAGAAGCAGATCGACGTGGTGCGTGTTCCCGGGGCATTCGATCTGCCCATCGTGGCGCGTAAATTGGCGTTGTCGCGCCGCTATGAGGCGCTGGTTGCCCTGGGCGCGGTGATTCGCGGTCAAACGCCGCATTTCGATTACGTGGCCGGCGAATGCGCCTCGGGGTTGGCGCGGATTGCGCTCGAGTCCGGCGTGCCGATCGGTTTCGGCGTGCTCACCACCGACACCATGGAGCAGGCGGTGGATCGGGCCGGCGGCAAAGCGGGCAACAAGGGGGCCGATGCCGCGCTGGTTGCGCTCGAGATGGCGAACCTGCTGCGCCGTCTGGAACCCTAGGTGAGTCCGCATCGCGCCCGCAGCCTCTCGCGCAGGCTGGCGCTGCAGGCGCTTTATCAGCTGCAGATCAACCCACGCAGCTGGCAGGACACGCTCGAGCAATTCGCCGCTGATCCGGAGGCCGAGCGGGTCGACCGCGAGTATTTCCGGGCCCTGGTGGCGGCGATCGCGCCTAACTGCGAGGCGCTCGATGTGCAGCTCGCCGCCTTGAGCGAGATCCCGCCGCCGGAGCTCGATCCGATCGAACACGCGGTGCTGTGGTTGGGATTGCACGAATTGGCCGCCTGTCCGGAGCTGCCGTACCGCGTGGCGCTCGCCGAGGCGGTGCAGCTGGCCAAGCAGTTCGGCGCCACCGACGGCCACAAGTTCGTCAACGCGGTGCTGGATCGCGCCGCACAGCAGCTGCGCCCGCTCGAATATGGACAAGCCGCTCGGTGAATTTGACTTAATCCGTCGGTATTTCGCGCACGCGGGCGCGGGCGCGGCGCGTGCCGACGTGGTGCTGGGAGTCGGCGATGATGCCGCGCTGCTCAAGGTGCCGGCGAACTGCGAGCTGGTGGCGGCGGTCGATACGGTGGTTGCCGGCCGCCATTTTTTGCACGGCTGCGATGCCCGCTCCATCGGGCACCGGGCGCTTGCCGTGAACTTGAGCGATCTGGCGGCGATGGGCGCGACACCGGCATGGGCAACCCTGGCCTTGACGCTGCCGCGGGCCGACCGCGATTGGCTCGCGGGGTTTGCCGCCGGCTTTGCCGACCTCGCGCACACCTTCGGCGTGGCGCTGGTCGGGGGCGATACCACCGCGGGTCCTTTGACCATCAGCGTGCAAGTCCTGGGTTACGTCGCGACCGGCACCGCGCTGCGGCGCGGCGGCGCGCAGGCGGGTGACCTGCTGGTGGTGACCGGCACCCTGGGCGATGCCGGAGCGGGGCTCGCCTACGCGAGCGGTGCGCGTGTGGGCACGCCCGAAAGTCTCGAGGCCGTCCGTCAGCTCGTGCGGCGTTTCGAATATCCGACGCCGCGCGTCGAATTCGGCATGGCGGCGCGCGGACTGGCGAGCGCGGCGCTCGATCTGTCCGATGGGCTGGTCGGCGATCTGCCGAAGCTGGCCGCGGCAAGCGGGCTCGCGGCGCAGGTCGAGGTCGAGCGGTTGCCGCTCTCGAGCGCCCTCGAGGCGGTGGCGGATCCTGAGCAGGCACGCGACTGGGCGCTCGCGGCGGGCGATGACTATGAGCTGCTGCTCGCGGTACCGCCGCACCGCTTCGCCGAACTTCAAGCCGTGGCGGCCCGATTGAACTTAACGCTGTCCGCCATCGGACATTTGAGCGCCGGCAACACGGTTTCCTGGACATTGCACGGCAAGCCGTTCGAACCGGCAGTGCGCGGATTCGATCACTTTCGCTGAGCCTCGACCCAAATCACAGTTTGGCGCCCGGCTGCCGACGTATCCTCTGCGCCACAGAATCGACAACGTCGCTCGAGCGACCCACGGTACCCCTTGAGCACCATCCGATCCAGTCATCTCGCGAAGCCCCAGGGCGGTCGCGCAGCATTGCCCGAG
>Ga0181534_10000832_pt1 | contig 21341 bp, 14 predicted proteins | sample PEATcosm2014_Bin_37_FD_119758 | JGI IMG/M metagenome (GOLD analysis project Ga0181534, IMG submission 119758) | Peatland microbial communities from MTU Mesocosm Facility, Houghton, MI, USA - PEATcosm2014_Bin17_10_metaG | ecosystem: Environmental > Terrestrial > Soil > Wetlands > Peat | place...
CAATCGCCATGATGATTCTGGGTCCGATTGCAGCCATGCTGATCCAGATGGCCATCTCCCGTTCGCGCGAATACTCCGCCGACGAAGCTTCCGCCAAGTACACCGCCTCGCCCAATGAACTGATCTCCGCGCTGGGCAAACTCGAGACTTACTCCAAGCGCATCCCCATGGATGCCAGCCCTTCGACCGCGCACCTGTTCATCATCAAGCCCTTCACCGGCCAGTGGTTCATGAATATGTTCTCGACGCATCCTTCTACCGCGGATCGCATCGCGCGTCTGCAGCGGATGCGATAGCCTCAGCCTGGACAATGTTAGACCGGTTGGCGGAACGCGTAGTTCCCCAGCACAAACTGGTCCGCAAACCAGTTCATGGCTTCGCGGCTGTTCATGTACATATCGAGCTGGCTGGAGCAGGCCAGCAGGCGGCCCAGAAGATCGAGACGTTCCGCGGTTTGATCGGCCGGCGCTTTGCGGAACCAAGCGTTAACCAGGTCCGCGCGGCGATCCACGCCAAACCCATAGTGGACCAGACATTTTTCGAGGAAACAGGCGCGCAGGCTTCTGCGGCCGCTGGGCGCGCCGCCGCCCTCGAACCGGAACGAGATGTAATTCTCGCCGGGGGCATCCGACAGGCAGGCATCCACCAGGCTGTAGTGATACGCCAGGCGGGCGTTCAGGTTCATGTACTCGTCGGCCACCAGCAGATGGCTTTCCTGCCCCAGCGGACGCGCGATGCCGCCGCGCGGCGCAAAGGTGGACGCCAGAATGGACGCCATGTCGCCAATGCTCGCCGGCATGTGGCGGGTCCAGGTCACTTCCGGATGGCTGATACCCTGCCACAAGGCCTGAAAGGGCCGCGAGACGATCTCAGCGGGGGTAACCGAGCGCTTCTTCGGATCGGCCAGGGCCAGGCCGCCGCCCAGATCGATCACCGAGAGATTCAGCGGCAGCGGCGTCTCCAGCCTTCGGAACGACTCCGCGCCGCCACGCTCCAGTTCGCGATCGTTGATCTCGAACATGGTCTCGATGGCTTTCTCATGGCAATAACGAAGCACGTCGTGGCCGGATTTGCAGCCGGCCGGGCGGAAGTTGTCGGCCGCGGGATCCCTCAAATTGAGGTTGAGCAGCCGGGTGACGATCGGATCGCCGGCGCGCTCGCGATAGCGTTCCGCAACAGACAGTTCCTTGCGGCCGGGCGGCCACAGGATGCCTGGATAGAGGCGGGCCTGCACCGCATCCAGGCTCACCGGCTCACCGTTTGAGAGGCGATCGAACGCGCCCGTCATCTGGAATACGGATGGAATCCGGAACTCCCGCAGAAGCGTGGCGGCGTGGCCGGCGACATTGCCCCATTCCGCCACCAGTCCGGCGATGCGCGGAAATATCCCGACGATTTCGGGCGACGGTTTGCGAATGAAAACCACCGCGCCCGGCGGAGTCTCAACGATATTTTGAATCTCGTCCACCAGAAACGCGGGGCCGGAGGTTCGGCCGGGATACACGGTCCGGCCGCCGGCCAGGCGCGGTTCGGTCCTGGGCGTGGAGCGCTGCTTGGCGCGCCCGGCCGCGGCGTTCCCCAAGGGGCGCGACTGGACGATCCATAGCGCGCCATCGAGGTCGAGCACCCATTCGATATCCTGCGGCGCGCGGAAATGCCGCTCGATCTGCATGCCCCAATCGGCCAGGGTATGCAGGTAGACATCCGGCAAGCTGGGCTGTTCCCGCGCCGCAGCGGCCAGGGGCACCGTCGCGATGCCTCCTCCGTCTTGCAAAACAACTTCTTCTTCTTTCGTGACCAGGTTCCGCTCCACCACGGCATGCGGCGCGGAGCGGGTGACCAGGAAGAGGTCGGCAGGGTTATGGCCGCTGGCGATCCCCAGCCCCAAGCCTCGCGTGGCAGTGATCCAAAGCGTCTTGCTTTTCGGGTTGGCCGGATCGCGCGTGTACATGATCCCGGCGGCGCGCGCCGGGATCATCTTCACGAACAGCGCCGCCATGGGCGTGTCCACCTCCAGCAGGCCGGCGGAGAGACGGTAGAACAGCGCCCGCTCCCGGAACCGCGCCGCCATCACGCGCCGGTAAGCGTCCACCGCCTGTGTGCCCGGCACGTTGAGAAAGCTGAGAAACTGGCCGGCATAGGAGCGCGCGTTTCCCTCGCCGCGCGCGCTGGAACGCACCGCCAGTGTGCCGCCTGGCGCGAGCAGCGTGGCGGCGCCGCTCGAAATCCCGGCTTCGATGGCCTGCGGCAGCGCGCACTCCATGACGCACTGGGTGAGGTATTCGGACGCGCGCCGGACGTCTTCGAGATTGTTTATGTCCAGATTGTGGGTGGCATCCCGGATTCTTGCCCAAAGCGGAACCCCGCAGTATTCCCGGTACGCTTCGGTGGTGAGAACGAAACCATCGGGCACCGGCAGGCCCAGCCGGTTGCGGAGCTCGCCGAGCACCGCAGCCTTGCTGCCCGCGTCACTCTCCGAATCGGCGTCGAGTTCGGAAAGCCACGCGGTCAGCTTGGGCATGGCGCGTTCCTCCAGGCTGATGGAATAGCGCTCGATTTCGCTCTGCTGCGTTTCGACCGCCGCGGCCAGGGTGCGTTGCGAGACGCCCGTAAGCCGCCCGAGCGATTCCACGACGCCGCGAATCCGGTCGAAGATCGTTCCAATGCGGCCGCCTAACACTTCGCGGAGCGGCGCTACATATTGCAGGTCGTCCTGCAAGATAGCCAGGTGCTCCAGGGACTCGTTATTCAGCGCCAGAAGCTTCCGGAAGCTGGCATACTTCGCGCGCACCCGCTCGGCGGCTGGATCGGGCATTTCCTGCGGGCGGCTTTCGCGCCGGAATAACCTCATAGGTTAAGTGGGGCAGGCCCCCGGCCTGCGGCGGCCTCTCAGGCCGCCCTAGCCGGTGGCCTTCGAGAGATCCGTTTGCGTCACGTTCATCAATCGTAGCGCCCGTGTGGGGTCCTTATAGTAGTAGCGAACCACGTCCCCCGCCCGCCAGGTATCCACGGGCATCGCCAGCAGGTCGTCGGATGCGGCGAATGTAATCAGGGTGCGATCCTTGGCGGCGTAGACGGTGATGGTTTTCCGCGCGCGGTCCACAACCGGAATCCCCAGCTTCCTGGCAACATTCCGGCGCTCCTCAAGCGGCGTATATTCGACGGTCCGGAAGGCCTGTGTGGCGCGATCGTAAATCACGATGCGCCGGTTCTTCGCATCCAGCAGCATCATGCCGCCCGCGGCCGGTGCGGCGCCCATCTCGTTTGGATCCGTGGGAGCGTCAATGGTGACGGGCGGCAGCACTCCGACGTCGTGTCGGGTTCCGGTAGCGGACTCCGGAATCAAGGTCACCTGCCGGGTTTGCCGGTCATAAGCGATGACGCGGCCCTGTTCGACTTTGCCCAGCGGCCCGCAGCCCGCCAGGGCCAACGCCGCGGCGAGGGAGGCCAGAGCAGTTTTATGCAACCAGCACCGCCTCTCTCTTCTGCGCCAGTTCTTCCCGCACCCCAATCACGAACTTCGCCACGATAACCAGCGAAAGCAGCGTGACCAGGCCGAGAATCAAAATGGTCGCCAGCAGGTCCAGCACCGATTTGAGGCTGGGGTATGTGGCCGCGACGATCTTCATCAGGATGGATACGTCGCAGCCGATGACGGCAACGCCGAAGAAGATACGGATTCCGTAGCCCTTGACGTATTTGGTGGCGACCGCGCCGATCTGCGCACCCACGGCGGCCCCGATCAGCATGATGAACGCGGCCCACAATTCCACGCGCCCCTTGTAACTGTAAGTCCCCGCGCCGTACAGCCCGGAGACGGCGATTTCAAAAAGGTCCGTGCCCACGGCCACGTGCGTGGGGCAGCCGATCAGGTAGATCAGCGAGGGCATGCGGATCAATCCGCCCCCAATTCCCAGCACCCCCGCCAGCCAGCCGGTAAAGAAAGCCACGGCCACCGGCAGCCACAGCGAGCAGCGAATTCCAGCCTTGGGAAAGTTGATCACCGGCGGGATCTTGATCTGCTGCAGCGTCTTGTACCACTCGATGCCGGTCGAGAGTTGATCGATGGCGCGGCCGGCGGCTATGGAAGCCCGATCCTTGTTCCGCCGCTTCAGCACGTCGGAAAAAACCAGCCAGGCGATGCCGGTCAGCAGCACCAGGTAACCGCAGCGAACGTACAGATCGATCTTTCCGATGCGCTCCAGCCACATGATGTTGCGCGCGCCGATTTCCAGCCCGCCCACGGTGCCGAAGACCATGATCAGCGAGAGCTTGTAATCCACGTTGCCGAACTTGGCATGCCGCATGGTGGAAATCAGCGATTTTCCAGCCATATGGGTGATGTCGGTGCCGATCGCGAAGGCCATCGGAAGGCCCAGCACGTTCAGGGCGGGCGTGACCATCCAGGCGCCGCCCATGCCGAAGAAGCCTCCGATAATTCCGACGCACAGACCCAGGATCACCAGGCCCGGCCACCACACGTGCACCCCCGCGATGGGCAGGAGCACATAAAACCAACTCATGATTTCACCTCAAGCAAACACATCACGCCGCTAGTTCTCCCGCAGCGCCCGGGACTTCAGGTCGATGCCAATCCGCCGCATCAGCAGGTCGGCCAGGCTGCCCAGGATGGCGCCCGCCAGCGGGATGGTTACAACCGTCAGCAGCGCGAAATAAAAATGGCTTTCGTTGTATATGTTGACCCACCACGCCGTGAGGCCGGTGAGATGGCGGCTGTCCGCCACGATCACCATGGCGCTGGCTTTTTCCTCCCCGAGCAACTGTAGCGGGAGCAGGAGCACCAGGCCAATCGACTTCTCCACTAGGTTGCGCATATAATATAGATAGAATTACTCAACTGATCGGCGTTGTCAATACAGGTTACACCCTGGGCCTATCGAATTTGTTCTAGTACTAGACTCTAAACTGCACAAATCGTGGGCGCAAACAGTGGGGCAGGCCGCCTGAAAAGGCGGCTGCGGCCAAGATTGGCAGCCAAGATTGGCCGCCCTCCAAGTCGTCCTGGACTAGATCTTGGCCCGGCGGACGGCGGGGGCGGGTGCAACGTCTCCGGAATCCCATCCGATCACGTTGCATTATGTTGCGTGTGTTGCGCGCGTCGGGATTGGTGGGCCGGAATAGTGCGCGAATGCGCCGAAAAGGGCTGAGGGCCTGACCCGAGCAGACCAGAGTACCACGGCTGTCCGCTGGTTCTGGCGTGTGACGGGAGGATTTCGGCCTGTTTTCATGAAGATCGGGCCTGACGTTGGGGCGTCAACAGCATCCGCCATATGCCTGCTCAGGGCGGTTGACAACCTGCCCGACACAGCTATTCCACGAGCGCCTGCATCACGGCGTTCTCGAAGTCTCGCTGCACCAACGGAACCTGCGTCTGGATCATGATGATGGTGACCATTTTCTCGCGCGGATCGATCCAGGCTTGGGTGCCGTATGCGCCGTCCCAGCCGAAGCTTCCCTTCGATACGCGCAGACCGGCGGCCACGTTGTCCTCCACGATGCCCACCAGCAGCCCGTATCCCATGCCATGCGCGGGGCGGCCGAGCTTGCCGTTGAACATATCGCCCACGTGATTGGAGGCCATCAATTCCACCGTCCGGGGGCTCAGCAGGCGCTTGCCGTGCAGCTCTCCGCCATTCAGCAGCATCTGGGCAAACTGGTAGTAATCCTCGGTGGTGGACATGAGTCCGCCGCCGCCGGAGAAATAGCTCTTCAGCGAAAAGCCGTCCTGATTCTCCGCCTTCACCAAGCCGTTGGGACTCTTGCGATACAGCGTGGTCATTCGGGGTCGGCGGTCGTCGGGAGGGTAGAAGAACGTATCCTTCATGCCCAGCGGCTGAAAAATCCGCGTGCGCAGGAATTTATCGTAAGTCTGCCCGGAAACGAGTTCCACGATGCGCGAGAGCGTATCGGGCGCCGCGTATCCGCTATACGCCCACTGGGTGCCCGGCTGGAAGTCCAGCGGGGCGGCCGCCAGTTGCGGGATGTAGGTGGCCAGCGTGTCACCCTCGACCATCCGCGGCGGGCCCAATTTCGACCCGACGCCGCCGGTCATCAAGCCGTTGGTGTGGGTGAGCAGGTCGCGGATGGTGAGCTCGCGGTCCGCCGGCACCAGGTAAGTCTCTCCGGAGTCTCCTCTGGCGATGGCCACTTTGGAATTCTTGAATTCGGGCAGGAAGCGCGACACCGGGTCGTTCAAGCGGAGCTTTCCCTCTTCCAGAATCATCATCACCGCCACGCCGGTGATGGGTTTGGACATCGACGCGATGCGGAAGATGGCGTCCTTCTCCATGGGGCGCTTCGATTCGATATCCATCAGGCCGTGCGCTTCGAAATGCACGATATGGCCGCGCCGGGCGACGAGCGTGACGGCGCCGGAGATTTCGCCGGCATCGATATGCCGCTCAATGGCTTCGTGGATGCGGTGCAGGCGCTCGGAAGACATGCCCGAATCCTCCGGCTTCGCCGGGGGTATGTCTGCCGCGGTTAGAGTTCGAAGCAGCAAGAGGGGGAGCAACAGGGTGGGCTTCATGATTTACCATATTCCCATGGTTAAGCGCGCTTGGATTCTGTCCATTTGCATTCCGGCCCTGTTGCCGGCGGCTTTGCTGCGTATCGAGGTTTCCGAACGGAGCGACGTTCTGGACGGCAAGGCGTTCGCCTCCGCCGGCCCTTATGAACGGATCGTGGGGAAGGCGTTTTTCGCGGTGGATCCAAATCTGCCGGCCAACAAAATCATCGCCGACATCACCAAAGCGCCGCGCAACGCGGAAGGGATGGTGACGTTCTCGGCGGATTTCGATTGCCTGAAACCGCGCGATCCGAAGCATGGCAATCATGCGGTGCTGTTCGAGGTTTCCAACCGCGGCGGCAAGGGCATGCTGAGCGTGTTCGGCGACGATTTCCTGCTGGAACAAGGCTACACGCTGGTGTGGCTGGGCTGGGAATTCGACGTGCCGCCGGGGCCCGGCATGCTGCGGCTCTACGCACCGGTGGCGCAGGGCATCACCGGCCTGGTGCGGTCCGAAATCATCGTGGATCATAAGGCGACGCGGCAATCGCTGGGCGACCGCAGCCAGCTTGCCTACCCGGCGATGAACCCGGACGATCCCGGGCTGACGCTGACGGTGCGCGAGCATGCCGACAGCCCGCGGCGCGCCGTGGCAAGGGAGGCGTGGCACATCGAGAGCGGCACGCACGTGGTGATGCCGGCGGGGTTCGAACCCGGCAAGATCTACGAACTGGTTTACACGTCCAAAGATCCGCCGATTGTAGGACTGGGTCCGGCGGCGGTGCGCGACCTGATCTCGTTCCTGAAATACGGCATCGCGGCCGATACGATTCTGGCCGATCATCACGATTTCATCAAGCGGGCATACGGATTCGGCGTTTCGCAGAGCGGGCGATTCCTGCGCACTTTCGTGTATTACGGGTTCAACCAGGATGAGAAGGGGCGGCGCGTTTTCGATGGCCTGATGGCGCACGTGGCGGGGGCAGGCCGCGGCAGCTTCAATCACCGCTTCGCGCAGCCATCGCGCGACGGGCACCCGTTTCTGAACACCTTTTATCCGACCGATATCTTCCCGTTCACGGATCTGGCGGAAACTGACGCCGAAACGGGCATCACCGACGGATTGCTGACGCACGCCACGCCGCCCGCGGCCGTGCCGAAGATTTTCTACACGAACACCTCTTATGAGTATTACGGGCGTGCCGCGTCGCTGATCCACACCACGCTCGACGGGCTCAAAGACGCGCCCATCGCGCCCACCACGCGCATCTACTTCCTGGCCGGATGCCAGCATGGGCCGAGCCGGTTTCCACCGGAGCGCGAGGAGGCGCAAAACCTCCCGAATCCCAACAATTACCGGTGGACGCTGCGGGCCCTGCTGGTGGCGCTGGACGGCTGGGTCGCGGAGGGGCAGGAGCCGCCGCCCTCGCGTTATCCGAAGATGGCGGACGGCAGCCTGACGAAGCTGGACGCGGTGGCGTTCCCGAAAACGCCGGGAGTGCAATTCCCAACGCGCATCCAGCAGGCCTGGCACGTGGATTACGGCGAGGAATTCCGCAGCGCCGGAATTGTGACGATCGAGCCGCCCAAAGTGGGCAGCGCATTTCCGATGCGGGTGCCGCAGGTGGATGCGGACGGCAACGAAACGGCGGGCATTCGGATGCCCGCGACGGCGGTCCCGCTGGCAACTTATACCGGATGGAATCTGCGCGCGGCGGGGATCGGCGCGCCGGACGAGTTGTACAGCATGGTGGGGTCGTTCATCCCCTTCGCCAGCACCAAGGCGGAGCGGGTGAAGACGGGCGATCCGCGGTTGTCGGTCGAGGAGCGGTACGCGAGCAAGCAGGCGTATTTGGATAAGGTGCAGGCCGCGGCGGAGGATCTGGTCGGGGCGCGCTATTTGCTGGGGCGGGATGTGCCGCTGGTGGTGGCGCGGGCTTCGGCGGAGTGGGACTTTGTGACGCGGTGAACGGGGATTTCACGAGCTGCTTTCCGATTCCAGACTATATATATCTAGCGTGGACTAGGGAGAGAGGTCAAGGGGAGAGGCCGATTGACAATCGGCCTGAAGGCTGCCAGCCTGGCCCACCGATTTATAACGGACGCGCACGTCTGAAAACCCGCTACAATTGAATCACATGGAGACTTCAGCCAAGGAGCGCTTGCGCGAGTTGGGCCGCGTCAAGCAGCGGCTGCAGCTCGGCGGAGGCAGCGAGCGCCTGGAAAAACAGCACAGCGCCGGCAAACTTTCGGCGCGCGAACGGCTGGCTCTGCTGCTCGACCGGAAGACCTTCCGGGAGGCGGGATTGTTCGCCAAGCATAACGGACGACTATTCGGCATGGATGGCAAAGAGCTGCCGGCGGACGGCGTGGTCACCGGCAGGGGCCGCGTCGAAGGGCGGCTGGTGCACGTGGCCAGCCAGGACTTCACGGTGGCGGGCGGTTCGGCGGGCGAGGTACACGCCAACAAGATCGCCGATACGATGAAGTCCGCGTTGAAGACCGGGTCGCCATTCATCTTCATCAACGACTCGGGCGGCGCGCGCGTGCAGGAAGGCGTGGGCAGCCTGGCGGGCTATGCGCGGATCTTCTATCAGAACGTGGTGCTTTCCGGCGTGGTGCCGCAGATTTCTCTGATTTGCGGGCCGTGCGCGGGCGGCGCCGCCTACAGCCCGGCGTTGACGGACTTCATTATCCAGACGCACGACGCACAGATGTTCATCACCGGCCCGGCGGTGATCAAGCAGGTGACCGGCGAGATCGTGGCGCCCGAGGAATTGGGCGGGCCGCGCGCGCAGATGAACAAATCGGGCGTGGTTCATTTCGTGGCGGAGAACGATGTGGAGGCGGTCAAGATTTGCCAGCGGCTGCTCTCGTTTCTGCCGAACAATAACCTGGAGGAGCCGCCACGCCTGGACGCGGGCGGCGCGCCGCGCGACGACGACGAGCTCAACGATATCGTGCCAGCCGATCCCAAGAGCGGGTACGATGTGAAACGGATTATCGCGCGGGTGGTGGATCACGGCGACTTTCTGGAGGTGCAGGCGGACTTCGCCAAGAACCTGGTGGTGGGCTTCGGGCGCATCCGCGGACACTCCGTGGGCGTGGTGGCCAACCAGCCGTCGGTATTGGCCGAAGCGCTGGATATCGACGGCTCCGACAAGGCCGCGCGCTTCGTGCGATTCTGCAATGCATTCAATATTCCGCTGCTTACGTTCGTCGATATTCCGGGATTTCTACCGGGCGTGGATCAGGAATACGGCGGCATCATCCGGCATGGGGCGAAGCTTTTGTTTGCGTATTCGGCGGCCACCGTGCCGAAGATCACCGTGATTCTGCGGAAGGCTTACGGCGGCGGGTACATTGCGATGTGCTCGAAGGAACTGGGCGCGGACTGCACGCTGGCGTGGCCTTCGGCCGAAATCGCGGTGATGGGATCGGAGGCGGCGGTGGAGGTGCTCTTCCGGCGCGAACTGGCGGCGGGGGCGGACACGGGCGCGAAGCGGCGGGAACTGGTGCAGCAGTTTTCGGACACCTTCGCGACACCGTACGTAGCGGCGGGCATGCGCCTGGTGGACGATATCATCGAACCGGCGGCGACGCGGGCGCACGTGGCCGAGGCCTTAGAGGCGCTGGCCGCCAAGCGCGATTGGCGCCCGCAAAAGAAGCACGGGCTGATCCCGCTGTGACGGGAATCGAGGATGGCGATGGCCAAGGACGACGAGGAGATCGCGAGAGCGGCCGGAGCACCGGTGGGTGGCCACAGCGCGAATCTCTGGGCCCGCCAGGGACGCGAAGAGCTGCAGGGATCGCACAGCTTGACCACGCCTCTGGCGCGATGGGGGCCGGAACTGGTGGAAGCGCCGCCGCTGGACGCCCCGCCCGGAGAGAGTGAACCCGCCATCGCCATTCCCGAGTCCGTGCTGCACGCGCGCCCGCCGCAGCGGCTGCCGGAGGATTCGGTGTGCCGCAGCCCGATCGCGGGCGTGGTGGTGGCGGTGCTGGCGGCGGCGGGCGATAGGATCACGCGGCGGCAGGCGGTGATGATCGTGGAGGCGATGAAGATGCTGAACCACGTCAGCCCGGAGGTGGACGGGGTGCTGAAGGCGGTCCACGTGGCGCCGGGGGATGCGGTGAAAGCCGGGCAAGTGCTCTTCGAATTGGATTAGCGCGCGAAGACGGTGGCTCGGGACGCGCATTGCTCGCCGAGGCCTGGCGCTGCGCTGACACGCGCTTATTTTGCATCTCGCGACGATTTGCGATCGCGCTGCTGGCCTTGCCGGCCACCGCTTTTCTGGCGGCTCGGCAAGTACCCGCTTCCCGGATGAGTTTCGGCCCTCGGCGTGCAGGTAACGAAAGGCCGATTCACAATCGGCCTGCAGGTTGACAACCTGCCCCACAGGCCGCTCATCGTCAGAAGGAGTTCATTCACGGCGCATCGCAGTCCGCCGATCGGATTATGCTAGGATTTAGCCTCCCGGAGCCTCGACAATTTAATTATATGAAGAGGTTCGCGGTCGTGTGCCTGGCCCTATCGTTCAGTTGTTTCCCGCAATCCAACAGCGGAACGATTCGCGGGTCGGTTCTTGATCCTTCCGATGCGGTGATCGCGGGCGCGATTGTGACGATTCAGAACCCGGTTTCGCATTACAGCCGCACGGTCACGAGCGACGCCCAAGGCAAGTTCGAATTCGCGAACCTTCCTTATAACAACTACCATCTGTCGGTCACCGCCGCGGGATTTCAGGCCGGAGCGCAGGATGTCAACATAAGGACGGCTGTGCCGATGGAGTTGAAGGTCAGCCTGGCTTTGGGCCAGGAGACGCAGTCGGTGACCGTGGAAGCCGGCGAGGATTTGATCGAGACCACGTCCACCACGCATACCGATGTGGACCGCGACCTGTTCGATAAACTGCCGCTGGAAAGCTCGTCCTCGTCGATCAGTTCGTTGGTGACGCTGGCCAGCCCGGGCATCTCGGCCGATTCCAACGGTCTGTTTCACGGCTTCGGGGATCACGCTTCGAACTCGTTTTCGCTGGACGGCCAACCGATCACCGATCAACAGAGCAAGGTCTTCTCAAACCAGATCCCGCTCGATTCCGTGCAATCGATGGAGGTGATCGCGGGCGCGCCGCCGGCGGAATACGGCGACAAAACCAGCGTGGTGATTGTGGTGACGACGCGCTCGGGGCTGGGGCAAACGCAGCCGCACGGCGATGTGACGGCATCCTACGGCACCTTTGGCAGCAGCAACGCGGGCTTCGACCTGGGCTGGGGCGGGCAGAATTGGGGCAACTTCATTTCGGCCAACGGCATGAACACGGGCCGTTTCCTGGACGGACCGGAGTTTAGTGTGATGCACGATCATGGCAACGAAGAGAACCTCTTCGACCGGGTAGACTTCAAGCCTTCCATAGCGGATACTCTGAGCGTGAATCTGGGCTTTTCGCGATCCTGGTTCCAGACGCCCAATTCGTTCGACGCGCAGGACGCCACGGCGTGGTCGGGCCTGGTGGTAAATAATAACGGGCTGGGACCCAACGGAGTGCCGGTGGGATCGACGGATCAGCGTTCGCAGATCAAGACGTTCAACGCCGCGCCCACCTGGACGCGCCTGGCGAACACGCACACGGTGCTGACGTTCGGGGCCTTCCTGCGGCAGGACCATTACAACTACTATCCCAGCGACAATCCATTCGCCGATCTGCAACCGGATCTGCAACTGCAATCGATCGGGCAGGACCGCACGCTGACCAGCGCGGGGTTGCGCGCCAGCGTTTCGTATGCCAAGGGCATCCACAACGTGAAGGCGGGGATCATTTATGAAGACACGATCCTGACGGAGAAAGACGCTTTCGGCATTGTGGACCCCACGGCGAATGCGGTGTGCCTGAACGCGGATGGCAGCCCTTACACGGGGGCCGGATTGACCGATCCTTCGCAATGCGGCGCGGGGATGACGGTGAATCCGAGCTTCAATCCGCTGCTGGCCTGCTACGACCTGACCCGCACGGGGGCGCTGCCGGGGTCGGACGGCTGCCCCAACTCCACCAGCGGCCTCTACCATTTTTACGGCCACGCTAACATCCGGGAGCTTTCCGCGTACATTCAAGACAGCATCACGAAGAACAACTGGACGTTCAACGTGGGCCTGCGCTTCGACTACTACGACGGCCTGGTGACGGCCACGCAGCCGGAGCCGCGCCTGGGCATCGCGTACAACATCAAGCCGACCAACACGGTGCTGCGCATTTCTTACGCGCGGTCGCTGGAGACTCCGTTCAACGAGAACCTGGTGCTGTCGAGCGAAGGATGCAACAACGCGGTGATCGCCGCGCTGGAGGCGTCCACGGTCTCGCCCTGCGTGAGCAATGTCCCGCTGAGCCCGGGCTGGCGCAATGAGTTCCACGCGGGCCTGGAGCAGGCGTTTGGAAAACACCTGGTGATCGACGCCGAATCCATCTGGAAGTACACGCACAAGGCCTACGATTTCAGCGTGCTGGGCGACTCGCCGATCACGTTTCCGATCGAGTGGGACCGCTCCAAGATACCGGGATACGCGATCCGCGCGAGCGTGCCGAACTGGCGCGGCTTGACGGCGTTCGTGGTGATGTCGCACGTGTCGGCGCGATTCTTCGAGCCGCAGGTCAGCGGCATCGGCGCCACGCCCACCGGGTCGGAGGTGTTCCGCATCGACCACGACGAAACGTTCAACGAGACCACGCACCTGCAGTATCAGCCGTGGAAGAACGGACCGTGGTTCGGATTCAACTGGCGATACGATAGCGGCCAGGTGGCTGGTCCGGTGCCGTGCATCGGAGGCAATTGCGTGAACGGGCCGAATGGAACCGATACCGAAGTGGATGTGTCGGGACTGACGCCGGATCAGCAGTTCCAGGGTGGGCTATATTGCGGCAGCGTACACGCCACGCCGACTACGCCCATCAGCCCGAATGGGTTGTGTCCGGCGGCGCTGTACGGCTCGAACCTGGTAAAGGTACCGGCGGCCGGCACGGAGAACGACGACCACAATCCGCCGCGCATTCAGCCGCGCAACCTGTTTGACGCGTCGGTGGGAGACGATAACTTGTTTCACGGCGAAAAGTATAAGTGGAGCGCGCGGCTGACGGTGGTGAATATGACGAATGCTTACGCGCTTTACAACTTCTTGTCTACCTTCAGCGGGACGCACTATGTGACACCGCGGGCGCTAACGGTCACGCTGGGATTCCACTTTTAGCCTTTCACGCCGGCTGCCCGCTCATCAGGCATTCCAGATCGCATGCCGACGGTTCGGGTCCGCTCATGCGGAAGCCTTAGGTGGTTTGAGGCACCCGTGCTATAAGGATCTGAGCGCTGGATTCCATGAGCCTGAAGACGCTGATAGTGGACGACGAGCCGCTGGCCCGCAAGGTACTGCGGGAGGAACTGGAATCCATGGCGGATGTGGAGGTCGTGGGAGAGGCGGACGACGGCCCTACGGCGCTGGCCAGGATTGCCAGGGACCGGCCCGATCTGGTGCTTCTGGATCTGCAGATGCCGGTGATGAGCGGGTTGGACGTAGTGCGCAGCTTGAAGGGCGGAGCGCACGTACCTGCGATTGTGATTGTCACTGCTTACGACCAGCACGCGCTTATGGCTTTCGAAGCAGGCGCCATCGACTACTTGTTGAAACCCGTGGGACACGCGCGCCTGGCGGAGGCTCTGGAGCGGGTCAGGCGCCTGAGCGGCATGGAAACCATGGAGAGACTTGCGCGGCTGCAAGATATGGCTGCCCCGGCCGCGGGACCGCCAAAAAGGAAAATCGTGGGACGGGCAGGGCAGGAATTCTTTTTGCTGAACGCCGATGAGATACACGCCTTCCAAGCCGACGGATATCTGGTCCGGATTATCACTGCCAGCCGCACTTACGAGGCTACGCAGACTCTCACAAATCTGGAGCAACGGTTGAAGGATTGCGGCTTCCGGCGCATTCACCGGAATGCCCTGGTGAATGTCGATCACGTGCGTAAGATGAGCGCGCTTACGAGTCAGAGATGGTTGATCACTTTGGCCAACGGCCAGGAGTTCGTGGCCAGCAAGAGGCAGGCGCGGGGAGTTCGGCAACTGCTGCATTGGTGATGGGGAGCACACCATCCGGCGCGGGTGAGCCCGGCGATTTGCCGGTCCGCTTATCGCCAGTTCCGGCCCGCATATCGGGGTTGCGGGCCGTCTGTCAATTTTTGCTAGGTGGAAGGGCGGCGGCGTTGTAGCATTTGGAAACGATGCCTAAGATTATCTCCGCCTCGGGTTGCAGCAACCTCCTGCTTGCACTGTCGCTCGGTGGCGCGCTGTCGTGTTTCGCTCAATCGAGCAGCGGAACGGTGCACGGAACGGTCCTCGATCCTTCGGGCGCGGTGGTGGGCGGCGCCGCCGTCACCATTGAAAATCCGGTTTCCCATTACAGCCGCAGCACCACCAGCGATAGCCAAGGCAAGTTCGAGTTCGCTAACCTTCCGTACAATAACTACCATCTGTCCGCGGCGGCTACGGCTACCGGGTTTCAGATCGCCACCCAGGACATCAACGTGCGGTCAGCCGTGCCCATGGAGTTGAAGATCGGTTTGACCCTGGGCAAGGAGACGCAGACGGTTACCGTGGAGGCCGGCGCGGAATTGGTGGAGCAAACATCCACCACCCACACGGACGTGGATCGGGACCTTTTTGACAAGCTGCCTCTGGAAAGCCAGTCTTCGTCGCTGAGTTCGCTGGTGACGCTGGCTTCGCCAGGGGTTTCGGCCGATTCCAACGGCCTTTTCCACGGATTCGGCGATCACGCCTCGAACTCTTTTTCGATCGACGGCCAGCCGATTACCGACCAGGTGAGCAAGGTCTTCTCCAATCAGTTGCCGGTCGACTCGGTGCAGTCGATGGAAGTGATTGAAGGCGCGCCGCCGGCGGAGTATGGGGGCAAGACCAGCCTGGTGGTGGTGGTGACCACCCGCTCGGGCCTGGGCATCACGCAGCCGCACGGCGATGTTACGGCTTCCTATGGCACCTTCGGCACCGGCGACGGCGGGTTCGATTTTCAATATGGGGGAGCCGCATGGGGAAACTTCATCTCCGCCAACGGTCTTGACTCGGGCCGTTTCCTGGATGGCCCGGAGTACCAGGTTTTCCACGATCACGGCAACGAGGAGAACGTGTTCGACCGCTTCGATTTCAAGCCCTCCAGCGAGGATTCGATCAACATTAACCTGGGCTTCAGCCGGTCCTGGTTCCAGACTCCCAATTCCTACGACGCCCAGACCGGTTTCGCCTGGAACGGGGAGCTGGTGGGTAACGGCGGCCTCGGGCCCAATGGCGTGCCGGTTGGCTCCGCGGATCAGCACTCGAAGATCAGAACGTTTAACGTTGCGCCGGCCTGGACGCGTGTGCTCAATCCCAATGCCGTGTTCACGTTCGGCGTTTTTGCGCGGCAGGATCAATACAACTACTATCCGAGCGCCGACCCGTTCGCCGACTTGACCGCCGACCCCGGTTTCGCGGGGGTTGGCCAGAGCGCCAGCGTGGCTCAAAATCGCCGGCTCACAAATATGGGCGTGCGCTCCAGCCTGTCTTACGTACATGGCATTCACAACATCAAGGTCGGCGCTCAGTATGAGCAGACTTTTCTAACGGAAAGGGATACTTTTGGCCTGGTGGATCCGACGGGGAACGCTCCTTGTCTGAATGCCAACCTCACCCCCGACACGAACCCGTTGCTGACCGACCCGGCCGACTGCACGGGAGCGCTACAGATCAATACCGGCCAGGGATTCTTCACCAACGGCGACGCAGTTCCGGCCTTCAATCCGCAACTTGCGTGTTATGACCTGACCCGCACGGCGCTGCTGCCCGCTTCCGACGGTTGCCCGAACAGCACCAGCCAGGAGTACGGATATTTTGGCCATGCCGACATTCGGGAATTCGCTTTCTACGTTCAGGACACCATCAATATCCAGCATTGGACCTTCAATCTCGGTCTGCGCTTCGACCAATACAATGGCATCGCCCAGGCCTGGCAACCGGAGCCGCGGCTCGGTATCGCCTACAATATCAAGCCCAGCAGCACAGTTCTGCGAGTCTCGTATGCGCGCACCCTGGAGAGTCCTTTCAATGAGAACCTGGCGCTGGCGAGTCTCGGCTGCACCGACCCGGTGGTCGCCGCCTTTCAGAATCTGGTTCCCGGTGGGGCTTGTGTGACGACATCGCCGCTGACTCCCGGCCTCCGCAATGAGTTCCACGCAGGCCTTGAGCAAGCGTTTGGCAAGTACCTGGTTTTCGACGGCGAATACATCTGGAAGTACACCCACAACGCATTTGACTTCAGCGTGCTGGCTAACACGCCGATCACTTACCCGATTGAGTGGACCAAATCCAAAATTCCCGGATATGCCCTCCGCCTCTCGATGCCCAACTTTCACGGATTGACTGCTTTCATGGTGACATCCAGCGTGGCGGCCCGCTTTTTCAGCCCGCAGGTGGCCGGCGTCGGCGCCACCCCCGTTGGGTTTGGCGTCTTCCGCATCGATCATGACGAGATCCATAACGCCACAGGGCACGTGCAATACCAACCCAAGCCGAAGCTGCCTTGGATCGGCTTCAACTGGCGTTTTGACAGCGGCCTGGTGGCTGGTCCCGTGCCATGCGCGGGAGGCGAAGCTTGCCCCAACGGACCGAATGGAACCAACTCCATGGTGGACGTCTCGAACCTCACGCCGGACCAACAATTCGAGGGCGGGCTTTATTGCGGGAGCGTGCATGCGACGCCGACCACGCCGATCAGTCCGACGGATCTCTGCCCGGCCAGCGAGTACGGTTCCACGCTGGTATCCATTCCGGCGCCCGGTACCGAGAACAACGACCACAACCCGCAGCGGATCACGCAGCGCAATCTTTTCGATGCCGCCGTGGGCGACGATAACCTGTTCCACACCGAGAAGTACAGGTGGAGCGCGCGCTTGACGGTCGTCAATCTGGCGAACAAAGAGGCGCTCTACAACTTCCTTTCCACATTCAGCGGTACCCACTATGTTTCGCCACGGGCCATCACCGCGACGATCGGGTTGCACTTTTAGCACTCGGGTGAAAGCGACAGAGTCCGCGCTGATCGCATTTTTTCTGTGCTGTGGAAGCGCGTTCGCACAATCGGTGGATCAGGAGCCCGCGGCTGTGGTCGAGCTTGGGGCGGCTCCAAGCTGGGACCTCAAGGGCGGTGGATGGAGTTTCGGCCCAACCATCGCGGTTGAAGTTACGCCGATAGAGAACTGGTTGGAACTGGAGGCAGGCGTCACGCCGGCTTTCAGCCATCACTCGACAGAGTGGGGCACGGACCTTCTGTTCAAGAAGCCCTGGACCCTTTCCCGAAAAGTGGAGTTCATGTTCGGGGTTGGCCCGGAGTGGATTCATACGCGGGAAGGCGGGACGACGAGCAACTCCGTTGCCGGTGAAGCCGTGCTGGATTTTATGTTCTGGCCCTCCGCGAAGCGTAGATTTGGCTGGTATCTGGAACCAGGCTGCGAGTACAACTTCGGGCCAGGGCATAATCGATCGGTTGGCATCAGCGCTGGCCTGCTGATCGCGATCCCTTAGAGATCCGAACTTCTTCGAGTACCCGGAAAGCTGGGCGCAGCGAGGGTACATCCGTGAAACGCTTGTTCGCCGTCATCCGGTCGAGGGGCGCGGCCTGGAACGATTCGTTGCCTCTGGAGGAGCAAGAGGATTGGCGCGCCCATGCCGATTTCATGAATGCCTTGCATGCGGAGGGTTTCGTAGCGATCGGCTGACCGCACGCGCGATTTCCTGCTGGTCTTTTGGGCGAGTGATGCGGATGAGATCGCGTCCCGGTTGGAGAGCGACCCGTGGAGCGGCAAGGATCTGCTGCGGATTACGCGAATAGCGCCGTGGACGCTGCGGCTGGGATCGCTGGAGCAGCGGCATCTGTAGAATAAAATTATACGTTGATTCCTTCCACCTTTGTTCGCGCGCGGCCGGTCGCCGTGGCTGCCTTGATCCTTTGGCTCGCCAATCGCGCTCCCGGTGAGGCGCAGGGACGGGTGCATGGCCTGATTCAGGACGCCGGTGGATCGCCGGCGGCGGGTGCTCAAGTCGTCGCCCACAGCCCCACCGAAAAGACCGATCGGACAATGGTGAGCGCCGCGGATGGATCTTTCACCATGGATGCCCTCCCGCCAGGTCATTACCAGTTCAAAGCGACGAAGCGCGGGTTGGCCGATTCACCGGTGGCGGAAGAAGACGTGACCGCCGGCGGAAATCTGACCCTGAATCTCACGCTGGGCACGAACAAGGGATTTCTGAAGAGACTTTCTCAAGCCTACGTCAAAGACTGGAAAGGCGGCGGCGACAGCGGCCCTGCACCTCGCAGCCGTACCTTGCCCTCGCCGCTGAACTCGCCGCCTTTCCCCAACTCCGACTGGTCATACGGGGGATCGCCGGAAATCGGCGCGCCGGATACCAATGTGCCTCCACTGATGGAAGCTCTCTACGGCGGCGCGAATGGCCAAGCCTGGGAGCAAAGCAGAGTGAAGGTTTACGGATGGCTGGAAGGCAGCTTCAACCTGAGCACTTCACACGACTCGAATTATCCGGCCACCTATGACATCTACGCGAATCGGGTGGAACTCGATCAGGCGGTGGTCTATGTGGAACGCCTTCCCGATTCGGTGCAAACCGGTCATGTCGATTGGGGATTTCACCTCAGCGGATTGTTCGGCACCAGTTACCGGTTCACTACGAGCCTCGGCTATCTCAGCGAACAATTGCTCGACGACCACCGCCAGTACGGGTTTGATCCGGTGCTGGAGTACGTGGACCTTTATATCCCGCAGGTTGCCGAGGGACTCAACATCCGCGTGGGCCGCTTCATCTCGATTCCGGGTATAGAAGCTCAACTGGCTCCCAATAACTACGTTTACACTCACTCGTTGTTGTATTCGGTTGACCCGTTTACCGACACAGGTATCCTGGCTAGCGTCAAGCTGAATGACCATTGGCTGGTGCAGGCGGGGCTCACCGCGAGCCATGACGTGGCTCCCTGGACCCCGGACGCGAGGCCGTCGGCGACCGCCTGCGCCAGCTACACGTTCAACAAGGGCAGCGACAATGTGTACCCGTGTGTGAACGGTCTCAACGGCGGCCGGTACGCTTACAACAACCTGCAGATGTTCGACAATACGTGGTACCACAAGTTCAGCCAGTCATGGCACATGGCGACCGAGGCCTGGTACATGTATGAAAAGGATGTGCCCAGCGTTTTCGGACCGATAGAACCCGAAAAAGGCGCGAACGGCGCGTTCTGTTCCGCGGGACAGGTTCGCTGCACTGCCCCGGAGTGGGCGGCGGTTAACTATCTCGAAAAACAACTCTCGGCGAGCAACTGCCTATCGATTCGCAGCGACTTCCTGGACGACATGAAGGGCCAGCGGACCGGCTACAAGACGCGGTACGCGGAGGAAACTGTAATGTGGGGACATTGGGTGGGAAATACGGTTATCCTCCGCCCTGAACTCAGATTCGACCGCTCCTTCGACGCGGCGGCGTTTAATCACGGGACGCGGAACAACCAGTTTCAGTTGGCGATGGACGTAATCCTGAAGTATTGAGGGAGGGGAGCGCCCGGACTGCAGTGGCCTGCGGCGCACGAATAGGGATGAAAACCGGCTCCACTTGCTTTTCCCGAAACCGGAATTCTGCACAAATTGTGGGGCGGACCCCCAGGTCCGCGCGGGTCCCCCCGGACCCGCCCTTGTGTTCGTTGAATCAGCGATTTTCGACAACAGAGACAGGCCGACGAGGGCGTCGGCCGCGGTCCAGGGGGACCGCCCCACAATCAACGCAGGTGTTCGACGGTGGGAAGACTAAGTGGCATTGAGGCGTGGACGACTGCGCCACTGGCGGTGCGCCGCCCCGCAAGTGGCGTAAAATAGTCGGCATGGCGCAGGCGAAGGCAACTCCCAAAACATACGACGTGATCGTGGTCGGCTCCGGGGCCGGCGGCGGCGTGGCCGCGCACGTGCTTTCGCTGGCGGGCGCCAAGGTCTGCATGCTGGAGGCCGGCGGATGGTACGACGGCACCAAGCAATCCGATATGTTCAAGTGGCCGTACAACGCGCCGCATCGCGCGGCCGGCACCAAGGAGAAGCCGTTCGGCTATTACGACGCCACCCTGCTGGGCGGGTGGCAAGTTCCGGGCGAGCCTTACACCAACGCGGCCGGCACACACTGGATGTGGTGGCGCGCGCGCATGCTGGGCGGCCGCACCAACCACTACGGGCGCATCTCGCTGCGCATGGGCCCCTACGATTTCAAGCCTTACAGCCGCGATGGCCGGGGCTTTGACTGGCCCATCACCTACGAAGAGCTGGCGCCATACTACGACAAGGCCGAGGAACTGATCGGCGTATTCGGCACCCAGGAGGGCCTGGAGAATACGCCCGACGGCAAGTTTCTGCCCGCGCCTGCGCCGCGCGGCTACGAGCGGATGGTGAAGCTGGCCTGCGACAAGGTGAACGTGCCGTGCATCCCATCGCGGCTGGCGATTCTGACGCGCTCCATCCACGGGCGGGCGGCCTGCCACTACTGCGCGCAATGCGGGCGCGCCTGCGGGGTGAATGCCAACTTCAATTCTCCCGGCGTCCACATCTTCCCGGCGATGAAGACGGGCAACCTGGACGTGCGCACTGGCGCCATGGCGCGCGAAGTGGTGGTGAGCGCGGATGGCCGGGCGCGCGGGGTATCTTACATCGACAAGAAGACGCGCAGCGAAGTGACG
>Ga0181534_10000833_pt1 | contig 21318 bp, 34 predicted proteins | sample PEATcosm2014_Bin_37_FD_119758 | JGI IMG/M metagenome (GOLD analysis project Ga0181534, IMG submission 119758) | Peatland microbial communities from MTU Mesocosm Facility, Houghton, MI, USA - PEATcosm2014_Bin17_10_metaG | ecosystem: Environmental > Terrestrial > Soil > Wetlands > Peat | place...
ATGCGACGGTGGGCTGCCCACCGCGATGACGACTGCACAGACCCAGCAGATCATGGAATGCGATTGACGCATTGTCTTACGCTTCGCTGCCTTCTGACTGTTCACGCTTAGTGCAGCGCTGCCACTGTTTGGTTCCTGCCGCAGACGCCTGCTGGGGCGGCGCTCCCACGATCTCGTGAGCAACCGGCTAGCGGGGACGATCACCACCCTGCCGTTTTTGATGAGCGTCCGCCCGGATTACCACTCGCCGGCTTCCAGAACTGTTACTCGAGGGCTCACGGTCATACAATTTTAGCGATCTCTGACCACTCGCCTCTCCGCCTTCCAGACGGGCTTTCCGATCTCAGGCGACTCTCGAGAGCGGGCTGCCCGAGGCGCCCGCGCCGATGACGGAAATCAGAGGCTGGGCGTAAATCTTGAAAGGGATTCCGCGTCGGAAGCGGGAATGGGCACATGCGTTGCAAATCGATGCAACAAGACGGCATCGTGTAAGCACATCTCAGTTGATTTAGAATTCATCGACTCAAATGTTGCCTTTGATTTTCAGGTAACCATGTCTAGCAATAAGCGTTCGGCGGCTACCTCAGGAGATGTCTTCGCGGTTTCTCTGGGCGATGGCACTTGGGTCCTCGCGCAGGTAATCGAAGATGAACCGGGTGCGATGAACAGCCTGTTGTGCGCGTTTTACGATCAGCAGGCCTCGAGCTTGGACGAATTGCGACAGCATGTCTCTTCGTTGGACCGTTACGAACCTATAGCGATTGAGTTCGTAACGAAAGAATTGTTAAAAAGTGGAGTTTGGCCCGTCATCGACAACACGCCGCCAGCCCACCGCGAGCAATTCACGGAACTCTCCGCCCTGCGTCGCGCGGGTTACGTCGGGGCCAAGATCCGAGGCGCAGGTATCATTCGAATGTTGCTGATGGCGTTTTATGGCCTGTACCCATGGGATGGTCTGGCAGATCCAGAGTACTTCGACAAGCTGTTGCGCCCTGGAGCCAGACCACGCTCACCAAAATATCAGAGATCGAAGTCACCTTGAGTGCGAGAGGTTTGTCCCAGGGTAAGTTCTCACACATCCGAGAGGCTGGTGATGAGTTTCACGGTATTCCAACCCCAGGGAGGCGCCTTTGTGGCCAAGTACCTCTACATCATCCCCTCGCCGCACTCCGGTAGCTCATGCAGCGCAGGAGCCCGAGAGTGTTCGGCCGGGCGGCGATGTTGGGCGCACACTGCTGGGCGGCCCTCGATGACGTTTGCGCGCGTCACCCAGTGAACCTCACCTCCGCACAGCGGTGATCGTCCGCCGGCGTCCCGGATCGGTTCTCGAGGACCGCCGGTCATCGATTCCGGCGCCGCCCGGCCTCCGCCGCCTTCCGGACGGGCTTCAGATCTCGGGCGACCTTGATCGAGGGCTGCCAACGGCGGACGCGCCGATAACGGAATTCTGAGGCTCGGGCGCTCGGGCACCCAGTTCAAACGGTATACGCGTCCTATAAAACTCAATATGACGCAGTGACTGCGGCTCCGTGAGCGGATCTGCGTCCTGTTCACCCCCGCCCAACCGCGCACTCCGGGCGGACCGCGCCGACCGCGGATCGAGTCCGCGATCGCCTCGACCGATTGACTGACTACGACCCAGAGCGCTCGCTAGCGCGCATCCGCTATTTGGAATCGGCACACCGAGGTCAGTTGAGTTCTTCCAAGATCCTCAAATATGCACGCACCCGGCTGAGATATTTGGCTCTGCATCGACAGTGTGCATGCTGGCGATACGACATCATGCCGAACATCGTCATTGCAAATTCTGTGGCTGGTTAATTGGAATGCTCAGAGCAGAGGGACCCTCAATGTATACAATCAATCGACTAGCGATTCTCTTAGCGGTGTTTTGGCTGAGCGTGCCGGGGGCCTATGCCGTGCCTCCGACTGTGTATGTCGTCGACTCGGTAGCCACACTCCGCACTGGGAATTTTTCGGCTTACCCCAACCTGCGACTCAGTGGCTGGAGAACGGCCGGGGATGGCGGTGAGGGAAATCTCATTGCCATACCGTCTGATACCAGCAGTAGCGATAACTCGTGCACGATCTACGTGGACGTCGTGGGTACTCGATTTTATCGGCTTGAGAATAACGCGAGGAAAGAAATCAACTTCTACCAGTGCGGAGCTTACGGAGATGGGACGGCAAGCCATGCCGTGGACACCACGAACGCCATATCGAATGCAATAGCGGCCGCAACCACAATCGGCGCCCCTAACGGCGGGGTCTACGCCCGGGTCGTGTGCCCCGCCGGTGTGTTTCTGATCAATGGCATCACGATTTCGGCGGGCCAACGGATCGAGCTCGTTGGACAGCATACGGCCGGCGTATCCGGCTGCCAGATCAAGTCTTCATCCACGTCCGTGGACCTGATCACCGTGAACGCTGACACTTTCCGGATGGAAGACGTATGGCTATTCGGCGGTAACGCAACTGGCAGCGGAAATTGTCTCGTGCTCGGCTCCTCATCGCAGACTACCAACGACACCATCATCGGACACTCGTGGATCTCGAACTGCTCGAATGCAGGCATCAAAATCATCAACGCGCAGGGTATTTGGCTCGATCATACGACCATCGAAATTGCCTACACCTACGGCATTCTCGCAAATGTGGCTGGATCGAGCGGTTTGGCCCAAAATGTCACCATCAACGGGTCGACGTTTTATGGCAATACCACAGCGATCTCGATCGCAGGCACGAGCAGCACCGATAGCAGCAACGCGTCCAACTGGAATATCGTCGGTGGCTCGGAGTTCAACAACAATGCCAGCGCGAGCACCTGCACCATCAATATCCAACAGGCCAACTCCGTCAATATAACCGGTAATCGTTTCGATGTGAGTCGAAACCATGACATCTGCGGATCGAGCGTGGGAAACCTCACGGTGAGCAGCAATTCCTGGTCAAAAGGCGGTGGAGCAGCCGTCAACTGTTCCGGATGCTCCTCTGTCGTTGCATCGAACAACAATGGAGGTCAAATGTGGCTAGGCTACGCGGTTGGTTTTCAGAACAGTGCAATCTTTGTGCTGAGCAACAACAGCTCCGGCAACATTGTCATGGGAAACTCCTTTTCGTGCGCCATCCCGCATGCCATGTTTGGTCTGTACACAGATTCCACGTCTACGAACACTGGCGTCGGTCCCAACTTGTTTTCCTGTCAGACAACGAACGCATATGACGTATTGGGATCAAAGGCCTGGAACTATTGATAGGAGCAACGTCCCACTCAGATTTGGCTTGAAATGATGCGCCGGGGGTGAGCGTGATCTTACCCCCTGCTCACAATCGCAGAGGCTATCTCGTCCGCCTACTAGTTACGCAGCCCGAGGACTAAGTTGAAACAGGTCAACCGGGTCCATTTGCGGCGCCATCGCTACCACTGGAATTCGACGCCAATCCGCGCTGCCGCCAGATGCAAACTGAACACGGGCCAGGACTGCGAACGGGTGACCGCCCGGCTGCTAGACCGATCACCCCCTCGCCGAACCTCCACTCTAGGCGCGCCGCACCGGCCGCGGATCCAATCCCCGATCACCTCGACCGACAGACCACTCACGACCCTTCTGAGACATTGGCGACCGGCCGCTCTCGGGGGGATTGAAAGAGCTTAAGGTACGAGGTGTCACTCATTACGAGGCGGCACCGCCGTGGGGGGCGCTCCCACAAGCAAGCGCTGACGCCAAGCCGACACCGCGATAATCAGGTGTACCGGAACGGCGAGAACAATGAATGCGAGATTGTCTTGATGCAGACCAGGCAGCGCACGGATGATCAGGGCCAGCAGCGCGGCGGCCGCAATCAGAGCGGCTAGACCACGAGCCATTCGCGGTGTGCGCAACCACATCACCGGAAGCAACAAACACAGCGGATTGAGCAGCAGGAGGTTTTCATTGTCCCATGCGGCCCAGTGGTCGGTCAGTCCCCATAGACCGGCAAGCGCGAGGCCGCTCAATCCGCAAATCAGCCACCACGCGACAGCCAGCACCCCAAAGGAGACCCGATAAAGGTGACCGGTCCCGCGCGCGAGCCACATCAGCAGTATGCCAAATCCTATACCGGCGGCCAAAAAAGGCAGACGGAATTCAGGGACCGCTGCAGGCGGAGGCGGCAGGTTTCCAGTCGCAGCAACTTGTTCGTCGCTTACCAGTGGCACCGCGCGACCACTCGCATCAGTCACTACCACATCGCGCAGCGAAGCGCTCAGCACCATTGGAACGAAGCTCTCCTGCCACAAGCTCAGCGGGGCGTCTGCTTTCGGACCGAGCCCCATGTCCATGCCGAGTGCCGACCAGAAATCCGCCGACATCAGCCGAACTGCGTCAGACCGATACGAGTGAGGCGCCGGTCTGCTGGCAAGCTGGCGTTCGAGGGCGCCGCCCAGTGCCCGATTCAAAGCGTCGCGCACTCTGGTCGAGCAATTGTTGACGAAGTAGTCGTATCGATAGCCCGCATTCTTCGGGTGCGCATTCCAAGCAAGAAACGCCGTCAGGTACCGCGCCTGAGCAGGTGTCAGGTTTAGAACCTGTACCGTCACCGAGCGGCCCTCGGCCACATACACCGCGAGGTCTTCGTCGAAGGGCCTCGCGGCGAGGATGTAATGCATGTGCCCCAGCAGGAAGTTCAGTAGGAAATTCTTCTCTAGGAAATCAAAGACACCGTAGTTGTAACTGAGACGGGTGCCAGCTGCCGGATCATCAACGACGATAGCGTTGTGGCCGAATCGCTCCCAAGAGAGCGTGCCGGGACCGAAGGTCACAATCGCCAGTTGCGGCGCGCTCAGCTGATCCGTAACAGGAGCGGCTTGCTGAACCTCATGGCGACTGTCGTTCGCATGCCCAGACTCAACAGGCGTTTCGGCCGCGCGCAACTTGGCCGAGAAAGTGCAAGCCAGGAGAAGAATGCACAGGACCTTAGCTATGGGGTTCACAACAAATGATAGCGTACCCGTGGAATGGCAGCATTCGGGTACAAATTTCGGCGTGCGGACTGACCGCAGCTGGCCGACAGCAGACGCTCGCTCCACATCACTGCAACACCGCCCTCTCCCACCGGATCGCCCCAGCGGATCGAGACTCGGGCACAGGCCCGTGAAAACGAAATATCAAGTTAAGGCTCGGATGCCAACTCCACCGCCGCCTGTCCGTAGAATCCCATCCTCCCCGCGCTAACCTCTCACTCCAGGCGCGCAGCGCGGGACGCGGATCGAAGATTCGCCCCGATTCCCGAATCGTACTTCCCCCACGCTACGCAGATCGGAGATCTTCGTGATGCACCAGGATTGCGTTAGCGTCGTTGAGCCATTGGGGTTGTCCAAACACAGCTTTGTAGGCGGCGTGCATTTGAAATGCCGCCCGACTCACCGGCATGGCACCGACTCCCGTCCCAAGGCCCGGCATGCGTAGTGACCGAATAGGTGCACTCGAAGTCTCGTTGTGCTCGAGCACTGCCAGAAGAGCCGCGCGAAAGGCGAGGTATACATTCACGGTGTCAACAATCCGATCCGGTACGCGCATGGTCGGCGCGGCGACCAGATATCGGAAGGCATCGTGGCCAGTCTCCATGACCGTCGCTTGGCCGACCGGCAACTCACCCGCGAAGTGCTCCCGAATGCGTTTTTGAAGGTTGATCTGCAGGTCGTGTCCAAAGAACTTCCGGTAGGCCAGATCAATCCCACCATCCATATAGCCGAAACTATTCGCGGGGCTGACAATCGCATCGGCGCGACCGACCAAGATGTCCTCCTCGACAATGGTCACGGCCGAATGGCCGGCAAACGCTCGTCGCCATTCATCCGCGAGTGCGCCGTCGAACGTATGTAAATGGATCGATGGACGGATCATAGGAAAAAAAGCATTCACACTCCCACAAACGCATTCTGAACGTCGCCATTGCAGAATACCAATTCGCCTATGGGTTGGCAGAGATCGGCTCGACTGCGGACACTTGCCCTTTCCCTGCACTCTTCGCCACCGCCCCCTCCGAACGGATCGACCCGGAAGATCGCGACTCGGGCACAGGCAGGTTGTAGCGGTAAACGGCCGACAGCAACACCGACGACCTGCGCAAATCCGATCACGCCCGATCCTCCCCTCGCTCCACCTCTCCAACTCGGGCCCGCAGCACCTGATCGCGGATCCACTTCTCGATCGCCTCGACCCAAGGACCTACCGGCTTAAGGCGAGAGAGCATCAGCTCCGCCTGGGCTTTTGACCGATCTGAACGGTATTTTGCTAAGAGGATGCCGCCACCACAATTCGCCACAATCAGCTCACAACTTTGCCACACCGTTTCGGGAAGATGCGGTCGGACCGAACTTCCTCGTTTGAGTGCTATGAATTCACCCAAGCCAATCGTCAGGGAACATTGTAGGCCGCTTCGAGTCGCCGCTACGCTGTTGGTCTCCCTGCTCTGTTTGGCAGCCTGTTATGGAGGCGGCCCGAAACCGACCGATGCCGAGCTACTCGCAGGCTTTCGAACGCATCGACTGGAAATTGCAACCCTCATGAAGATGATGGAAGAGGACAGAGTCCTACGACGCGTAGACTGTAATTGGACGGACCCATCCAATCCCCTGTCGGCAGGCATTAGCGCCGATCGAATCGCACAGTATCGCCGGATCCTCTTTGACATCGATTGCCCTCGTGGCTTTTACTACGATCCCAACACAGGCTCGGTGACGATCATCACGTGGGCTGTCGGGCTGGCCCTAGCGGCGATTCGAAATCGTTCATGTACAAGCCGGCTCATCCCGCCCCCCTCATTCAGGACCTCGATTCATATCAGCACCGGCTGGGCAGAGTTATGATCTTGCGTATCGGCGTATCGAGGGCGACTGGTATCTTGAGTACGACGCTGACTAGCACGATCTCTTGCTTCATTTGATGGAGCGTAGCCATTTCGATTGGCCGCTTTAGGACGCTGTCCGTCTCTTTCGCCACTCCCCCGAACTCGACCCCCTCCCCGCGCCGATCGCCGGATTCGATCCGACCCGGGCGCCCGACCGCGAACGAGTCGACGACGACGATGGCCAGGGATTGAGTGACGGCGTGCGCGATGTCAACCGCTAGGGCTCAGAGGTCTTAGGGCCACACGGGGCGGTGGTCCATGGAGCGCCACTTCCCAACCTTCAAATGGTGGCTCGGCTTCCCGGCCCGAAACGTACTGAAGGATATATTGGGCCGCTCTACGCTCCGCATGCTTCGCGTTGATGACCTGGCCGCTCTCGTGATACTCCAGGACATTGGCATAGATGGCGTAAACCTGCTCCAGTGCACTCGGCTCCCGAAAGATGCAGGAATAGTCCACTCCGTCCAATAAGGGCTGACCGACAGTTCGGTTCGCCAGCCAGAATGAGAATTGCCGGATAGCTCCGCTGACCGAGTGACTAAGATGTGGCATCGTGTGGGAGTATAAGCTCGCACTTCGGGACCCGCAGCGCCGGACCCGGATCGAACGAACATACATGTCGCAGTGGGAAGCGACTGCGTGAGCGGATCCGCCCACCTCAGGATCTTTCCTTCACGTACTGTACCCGCCCCTCATGCAAACCGCGCTCTGTGAATCCGTTACGCAGCGCGATGAGCCGAGAGGGATGATTGTCGGAATCGATGGACAGCTCGATCCGCGCAAAACCCAGTTGGTCCAACGCCCATTGAGAGGCCAGCGATACAGCGCGCGTTCCCGCCCCTCGGGACCGATGCGGCGGATAGATCCAGTAGGAAAGCCGCGCGGCATCCGCGCCGGCTGTGCTCAGTTCACACCCCCCGAGCAGGTCACCGGTCACGCAATCGCGAACGGCCAGCGTCCAACTGGTACCCATGGCTTTCTTGCGCAGCCACGTTACGAGTGTTCGCTCAGCGTGTTGAATGGTCGGAACGAAAGAATCCGGTATTTCGAAGCGACGCCGATGCTCGGGATCGTGATCTGCCGACACCAGTGTCGGCACATCCAATGAGCGGAAGTCATCCAACCGGACGACTCCATCCGACGGTAGGTGCATTACCTGGCAAAACCGAGTCACGTGCTCTTGTCGCGGAGTGTCGTTTATGCTGCAAGCTCAGTGAGCATGGTCCCTGTCGCGCCTCTAGGCTTTCAGGGACCGTGGTGATGTCCAGTCAACGCGCCAAACAATCCGCCCAAGAACGCACCGAGGACTAACCAGACTCCGAAGATGATGATGGCGGCAGGAATCGCCGCAAAGGCGAGCTTCACCAGAAAGGTCACGAGGGACCAGCAATTTACCTGGAAATCGACGACGGTGACTTCGATCGGGTCGCCGCTTCGACCTGGCTCCATCGGTCGAGTGGAGTACGGCGTGCCGGGATAGATGGGCTCTGACATCGGCGTCCCTTTCTTCTTTCGTTTGCTTAGGGAACAGTATAGCCGTGGGGCCGGACGGGTTGGGGCGACCCGCCAGCGACAACTTGCCCCGCCCTCGACCTGCCTTACGCCGCCGATGCTGGAATAGCGACCGGGTGAAATGCCCGGCAGTTCGGCGCGTCGTCACCGGCCACAATCCATTGCCGCTCCCTCTGACGCGGTCATCTCTGTCGCGATGGCGACGCTCCCTCGTCTAATCCTCAGGAGTCCACAACACCGACATCACCCATGAGTAAACGCCCCTGCCGATCCGCCGACCTCGACCCGCCCTGTGCGATCCACGCCGACTTCCCCGCTCGCCAGCCACCCACTGCGGCGCGCAGCGCCGACTGCGGATCGACGTCCCCGCCTCGAGAAATCCAAAGCCGACCGCCGATCGCATGTCCGGCCCGAAAGGGCACTCAGATGCGGGTGTTGATTCGAGCGGTTTTATGCGCTCGACCGATCACCCCATCCCTGTTTGCGCTGCGACCTCCTTCCAACTTCCGCTTGACTCGCCACCGACCAACTCGACGACCTGCTGCGCGTCTTTCATGTCTTGGATGGGCAACCCGAACCCGACCACCGCCGCAGGATGGGCGGCGCCCTCAGCGCCGCCCCGCACGACCGCCTCACCACCTGGAGCGGTCCGTACTCCCTTTGTGCTGGCTTCGCAAAGGCAGCGGCCACCTCACCTTCCACGGCCCGACCGGCTGGAGGACTTGAATCGCATCCTCGCGCGCCACTTCCCGAACGTGCTCGCAGGGCCGCGATAAGCCCCGCGCCCGGCCGCGCTGTTCCCCCGCGCGGCGGTGCGGCCCCAAGCGCGTTACCGCCCGCTTGGGGCCGCAATCGTGAGCCGCCGAAAACCACGGGCCAATCCACTGCCTTGGGATGCGCGCGGGAGAATCTGCCCCCGAGATATTGTAGCTAAGCGCGTGCGATGCTATGCAACATCATCCACCAGGGAGTATGAACGATGATGCCCGTCCCGACGCATCTGATCGGTCTGGTTGCGCCTCATGACGCGACACCCGACGAGGAAGCCCTCGAAGCAACCATCCGTTGTCCTTGCAGTGAAGATAAATTCGAGCTGCTGTATCCAGGTCAGACGCAGGTATACCAAGGCAACCCGATTCCGTGCACCGCGCAGATCGGAGACCGGTTTTTCTTTGTACTGAAGTCTCGTTGCACCACGTGCTGCAGGGAGCATCTGTTATTCGACAAGGACTTCCATGGATGGGATGGATTCGTGAGCCACGACCCCGAGCAGGCCGCCCAGGAGCGGCCGCCGCTGGTTCCTTGGCGGTGCCAAGGCTGCGGAGAGCTGAGGCACACGGGCGTCGTCCACATCCAAACGCAGGGGAGACAGGATTTCATCGACGAAGCCGGCAGCGACTTTGATGCCAATCGCTGGCGGGACGCCTTCGGGTGGATCTCGCTCGACCTCACCTGTGCAGGCTGCGGCAAGCACTCTCCAGAACTGATCTCCTACGAGACTATGTAGGGGTCACTGCCTGTTCGGCTGCGGTACTCGAGGCTCGAGAAACATGACCACACCCCAGAGAATTCTCCCGCCGCTCAAACCTCGCCCAACCTCCTCCTCGGGCGCGCAGCGCCGGACGCGGATTGAAAGCCGACCCGTTTGGCGTTTTCTCGGCCGCCCGCCTCCCCGACTTTCCGGACGGGCTTCCGATCTCGGGCGACTCTCGACAGATGGCTGCCATCGGCGCCGCGCCAATAACGGAAATCCGAGGCTCGGATGGTCGAGCAACCCGTTCAAATGATATCCGTGTCTTGTAAAACTCAACATGACGCGGTGACGGGAGAGTGTGTGAGCGGGTCTGTGATCCCGTCCATCTCGTCGAACCCTCAAATGCCGGCGCGCGGCGCCGGACGCGGATCGACTTCCCGATCGCCTCGACCGACGAAACAGAACGCGTTGCATCTTGGGTCAGACTCCAAGACGATGTTGATCAGTCGAATACGCGACTCTAGAGCATCGGGCCCGCCAAATGGGTTTGACGTTGGGCCCACGTCAAAGCGCCCGCAACCAACGTGAGAGCACAACCAGAAGCAGAGGAACAGCGGCAGCTTCAATCACGACTCCTGCCACCACTCGCGATCCGAGCAGCGACCACAGACCCCCGGATGGCTGTCCTGGACGGGCCCCGGCGATACCGACGCCGATCAGTGGCTGTGCGATCCAGAAGAGTAATCCGAGGGCAATGACCACGCCAGACAGGGAGCCCAGGATGATGAAAAGGCCAGCGCGAGAGGGGATCGTCGGCCACAACACCGCGTAGAGGGTCGAGATGACCACAGGAAGCACGAGATATAAAGCAGCTACCATCACCAGCATATGCGTTATCGCACCTCCCCTGACTTAGGCGAAACCGTTCGCTGCTTGAGGCGACGCATGGTTTTCAAAAAAAGTGCCACGGTGACCAGGGGTACGGCTTCGATCCCGGCGAACAGAAGCGCGAAGCCGGTTTTCTCGTGGTACAGCATGTACCCAAACACCGCCCCCACGATCATCATCCAAGTGACTGCTATTCGAAACACCAGCCGTCGATAGGCACTCTCCAACACTGCGAAGGTGGCTGTTGGCTTGGTGGGATTGGGTGTCAGACCCGACAAAGCGATCGAGAGATGAGCAACGCGCGACCATAGAAGAAGGCCTGCGACGAAGCCTGCCACTGGCAATAACATCTCGAGTGGGTTATCCATACATGCTCGTCCCATGGATCCTTGGTCAAAACCGCACAGCGGGCCAAGTTGGGCATTTTAACTCGCTGCGCATTCCGAACTCCTTTCCAACCCGCGGGCACTTTCTCGCCGAACCCACATTGTTAGAGTCATCCGCTTTCGTGTGTGGCCCTTGGCCGCCACTCAGTTGGGCAAATTGGATCGACTCCAGGTGTCCGCCCCTGATGACGACGAGACCTCGTTCCGCCACCAGGATAGTTTCGGGTTGGTGCGCTAAGGGATTGCTGTAAATTCCGATGGGTTCGCCGATCAGCGCCCTGTCGTACTTCTGGCGATACACAGCGAGTTCCGTTTCCTCTAGTAGAAGACGAAAACGAGCCATTCGAATTAATGTCCTATGTGCCCGACTGAAGACAGAAATCCTTGCCATGGCTTAAGCGTTTGCTACCCAGCAGTAAGGGCCGTTTCGTCCCGCTACAGCAAAGGCTCCTTACGCGACGACACTCGAACTCACTGGAAGACAGCTGCTGGCCGAAATCAGCCGAGGCCATAAGTCATCCTAACTGGTCTGATGGTCCCTCGCGATTCTATCAGGGGCGTGCCGCACTGTACGCGGATTAAAACACGTCACTTTGGAATTCCTTGGTCGACCGCTGCCTCGCGTCCCAGACGGGCTTTCGAACTTGGGGACTCTAGGCAGGACCGTCGGTCCGTCAGACCGGAGCGCCCCAGAGGACTGAGTCTCACGAACCCGCACGTTAGAACAGCAACCTGCCGGCAACGACCGCGATAGACTCGATCACGCCATGCGCGTAGTGCCGCCTGCACCCCCGTCCTGGCCGTGGATGCGATCCCCATCCTCCCCTCGCCCCACCTTTACTCCCCGGCGCGCAGCGCCGGACGCGGATCGACTCCCCGATCGCCTCGACCGAAGGACCGCTCACGAGCCCATCAACACGATCTCACCGGACCCGTCGATCATCGACCGGACTCTGTCGCAAAGGGTCGAACCCGGCTCTTCAATGCCGTGAAAAACGCATTCGGATCGCGGAAAATGGCGAGGTGGCCGCTGCCAGGAAGTTCGATTAACGCCTTGGTCGGTGCCTCCATCTTCTCGAGGTATTCCTTCACCACCGACGTCGTCGTCAACACATCCTCACGGCCCTGTATGAAGAAGACCGGAAGCGCAAAGTGCAGGGCCCATGTCGTCAGGTCCTCCTTGCCGACTGCCTCCGACAGCATCCGACTGGAAAACTGCGCGCCCGCCTGAATATACGCCGGCGGCGGCACTCGCCTTTCTGCGGCACACACGTCGGCATTTACTTTAGACGGCGGATCGAACGTGTTGGCCCACCGGTTGACCGTTTGATAAGCCTCGTCATCACGCCACGGCGGCGATCCGATCGCGCTCAACTCGCGTTCAGCCGTTGGGATCCCAGCCGCACGCTCCCGCAGGGATGGATAGCCGGCCTCGAGCTGCCGCCTCAGATTGATGACCTGTCCCGCCCCCACATAGGCGGCGAACAGATCGGGCCGTCGAGCGATCATGTGGATGCCCAATATCGAACCCCAGGAATGCCCGAGCAATAGGATCTTCGGTTGGTGCAGGTGGTGCCGCAGGTACTCCGCCAGTTGAATTCCGTCGGAGGTCATTTGATCAATCGTCATCGAGGCTGCGACTGACTCTCCGGATTTCTCGAAGGTTTTGCCCTCACCGCGCTGATCCCACATCACAATCGTAAACGCGCGCTCCCAAGACCGGTATAAACAGATGTCGCGGACGGTCGACCCTCCGGGGCCGCCGTTCAGCCACAAAAGCACGGGATTCGCGGCATCAGCGCCCGTAATCTGTATCCACTGGTCGATACCGCCAATGCGGACATACTTCGACTCGTCGCGAGACGTGCTCAGTTGACTCGCATGCGAGTCAACGGCATCGGGCGTCATTGCGTGAGATTGCGTCGTAGGAGCGATCAGCAGCTCCGCTAGAGCGGCGATGGCCAGCTCAAATAACACTCTTGATTTCATTGCAATCGGTCATCCCATCTGGCTCACTGATCACCATGCTCGACCTCCACCGCCGCCGCCCTCTCCGACCGGATCGCCCGCGCGGATCGAGACGCTGACACACCCGCGTGCGCGGGAAATTAGCCTCGGCGCCATTTAAGCGGCACCGTACCCGTAAACATCTTTGGCACGTCGTTCTGAAATGCAGCTCAGTTGGGGCGGGCCGCCCCCATGCAGGTCGCCCTCGGGGTAGCTGAGTTCCCACAACCGGCCGTCATGCGGATCGCGGTAGAGCGTGTTCCAGCCTGAGGCATCGCGGACGAGTTCCACCAATAGCTCACTCGTGAGACTGTGTATGCGAGCGCAGGTGTCATCGCCAACCACCTTGCTGCCCGCGCGCACCCACCGTCCTGTCAACTGAGTTTCCTCCACGCGCAGCTTTATCATCGATCACCGGTTCTACCGTCGTGGTGGGACGACACCTCAATCATACGTGACCCTAGCGCGCCGTCTCGCGGCGATGGATCCCATTTTTTGCAGCCTTCATAGCTTTCTCGCAAACTACTCGATCGCAATCCTACCTCGCCCCACCTCTCCTCCGGGCGCGCCGCGCCGGCCGCGGATCGACTGCCCGATCGACCCGCCCGACGGACCGCTCACGACCGAGAGTGGCCTTCAGCAAACGGCTGTCATGCGGCCAGCTCTAGTCATTGACAGAAACGACCGTTCCGGGCGGGCAGAGGGTCGCGTACACATCAGCCTCCTGCGGGTCGTATTCATTGCACACCAGAGCGACAAGCGAGCCCTTAAATGTTGGTCGATCAAGGTATTCAACTGAGGTGACTACTTTGGAGCAGTACAATCCCTCCTGAAGCGGAAACTGAATCTTTTGACCTTGCTTAACGGTGCCGTCGACGACGGTGCCTGCGACAATCAACCGGTACCGCGATGGAAGGCGGGAGATTTCCTGAACCTCGAATTGAGCCATATTCGCCACCTGCAGTCCACGCGAAGGCCTCACGTGTTGGAGAATAACCGAACTTCAACGACCGTTTTCCTCCATCTCACCGCAATATGCGAATTCCTCCCGCCGGATCGCCCCAGAGAACCGCGACTCCGGCATACAGACGTCCTAAGGTAACCGCCTGACAGCGACACCGACTGCCTCCGCGAATCCGATCCAACCAATCCTCACCTCGCCAACCTCCTATGCCGGGCGCGCAGCGCCGGACGCGGATCGACTTCCCGATTGCCTCGACCGACGGACCGCTCACACTCCGAAGCGCCGTTCAAACGACTGGCTATTCGAATACGGCACCACCGGCTCGGCTTGCAGTTTACCGGTAAACGGTATACCATGCCTCGGTGATCAAGAGCTTCCGCTGCAAAGACACTCAGAAACTCTTTGAAACCGGACGCTCGAAGAAATTCGGCTCGATCGCGAAGATTGCGACGCGCAAGCTCGCGCAATTGGATGCGGCCGAGACACTGGAGTTTCTGGCCTCTCCACCGGGCAATCGGTTAGAGGTCTTGGTCGGGGATCGCGCCGGTCAGCACAGCATCCGCATCAACGACCAATGGCGTCTGTGTTTCCGCTGGACTCAGACGGGAGCGGAGAATACGGAGATCGTGGATTACCACTGAAGCGCGTTGCACGCGGCATGTTGGAGGATGAGTATGGCATTCAAAAATGGCATGCGGCCGGTGCATCCGGGCGAGGTGCTGCGCGAGGATTACCTGAAACCGCTCGACCTGAGCGTGAACGCGCTCGCCAAGAAACTGGGCATTCCCACCTCGCGCCTGAATGACATCGCGCTCGAACGCCGCGGCGTGACACCGGATACGGCGATGCGCCTGGCGCGTTACTTTGGCGGCGATGCGCGCTCCTGGCTCAATCTGCAAACCGCCCACGATTTGCGGGTGACGGAGATCGCGAAAGCGAAAGAGATCGCGCGCACCATTGAGCCGATGCGTCAGTCAGCCTGACGGAGCAGCCTCGACCTGCGCGCAGGTCATTGATGATGGGCCGGTCCCGATCTGCGCGTGCGCCGCACACCCCACACGGACAGCAATCTGATCGATTGCCCCGCGCCCAACCTCCGACTGTAAGGCGCGCAGCGCCGGAGGCGGATCGACTCCCCGATCGCCTCGACCGACAGAAGGGATCACGGTCCGAAGCGGATGCACCATTGTGCCAGTCCGGCAATCCGATCAACGCCGACTTCGAGCCTCCCGCCCACCCTCAGACCTTCCAAGGATCCACCACTGGGATCCTCAGGCCGTGAAAGTGTTTGATGTTGCGTGTTGCCAGTGTGGCGCGACGTGTCACGGCAATCGCGGCAATCTGAGTATCGCGCAGATCAACGTGACGTCCCGCTTTCTGGCGAGTGGCAGCCAATGTGGCGGCCTCGTGTGCGGCGGTGGCGTCAAAGTCCGCGATTCGATTCTCGAGGTCCTCCTGGACTAGCCGGCCGAAAGCGGCTTCCAAGGCGCGCTGACGTTTTCCCTTGGGGAGCAAGGCAATGCCTAAGCGCGCCTCGAACAGCGTCACACTCGTAATCCACACCGATTGCGCCGGTTGCTGATCGAGCCAAGTGACCACCCGCTCTTCGGGTTCCTCACGCATGAGCGCCGAAATCACATTCGTGTCGAGGATGATCACTGACCGAAGTCCGCCGGCTGGGCCTTTTGTCCGCGCAGCTCCGGCAGGTCGGATGGCAGACCGAGACCGCGGAAGCGAGCGGCAATGCGTGAACCCAGCCCCGCCGCGGGACGGCTCTCCTCCTTCGCCGCGTTACGCAAAATCTCGCGCACCTCGGCTTCCATGCTGCGCCCATGGCGCTCAGCCCGACGCTGGAGGCGCACTTTAACCTCGTCCTCCAACTGTCGAACGATCACTTGCGCCATGGCATCCTCCTCGTGAGTGATATCATGATATCAGTCGAAGTCGGTGATCGCAAATCCGGCCGTGTCCGGCCGACGGGCCCCCACTGCGGCCTACGAATCGAGGCGGACGTCAGTGCATGAATGCCTCGAGATCAGAGACTGCAGAGGGGGCCCTTCAATGGTCACCGCGACTCGCACGCGCGAGGTATCGGGCTCGCGAGCCTCTGAGTTTCGGCCTCACCTCAGCGCGAACCGGACTCCGTGCCCAGCCCGCCGCCCTTTCCGACCGGATCGCCCCAGCGGACCGAGACTCTGATACCTGAACATTGGAATGATGCGTGACCCGCAACTGACTGAGCGACGCCTCCCGATCCCAACCCGACCACCGCCTGCCGCGGACCCGATCGCTAATGACCGGCTATCCAGACGCGTTCAACGAGTCTGTCATCCACAACAAGCCCCTCGATCCGGCAAATCAGCTGTTCGGCTAGCCACCGTCTATTCGGACGCCGAGCGATCCGTGGTGGCAGCAGTTTGGACCTCGCATCCCCAACCATCGTAATCGGCACCGTACTGTTTCGCCAACTCGAAAAGTTGCAAGACAACTTCGTTGATGTGCTCCAGTGTCACCGGGTCCGTTCGGACCAAGTTCAGGAAGTATCGTCGCTCGGACTCAGTGTCGTGGTCGCTTTCGCTGTGCATTGTGAATCCGCACTCCAAGGCGGCAGCGGCGAACGCGCTCCGATCGATAGGATCTCGAAAGTAGATAGCGTGATCGACCGGCCGAGCAATAGAGTGATCGTCGCCTCGCTTCTCGAGTTCGTCGACTACACGTCGATTCTGAATCTCCTGCAGATCGACCTCAGATGGATATAGGACATCGCGATACTGGTCCCAATCCGGGTCGTGCTCACTACCGCTCTCAAACACGTAGTCAGAAAACGACTGCCGTGCCTTGTTAACGGCGGTGTCAAGGTTTTGGGAACTCGGCGAGTACAAGTAGAACTCTCGTCGACTGTCGCCAGTAATGCGTCCAACAAACACGGCGCCCAGCTCTGAAAATGACCTTGTCAGGGCATCCTCGATTTCGTACAGCTTTGGCGCTTCTTTATCGCTCGACAGCCCGTCGTCCCGCGGCGATTGCATGTGTACCCACACCCACAATAGCCAGGGCATTTGCGAATCAGGTGCACGTCGGTTTGCCCTTAGGTCGACCATGATCGAGGACAGCACTCCGTTGACATTGCAGAAGTAAAAGTCCCAATCCTTCTTATCTGAGGACTCAGTCAAATCGTCAATCCTTCAGTATCACGGGCGTCCGCTCCCGAGCAGTCTACTCGATAGCTCCTACGTCGGCTCGTGGCCGCTCAGCCCCCCATCGCGCCGAGCCTGCGACCCCGCTACCGGTGATTGCCAGTGCGTCCGGACGCTCAATCGCAGTGGAAGTAGAAGCGGTTTCCGTCGATATCCTCGAGGGCGAACTGCCGCAAGCCCCCAGGTTTCCGCTCCAGAGGCTCTGTAATCTTTGCGCCGAGTGATTCCATTTCCCGGTAGGTTGCATCAATGTCCGGCACGAATACCCAATGAACAGCGGGTTCGAACGGCAACTCTCTCCTGCGGAAGAAGATTGCTACAGGGGGGGCGCGACATCGCGTCGACCGTCGGCTCCTGGCCGAAACCGGCCAAGACCATGAGTCATCGTTACCGGCCTGAAAATCCCTCGCGATTCTATCCGAGGCGCGCAGCGCCGGACGCAGATCGAAACTGCCCGTCAGCGTTTCCTCACCGCCCGCCTCCGCCTTCCGGACGGGCTTGCCGATCTCGGGCGACTCTCAAGAGGGCTGCCATTGGCGCCAGCGCCGATAACGGAGTTCTGAAGCCGCGGATGTGATAGATGACAGGGGTCGCGTCTCGCTGAGCAACACCAACGCAACTTCTCGACTTCCATCGAGGCAGATGGCGTTAGCCGTATCCGACGGGCCTTCCCCTCAACGAATCGTCGGATCCAGGGCGTACAGCGGCGAAAACGGATCAACATTTGCGCCATCGTTGTCGGATGACCGTTTTCGGCCGAGGCTGTGTAAAAACGGACCACTGAGCTGCCCAGCCCCGATTCCATGCCCTCCTGTCCCCAGTCGCTCGTCAAGTGTCGGTGGTTACCTCGTCCCACGGAAGTCCATCGTAGCCGATCACCCAGTTGATGGCGCGATGCCGCTCTTGGACGATTTCGATGTCAATGCCCAGCGAAGCATCTCGCGCCTTCGCGTGTAGGTTCAAGATCATATCCGCCATACCAGTGAGAGTCTCGTCGCTCCGGCGAGTAGCCCATCGGACAAAGTCCTTTGCGGACACATCGGTATACGGAGGCAGCAGTTTCTGAAAGAGTGACGTGTCACATTGGGTATTCGGAGGTGGAAGATCTTCGACCTTCTGCAAGGACCACAGAAGAACAATCAGCGCCTCGCTCTGCCACGATGCGTTGATCAGTTGTTTCCTTGTCGGCCTCTCACTGACCGCCAGAACTCTCTCCATTGGGGTAAGCTCTTCATAAAGGTCCTCGTCGCGCAGCCAGGTTAGGACCTCGTCCCGATTTGCATCAAAACCCAGGCCGACAACCGCAAACAGGGCGAGCGCGCGAGTCGCAATCTCTTGAGGCGTTCGCACTGTATCCGGTGCGCCATTGGCTTCCGCAGCTTCAATTTTCAAATGGCACCTCTGATCCGGGTCGCGTGGGCCACGATAGGGCTGCTGCCCAACGCTACCCCTATTATTAGCCGAGAGCCGAGACACTGTTCAAATTGAGTTGACCATGCCCCTTTTTTTTCCGCAGGGATCAGAGTTGGAGGTTCGCTGCTCAGCCGATCAGCAGAAAGACGATTTCGATTATCGAGTCGATTTGGCAGCCACTCCTTTGCGGTTGCTCTCACTCGACAGGACCGGCTCGAGATCCTGGATCACGTCCCGCAGGAAGCTGTGCAGCGCGTGTGCGATTTGTGGCTCGCTGCGCCGGACCCACATAGAAAGACCTGCATATTTCTATTCTCCCATTCCCCGCCCGCCCCGCCTCCCGAATCACTTTCTCCATCGGCACTCGCAACCGCGTCACATGCCTCGAGTTGCCCCCGCATACCAACTACGCCCTTCACTTAAAAACAGAAGGTATAAACTGAGCACTTCCATCAGCAGCTGGGCGATGCCAATCCCACCGCTGACGGTGGAGATCGTCAGGGACGCAAGCACCGCGCGAGGCTCCACAGCGATTCCGGCGACAAAAAGGAGCAGCAGAAGGATTCGCGCCCAATTTCTGCCGCGACCGGTCTGGTACACGAGCCATACCAGTATGATCAGTGTGCCGGCCTGAACCGTGAGTATAAAGCCCACGGATGCTTTCTCGCGTATGTACGACCACTGCAGCATCGAATTGAGCACGCCCAGTAACAAGCTAACCCAAAGAAGACGCGTGGCCAAGGTGATTTCGCGAGGCCGCTGCTGCCCGGATCCATCGCTCGAGGTCCGCATCGTTTGTGTTGTCACCAATTCTCCTTGACCAACGGCCGAGTTACTCCGCCCGCTCCGCCTCCCGAATCACTTCACGCGACACGTGCATTGTCGGGGACTACATCACCCACACACGATCGCCACGAAATGAACCTCAGTGTGGCACCGCGGCTTCGGCCTCTTGTCGCGATACCTCGCATACCGGCACAATCTTTGGCCCATCTACACGCTTCACGGCCACCTTCACAACCGAAGTGCAACGATACTCGCCCCCAAATTGCCACTCGCCTACGCATTCTCTTGACGCCGCGTAATCCCCTTGAGATCCGCTGAACACCGGCATTTGCACCGGGGCCCGGTCATCTGAAATTTTATCGCCGCGTGCCAAAATCTGAGAAAACTCGGGTGCCAACGTTTCTCGCGTTATTCCGTGGCCGCCTTTAACCCACTCGTCATACCGCAACGGATGTGGCTCTCGTGCGATCAAAGACTGTAGCGCCAGCGTATCCACCTTCCATGTTTCCAAGAGTCGTGGATGGTTATCACCCTGGAATCTGTTCAGAAAAACCAGCGAGTACGATCTGCCGGGCGGTTTTGCAACATACACTTCCGTATATCCGTATTGGTTCACAGCAATTTGCTCAAACGACACTCGCGTGAGCCCGCGACCAACGTCATCTGCCAACGTTGATGACAGAAAGCAGTCATCGTCGATTACGCAGGTATCGAATCCGGAGAACGATTTGCGAAATCCGTCGCATATCGAGGCATCAGCCGCAAAGGTAACGTGCAATCTGCTGGCGTGAGCGGTGACGCAGAATATCGAGGCGAGTATCGCAGCGCGTAGCAGCAGTCCGTTGATCTTCATTCGCCGGCCCTTGAGCACAAAATATCTTTAGCCAGAAAGGGTATCTCTGCCCGTTCGTCAAAGCCAACGCCGGGCTTCACAATCTTAGGCGTTATCTTGGAAACCCTGCCTCCCCCCAACAGCTTGATCGGAACCCGTCTTCTTCGTCTCCGTCACCGCCTTCGTCAAAGCCCCGAACTCAACCCCCTCCCCGCGCCGCCCGCCGGATTCGAGCAGACCCTATAAGCGAATGGGAGGAGAGTGAAGGACTGGCAGCAGCGCAGGGTCTGTTCTGCAGCTGTCATCCGTCCAATCGATACTCTGGCGCCATTTCCCGCACGTCTTGCACAACACCCCTGAACAAAATAGCGACATTGGGTATTTCACCGCGCTCAACCCGCTTCGAGATCATGGTCAGGGGAAACACAATCACCGTCGTGCCAGGCAGGCGCAGGGCCGGATCCCGTCCGTGGTCGTCTTCGACCATCACCCACTCCATGCGCAGCTCTTGACAGAGCGCGTCACCCAACGTGATGCCCAGACACTGAAGTTTGAACGTCTCGTGGCGCTCAATCCACTCCGCATCCAAAATGGTCTGTAACAAGCGCAGTTTCTCCGCGAGTATCGCGTACTTATGCTGCGCGGCCGCCTCGAAATGTCCGCGGACCCAGTCTCGCTGGGATTCTATGCGCACCCACTCATCTGGGGCGGGTGCCTCAACTCGTTGGTCCACACCTATTCCTTTGAAACATCGAACTTAGGCTCCACCACGTTAGCCGTTCACTGAGTTAACGACCACTCCGCCTCTCGAATCCCTTCCCACGCCGGCCCGATGGAAATCTCGCCTATAGCCCCTCTCCGATGACCGTCAATCTCAGTCGGCAGGTTTACTGAGACTCGAGGCTTCGATTAACTTGCGCACGTCAACAGGGACGCGGCTCCATACGGCAACAATCTGCCAGTAACGG
>Ga0181534_10000834_pt1 | contig 21306 bp, 22 predicted proteins | sample PEATcosm2014_Bin_37_FD_119758 | JGI IMG/M metagenome (GOLD analysis project Ga0181534, IMG submission 119758) | Peatland microbial communities from MTU Mesocosm Facility, Houghton, MI, USA - PEATcosm2014_Bin17_10_metaG | ecosystem: Environmental > Terrestrial > Soil > Wetlands > Peat | place...
CGGAATGCGCAAAAGGCCTTCGCCCATGACCGCAGTGCGCCCACCATCGCCATGACATTGTTCGGAGAAGGCCGCGCCGCGACAACGCTGGCTCTATGGTCCAGTTGCGTTTTCACGCTCTTCGTCGTTTACCTGCTTCTCAGCTGGGTGCCGTCACTCATGGTGGCAAAGGGTCTTACCCGGCCCGATGCGGCAACCGCCACGATGGCGTTGCATATCGGGGCCGCGGTCGGCACCGTGACGTCGGGCATGATGGCGGATCGGTATGACCGTCGGATATTGATAATGTTGCTGTATCTCGGTTTCGCGGTGTCGCTCGCGGTGCTCGCTCATTTCGGTACCTTCGGCCCGCTGGTATTCGCCTGCGGATTGGTCGGATTTTTCATGCTCGCATGTCAGCTGATTCTCTATGCCAGCGCTGCTCAGGCATATCCGACACTTGCAAGAGGCACCGGAGTCGGCGCGACGCTCGCCGTCGGCCGATTCGGCGGCATTGCCGCGCCCATAACGGCGGGTGCGCTGCTCAGTACCGGTTACGGCGCCTCCGCGGTCCTCGCCGCCGCAATTCCCAGCGTAGTCCTCGCTGCACTGTGCGCGCTGACGCTCGTGTGGCTGCTGCCAAAGCGCCGCGTTGACACCGGCGTGCCGGCGAGCGTGATTTCGGCGAACTGACGGCTCGTCGCTCACGCATCATCCTCGCGCAATACAAAGGGGAGTCTCATGAGTTCAGAGTTCGATGTTGCAATCGTGGGGTACGGTCCGGTCGGTCAATTGTTGGCGCTGAAGCTCGGTCGCGCCGGACATCGGGTCGCGGTCGTGGAGCGCTGGCCGGCGTTGTTCCATCGGCCCCGCGCGGTTCACTACGACCATGAGATCGGGCGTGTGTTCCAGGGCGCCGGCGTGGGCGAGGCCATGCATGCGATTTCCGACGGTGCCGGCGAGGCGAAGTACTTCGGCGTCAAGCGCCAGTTGCTCGCCAGGTTTGCCATGAGCGGCGGCAACCAGTCCGGGTGGCGTTTTGCCAATGGATTCGCCCAGCCCGATCTGGAGACCGTGCTGGATACGGCGGTGCGGGCTTTGCCCAATGTCGAGGTGATGCGCCGTTGGGAAGCCACCGAAATTCGGCAGGATTCGACGGGGGTGGATCTGACCGTGCACAGCGGCGCGTTGAGCGCCGGTCAGTGGTTGCGCGACGGCGGCGTCAAGACGCTGCGCGCCAAATTCGTGGTGGGCGCCGACGGCGCCAACAGCTTTGTGCGCCAGAACCTGAACACAGAATTTACCGATCTGGGCTTCGCATTCGATTGGTTGGTGGTCAATATCAAATGGAAGCAGGGGCACGAACGCGAACTCCCGATCGAACAGATTTGCGACCCGCGACGGCCAACGACTGTGGTTCCGGGCGGCCCGGGTCGGCGCCGCTGGGAGTTCATGTTGGTGCCTGGGGATGACCCGGCGGCCATGACCAAACCTGAAACCACGTGGGCATTGCTGGCTCCGTGGGACATAACCCCCGACAACGCCATATTGGAGCGCCATGCCGTCTATACGTTCCGAGCCGCTTGGGCAGAGAACTGGCGCAACGGGCGCGTGCTGGTTGCCGGCGACGCCGCCCACTTGATGCCGCCATTTCTCGGTCAGGGCATGTGCAGCGGTATGCGCGACGTGGCGACCTTGTCATGGGAACTGGAGATGGTGCTGGCCGGGAAACAGCCGGTGTCCTTTTTGGACAACTATACCTCGGAGCGGCTGGCGCACGTTCAAACCATCATTCACGGCTCGGTCGCCCAAGGCAAGATCATCTGCATCTCCGATCCTGCGGCCGCCGCCGAGCGTGACGCGCGGATGCTGGCGGCTCAGTCCGATCCCAAGGCCGCACCGTCCATGGGGCCGCGACCGCGGCTGGGGAATGGCATTTTACTCCAAGGCAATCCGCATGCGGGCTTGCTGGGTTACCAGGGCGTCGTGGAGTTTCGCGGTAAAAAGGGCCTGTTCGACGATGTCGTGGGACGCGGTTTTACGCTGGTGGGGACCAGCATCGATCCGCACCTCCACTTGAGCGACGCCAATCGGACATTTCTCGAGGGATTGGCGGCGACGGTCGCGCACGTTTCTGCGGACGGGCCGATCCGCGATGTCGACAACGGCTATACGGCGTGGTTCGCGCAACAGGGCGTCGGGGCGGTGCTGGCGCGGCCGGATTTCTATCAATTTGCCGCAACCAACGATCCGAATGAGATCGACACGATGGTGGATGCTTTGCGCGAAAAGCTTCGCTATGGAGTTCTCACATGATCCTACAGCCGGAGCATCCGCCAGCGACGCCGCAATCGAATATCGACCTGCGCACCGGTGGAGCACCGCAGCGCTGCAGGGAATTTTTGCCCGCCACCGGCGCGGCGGCGGTCTACTTGAAGAACTCCGGCGTCACTTCAGGTCCCCAAGATGCGATGGCGGCCGCACCCATCGGCAGGTGGGTGGATTCGTAGTCTTGGTTGACATGATCGCCGTCGGTCCAATGTTCGATCTTGTTGCCGCCGGTGTCGCGCCAATAATCGAATACCATGCTTCCGCCGATGTGCCGGCCGATGCCGAAGGACCTGTGATACTTCATTTTCTCGAGATGCGCGCCGCCGAGCATCAGATCCTCGATGTCGATCACCTCATACGCAGAATGGTCGAACCCGCCCCCGGGCACGCCGAGAAAGGCGATCGAATGGTGATCGACAAAACGCTCGCCGAGTCCGCATCGCAAAAAGGCGAACAGCCACTTGGCGGGGTTGTCCGGGACATGCACGCTGTCGGATACCACCAGGCCGAAGCGCTTGCGGTACCAGTCGGCTGCAACATTGACATCGGGAACCTTCATGACGAGATGACCCATGCGCATGACGGTCGATGGTCCCGCGGCGATGCGGATTTTCCCGTTCAAGCGCTGAAAGTGGGTGCGGTCAAAACCGACATTGGGCCGCATCGGCGAGCGCATCGGCAGCGCGTCCACGGTTGCGCGATGCAGTAAGTCGACCCGGTAGCCATGGGGATCGATCAAGCGGACGACCCTGCCGCCGCCGGGTTCCTCGTTCTCGACCACGCTGGCGCCTTCGGCCCGGGCAGTCGCCTCCAGATCTTCGAGCGACGACGCAACCACACCCAGGCCGGGAGCGAATCCCGGTGTCTGCAACTCGCTGATGTGCACCACGGGCTGCGGCCCCGCACCGCGCATGTATAACGCAGTCTCCGTGCGGACCACCTTGTACATCCCGAAATCCGTCAGAAACCGCTCTTGGGCCTCGAGATCGGGAACCGCAACACGCACATAGGCAATATCCTCGATATTGATCACAATTCACTCCTGAATACGTTCATTGATCAATCGCCCCTTCCGCGCACGCCCACGGCAGTCAAGCAATGGTCGTGCTCGCCAGGAGCCTAGGGTTTCACGCGGAAAGTCGAAGCACCGTTGGCATCGACCGGATTATGTTGCGTCTCGCATACGTATTCTTGGATGCGCTCTTCCGGGCCCTGCAGTGCGTACGTCCGACGAATGCTCCAAGCCTTCGTGAACGCGCCAGGATCGTCGAACGTCAGTACGTCTTCCAGCGTATTGTGATTGACGCGGCGGATCCGCTCGTGCACGCGCAACTGATCGGTGTGCGGCAAGCCGCTGAAGTCAAGCGTCGTCCGGTCGGTCAGCCCTACGGTATCCACGACCAGGGTATCGCCTTCCCAGTGACCAACCGAATAGCCCATGAAGATAGGATCGGGATCCGGGGGCAATGACTCACCCAAATAAATGAATCGAAAGGCATGCTCTTCCATGTGGACGGTCAACACCAGACCCGGAGATTGAATGATCTGGAACGGATAAGGCGCCCCCAACATCATCGCAGGCATACCGGGGGGGAGGCATTGCGCGGGAGTTGGCGCGTAGGGATGTCCCGCATCTGCATCGTTGGCACGCTGATAATAAAGTTTTGCCGCCCAGTCCTGAAGCGGCGGCTGGGCGCCGTCAATGGTTTTCAACAGCCGCTCAGCCTGCGGGCGCGTGTTGAGCACATAGTCCTTGATGAGCCATACGCCCGAGATGTTCGGCTGATTGGTGGAGTTTTTTGTGGCGTCGTAGTGCGCCGTCGGCGGTTGCGCGCGTTCGGCATACGCTGCCGAACTCAGCCAAAAAGCCGCCAAGGTCGCGCATAGGTATTTCATATCGTGATTTCCAAACACTGTATTTTCCCCAACCGAGCGTCAAGTGGGAGGCGGGGCGCCGATTTCGTGGCCATCCTTACGCGCTCTGACGATGGCACCGCCGGGGGCGCCGTTCTTCAGCGGATAAATATCGACTTCGATTTTGTCGCCGACCGCCAGCGCCTTGCGCGACCAGCCGCGGCGAGCCATGCCCGGGGTCGGCAGACCCTCCAAGCCCCATTCTTCTACCTGCTGCGTTTTCTCGTTCATCACCGTCAACACGATCCACGTGTGAGGGTTGGTCCATTGCCAATCCTTGACCGTGCCCTGCAGGGTGACCGTGCGGGTATTGTCGAACATGGCAAAGGAATGATGCGCCACCGCGCTGCCCGAGATGAGACCGGCCGCCACCGCCGTAGAGTACATCAGGTACTTGATCGTCATGCGCGCGGCCCCATGCATCATTGGTTTCATTCGATAAGAATACTATATATCGGAATATGGAGAGTCAGTTTTCTCGTAAAAATCTCATCAAGTGATATTTCTTGTAAAAATCACATCAACTGATATTATTCAGATACTGCGAATATGCTGACGAAGGAAGGCGCCGATGACATTTTGGACAGATCTGCTGGGGCTCCCGTTTGAGGTCAGCTATATCGACGCCGGCGGCATCAAGACACGCCGGCTGGTCGCTGGGAAGGGCGAACCGGTGGTTTTTTTGCATGGGATCTCAGGGCACTTGGAAACCTTCGTCTCGGTGTTGCCGCACTTCGTGAAGGCGGGTTTTCAGGTACACATGATCGATATGCTGGGTCAGGGATTCACGGGCGCGACGGGAAAAGTCCTGTCGGTCGCGGCGATGAGCAAGCACTTGATCGATTACCTGGATGCCTGCGGCCTTCCCAAGGCGCACCTGGTCGGGCTTTCGCTCGGCGGTTGGACGGCCGCGACGACGGCGGCAAACCATCCGGAGCGGATATTCAAGATGACGTTGATTGCGCCGGCGGGCGATCCGAACTCGCTGCCGGCGCGCGATCCGAAATTCAGCGAGGTGCAGCGCAAGTCCACGCTCGACGGGGTGCGCAACAATGACAAAGCGTTGACGCGCAAGCGATTGGAGATGGCGGTGGCGAGCCCGACGGCGCTCACCGACGAGATCGTCGACTGCAGGTACATCGTTTATCATCGTCCGGAGTTTCAGGCGAATATCGAAAATCTGGTGGCGATGTTCAATATGGAAACCTTCAATCAAGAGGCGTTGAAACCCCAATTGCTCGCCAGGATTACCGCCCCTACCTTGGTCGTGTTCGGCCAGGAAGATCCCGGGCAGGGCAATGCGGAGTATCTAAAGAAGGGGATCGCCCACATCAAGGTCCAGGTCTTCGAAGGGACTGGCCATTGGCCGGCATTCGAGCGCCCGGAGGATTTCGGCAACATTGCGACTGCCTTCCATCGTGACGGCCTTGGCGCAGTTGTGGAAGGCACCCTGCCGAAGGGTGAGCACGTCGTACGGGCGGCTTGACAGGGACGGGTAGCCGTCGCATGGGTACACCGGCTGTCAATGAGAGGATGTTTCGCTGCGCTTCCTGGGCGTTGCTGATGATGATGGCTTTGGGCTGGACACCGGCATCCGCGCAGAGTCCGTCGGCCGGCCGCTCAAAAAATCCCGCCTCGCGTTTCGACGGGATCTGGATGCGCGATAATCCGGAACTGCGGTATTCCGATAATCCGCCACTCACCCCCGCGGCCAAAGCGAAGATCGATGCGCTGCGCCCGCAGGACGATCCCGGCGCCCGGTGCATGGAATCGGGGGTGGGGAAAATGATGCTCACCCCGTCGCCGCTGCAGATGGTGGCTTTCGACAATCATTTGCTGATCGTCAGCGAGTACTACCACAACGTGCGCCGGATTTGGACCGACCAGCGCAAGCACGCAGACGATCCGGATCCGAGTTTCTACGGCGACTCCGTCGTGAAATGGGAAGGAGACACAATGGTAGTCGATCTGATCGGGTTCAACGGAAAGAACTGGCTCGACCCACACGGCGATCCGCTGGGCCCCAAGATGCATATAATTGAGCGGTGGAAGCTGCTTGATCGCGACACATTACAGATACGTTGGACCTTCGACGATCCAGATAATTACACCCATCCATGGAACTCGAAGCCCTTCGTTTGGAAGCGTACGCCCAATATCCGCATGGCCGAAATGTCATGCACGGAAAATAATATTTACGACCCCACCAACCCGGCCAACGACAAAAACTTCACGTCAACCGACAAGCCAGAGCCCTACCCGGACGCGCCGTCGATGCCTTATCCAAAAAAGAAGCCTGCCCCACCTGACCCTAAGTAATCGTACCATCGCCAGTCAAGTTGGAAAATTCATGACCATGAACATCGGTCAAGGTTCGGAGCAAACGCGCCGATATGCAATGACGACGAGCGAGGCGGCCGTTGAGGAATTTTGGAGCAACGGCGCGGCTGTCATACGCGACGCCCTCGCGATGGAATGGATCGATCGGCTCCGGCTCACCGTCGACAATCTGCTGCAAGATGCGAAAAAGCCCCTGGCGGACATGACCGGGCGGGGCACGTTCTTTTCCGGGTCGTATCTTTGGCAAAGCGTTCCCGACTTTCGCGCGTTGGTTTTCGACTCGCCATTGGCGGATCTGGCGGCGAAATTCTTGCGTTCGAAAAAAGTCAATTTCTTCTATGATCAAACGTTCGTCAAGGAGCCCGGGGCAATCGAAAAGACCTTATGGCATCAAGATCTGGTGTTCTGGCCGATTGACGGCGAGCAAATTATTTCGTTCTGGGTTCCACTGGACCGCGCTACACCTGCCAACGGAGTCGTAACCTATATCAAGGGTTCTCACGCAAGTGGCAAGCTGTACAAGCGGCAGTTCCTCGATCGGAAGCTGCTCGACGAGAAGAGCGCCGCCGTGCTGCGTGAGCTGCATGAGCGAAGCCCGTACCTGCCGGTACCTGACATTGATGGTGCCCCGGAGGAGTTCGACTATTTGACTTGGGACGTCGATCCGGGCGACATCATCGTCCACCATGCGCGGGCGCTTCACGGCGCCAACGGCAACCTCAGCTCGTCCGCGCGCCGCCGTGCGGTGTCGTTGCGTTGGACGGGTGACGACGTCACTTTCAAGCGCAGACCCGGGGATTTTTTGGACCGACCCGGTGAATCGGAACGCAGAGGCATCACGCTTCGAGAAGGTGATCCACTCGACAGCGAACTGTTCCCGGTAGTGATCCCTGGTGGGTCGTAGAATCGACGGAAAGCGCGCGATACCGTGACAGCGACCTCCGGGCGGGTGGCCCGCTTGTGTCGCTGCTTGGAGGCGTTACGATCAAGTGATCGGGCCTCACCCGCTTTCGGGCGCTACCACGTTCTGATCCAGGGGGTCCCGCAATGCGGGCTTGAATGTCTTGCCCGCCGGCGACTTGGGCAGGTGCGTGCGGATTTCAAGCAAGCGGGGCACCTCCATGGGCGACAAGCGGGATTTAAGCCACGCCTGCAATTCCTCGAGCGTCAGCGTCCGCCCCGGTTTCAAAACAACCACGGCTTTGACCGTCTCGCCGCGATATTCATCCGCCACGCCGATCACCGCCGCCTCGTCGACTGCGTCGTGGGTCAATACCGCGTCCTCCACTCTGGACGGATAGACGTTGTAGCCGCTGGCAATGATCAATTCCTTCAAGCGACCGACGATGTAAACGTTACCCTCGGTGTCCACAGTGCCAAGATCCCCCGTGCGCAGCAGGCCGTCAGGCAACGCTGCTGCGGTCTCCTCGGGTTTGCGCCAATAGCCGCGCATGACCTGCGGGCCGGCGATGCGGATTTCACCCAACTCGTTGGTGTTCATGACGCGACCGGGGTCGTCCGATGCGGTGATGACAATTCGCGTACCTGCGATCGGATTGCCGATGCTTCCCGGCGGATTGCCCCAGCTTGGGTGGCCGAGCAAGACGGCGGGCGAAGTCTCCGAAAGCCCATAGCCTTCTTGTACTTTGCACCGAGTCAGCGATTCGAAGGAGGATCGAATCGCGGGGGGCAGTGGTGCACCGCCGGCAATCACGCATTTGAGCGAACGCCAGTCACCTGCCATCGCGATGGGTGAGCGCTGCAGGCCTTTCAACAGCGTGGGCACGGCATTGATAAAAGTGATGTGCTGATCCAGACACAGCTGGGCGGTGCGGTCCGGATCGAACCGCGGCTCCAGAATCACGGTGGAACTCAAGTAGGTGCCGAAGCAGAGGTTGACGCTGAAGCCAATGACGTGGGCAAACGGCGCGACCGCAAGCAGGCGTTCGCCGCCCGGCGTCAATTGAGTCAAGGTTTGCGCAAGTTGGGCGTGGTTCGTCGAAAGGTTTCGGTGGGTAAGAACTGCTGCCTTGGGAGTGCCGGTGGATCCTCCGGTGAACTGCAGCAGGGCAGGAGCATCGAGGTCCGGGGCTACGGGTGTGCGGGGACCGGACCCGGCAATCCAGGCGGCGAAGGAGATCGGACTCCCGTTTGCGCCGAGCTGGCCGAGCGACGCCAGCAGCGGCCCGCGGTGTGGGAGCACCAACACGCGCATCCGCCCGTGCGCCAGGCGCGCGGCTCTTGCCAAGAGGTCGGGCTCATCGAGCGTGACGAGGCTGTGCGGCGCCAAATCGTCGAGTTGCGCGGCCAGCAGGGTGTCCGGATACGCCGGATGCATCGCGCATACGGAGGCGCCAGCGAGCCACGCCCCCCAAACGATGACGCCGAAGCTGACGTGATTCGGCATCAAAATCACCACGCGATCACCCGCAGACAGCCCATCTCGCATGAATGCCCCAGCCGCTCGCTGGGCAAGCGGCTGAGCAGCACCGTACGTGATCTCATCCTCGCCGGGTCGGCCACAGATCCACCGGCCGTCCGCGCGTCGATCCGCTGCCGTCGCGAGCATCTCGCCGAGGTGAAACGGCGGCGCACGCAGACCGCGCTCGCGGAGGGATGCCGAATCGAGTTCTGGACCGCAAGTACCTTCGATCTTCAATGCGCCTCCAAATGATCCTTGGGTCGTGTGGGGCCTCGGGCCATGCTCCCCTATTGGCGGGGATGGGCGAGTTCGAAGTTGATCTGTCCGGCGGCCTGGATGGCCAGCAGGGTGAGAGCCGCTTTGTCGATTAGCGCGAATTGATCGTTGTTTGACACGAGTTGCAATGCCCTCACTTCGGATCGGTCGGGCGAACATATGGGAACCGCAAGTGCGGAAGTCTGCGGCTTGATTTCGCTGTTGGCGATGTGAAACCCCTGCTTTCGTATGGCAATCATGCTCTCGCGGAACGCCTGCCAGGTATCGCCGACGCCGGCTGCGGAGGCCTCCGCCGCATTGGCATGATAAAGTGCCCGCAGCTTGCCGCTCGGCAGATTGGCGAGGATCACCTTCGATCCCGCACCGCGAAACAATGGCAACTTGCGGCCGCGAACGTCGGCGCCACCCACCGGGTGCGCGCCGCCGATTTCCTGATGTGTGGTCCAAACTTGATTGCCATACAACGTGAAGAGCATGACGTCGCATCGCACCCTCGACGCCAGATCCCGTATCACTGGAACGGCAACCTGAAGCAAGGGGTCGGAATGGCGCACGATGTGGTCGAGCGCGATGATGCGATAGCCTAGTGAGTAACGGCCCCCTGCGGTCCGTTGTACAAAGCCGGCTTCGGCGAGGTCTCGCAGGTATCGATAGCAGGTGGGTATCGCATAACCCAACGCCTCGCTCAAAGCCTCCGCGGTCCATACCGGGTGGGGGATCGTGAAGGCATCGAGAACCCGTAAAAGTCGCGCGGAGACGCCCACTGCCGGGGTCATCACGGTGCCCCGCCTCGAATCAGCCCCGGCTGGAACAATGAAGCGTTCCATGGCCCTGCAAGCAATGTCGTCAGCAACACCCGTGGGATCATTTTCAGCCCAGATCCTCGACGGCGCCTGGAATACCAAGCAATGATATCTCGTAATGTGGCACCGACCAACTCCTCATGAGGCCTGGCGAACTGCTCGCCGCATGGGGTATGTCCGGCCATCGTCAACGTCCCAGCAAGAAGTCGATGTGCAGCTTGTTGAAGGTGAGTGTGTCCTCGAATTGCGGCCAGTGACCGCATTCGTTCATGACGACGTACTTACAACCCGGAATCATCGATGAGATCTGGCGTCCCTCTTCGGGGGTCGCGGTCGGGTCGTGCGAGGTCCAGATGACGAGTGCCGGAGACTTGATCGATCGGTACTGCTCCTCGGTTATCATATTGCGGCGGCGAATCTGCATTTCCTGCAGACACATGATTCGTTGCATCGTCTCGGCGAATCCCGGCTGAGCATAGATCGCACGGCGCGTCTCGATGAGGTCGGCAGACACCTTCGATTTGTCGAACATCAAAAACTCCAGGCGGCTGCGGATGCGGTCCCAGCTCGGATCGGATGCGGCTTCATTGGACAGTTTTTTGAGCCGTGCCATCACCTCGGGATGCGCGGTCCAGCCGCCAGCCGTATTGAGCACGAGACGATCGACCACCTGTGGATGTTTGACGGCGAGCCATGTGGCGATCCAGCCGCCCAGCGATTCGCCGCTGATGTGGGCCTTCGGACGATCGAGCGCCTTGAGTACATTGAGCACGTGCCCGGCGTAGTGCGGGAGTTCGTAATCGATCGCCGGCCGGTCGGTCCAGCCGTGGCCGAGGGAATCAATCGCGACCGTCCAGAAATGCTCGGCATGCGCGGCGAGGTTTCGGGAATAGGCCTCGGCGTGACCACCGATCCCATGCAGCAACAGCAGCAGCGGTTTGTCCGGACTGCCGGAGGAGAGAAAGCGCGTGCGCACGCCTCCCGCGTCGAGATAGCCCTGTTGAAAGGAAGCGGCGCGCAGATCCGACCAGACACTGGAGAAGTGGGCGGGGCTTGAGGTGTTCATGGAGACTCCCAGAGGTCATAATATTGTTAATGGGCGAGAATATGCACTCAATTTCGGCGGCCATGATGCTCAATTATGCAAGCTACGCGCAATCGTTAGGCTCCGCAGCGGCCGGAGATCCTTATTGCCTTGACCTGGAAAATGCATTTCTTTAGTCTATATCGATTTTACGCATTCACTCGACTTACACACTTGTTACTTAAATGACGGGCAAGCGCCCGCTGGAGTGCTGATGGCCACCCCGACCAAAGACTACCGCAGCGTCTGGACTTACCTGATGCGGACACCCTTCCGCCAGGACTACATCGACGTCCGCGGGCTGAAAACGCGTTATGTGGAAGCAGGCCGGCCGGACTCGCCGGCAGTGATTCTTCTGCATGGCACGGGCGGGCACTGGGAGGCCTTCTGCGCGAACATCGGCGCCTATGCCGAGCACTTTCATGTGTTCGCTTTCGACATGAAGGGGGCCGGATTCGCGGACAAGCCGGATGTCGATTATGAAATTGCGGACCTTGCGACTTTCGCGAAGGACTTCATGGCGGCGGTCGGGGTGAAGAAAGCGAGCCTCGTCGGGGTTTCGCTCGGTGCCTGGACAGCCGCGCTCGTCGCCACCACCTATCCGGAAATCGTGGAGCGGATCGTGTTGGTCTCGCCGGTGGGCGTCGCGCGGCTCAGCCCCAATGCGCCGGGACACGACGCTGAAAAAGAGACCGCCAAGCGCGTGGCAATCGTCAAGGATACTTCCTGGGAAAACACCCGAAACATTTTCAAAGGGCTGATCTATGACGATGAGGACGTGATTCCAGACTTGGTCGCGATCCGTCAGGCGATCCATCGGCTTCCCAATGCGGAGCGCGACATGGCGCACGTGCTCACGATCGGCAAAACCGCAACCTATGAGCGGGCCGCACTTACCGATGAGGCGCTGGCCGGGCTGCAGATTCCGGCGCTGGTTTTCGTGTCCGAGCACGACAACCCATTCTTTCGCAAGGCGGCGCAAATCATCGCAGAGCTTGCGCCGAACGCAAAGTTGATTGAACTCAAGAACGTGGCGCATTGGGCTCAATTCGAGGCCGCCGACTACTTCAATGAGTTGACGATCCAGTTCTTGGGTGGGAAGTAACCGGCGGGCGTTCATACAATGCGGGTCAGTGAGATTGCCAGGGACGAGGACGGTCATTGGCGCCTCGTGCCCGGTGAGCGCGCGATCCCGGTGCCGGGTGAGGGCGAGGTGCTCATCCAAGTGCACTCCGCGGGTGTGAATGGGCACGATGTCCATCAGGTGCATCGCGGGGGCCATCCAATCGCGGTGGGCGAAACAGACCTGCCTGGACTGGAGGTGTCCGGGACGATTGTCGCCGTGGGCGACGGCGTGCAGCGTTGGAAGTCAGGAGACGCAGTATGTGCCCTCATGCGTGGCGGGGGCTATGCGGAATACGCAGTGGCGGCTGCGCCATTGTGCCTCCCCCTGCCGGAGGCGGTCGGGCTGGCCGCGGCCGCCTCGCTGCCCGAGGCTTTGTTCACAGTCTGGAGCAACGTGATGGTGGACGCCGCCCTGTTGCCGGGCGAAACATTCCTCATGAATGGCGGTACCAGCGGCATCGGCGTCACGGCCATCCAGCTGCTCTCGGCGTTGGGACACACGGTCTATGCGACGGCGCGAGGACCCGACAAGGTTGCGATTTGCCACAGGCTGGGCGCGTCCCGCGCGATCGACTACGACACCGAGGATTTCGCCGCGGTGCTGACGCAGGAAACCGGCGGACGCGGCGTCGACGTCATTCTCGATATTGTCGGCGGTGACTACCTCGATCGGGATCTTCAGATCGTGGCCCCAGGCGGCCGGGTGGTTTTCATCGGCGCCGCGCGCGGGTACGAAGCCCAGATGGACATTCGCAAGCTGATGATTCGTCAGGCGCGGGTGAGCGGCAGCTTGCTGCGCCCCCGATCTTTGGCGTTCAAGCGCGCGGTTGCCGAAGCACTGGAAGCGCGCGCCTGGCCGCTGATCGCCGCGGGTAGGTTCAAGCCGGTCATCGATCGCAGTTTTCCGCTCTCCGCCGCCGGCGAGGCCATTGCGTTTCTCGAGAATCGGCAGCATGTCGGCAAGGTGATCCTGAGCGTCGCCCGCTGACGGCCTGCACACAGTTCGAACCACCAGCTCAAGTGCGCACTGACCCGGAATAGCTACTGCGCTGTCGCTTGGCCGCCGATTTCTGTATGACCCACTCGCGCCTTCATGACGGAGCCACCGTTGCCCCCAGTTTTTAAGGGGTGAATGTCGATTTCGACCATATCGCCCGCCATTAGCGATTTTCGAGTCCAGCCACGCCGGCTCATAATGGAAGTTGATAAACCCTCCAACCCCCACAGCTCCGTTTCGTTGGTTTTCGGATTCATGACCATCAGTTCGATCCACACATGCGGGTTGGTCCATTGATAGCTCTTGACGGTACCGGTCAACGTCACTGTCTGGGTCATGTCGAACATGGCAAAAGAATGATGTGCGAAGGCGGGTGCAGCCAAGATAAGGGATGCCCACACCGCCAGAAATGACGTTCGGAAATACACGGTTCTCATCGGTTCCCTCGCTCTGGCCAGGCCACACTACCTTTTATATGAGAATACTTGTCGTTGCAAGCAAGCAAATCGGCGGACTAGTGGTTTTAGCTCTCATTCTATGAGAACCTCACCTAGTTTAGATGGAAGCCTTCAGCGGCTGCGAGCCTGGTCGAAACCGGCGCTCCGGATCGCGCCACCACCACGAGCGCGCACACGAGCGCGCACCGCGTCTAATTTGGGGATCAAGAAAAGTTTTCGCAAAGGTTTTCGCAGCCAGTCTTTCCTGACAACAACATGTTTCGTACGATAATTCTCGCCATGCGGATAAAATTAGCGTAAATTATCGATTAATTCCTGCGGAGTTCTCACATGATCCCACAGTCCGAGCATCCGCCCGCAGCGCCGCAATCGGATATCGACCTGCACACCGATGAGGCGCTCCTCGATCCCTATCCACTTTATCGGGAGCTGCGAGATCTAGGACCTGCCGTATGGCTGACGAAGTACGACATGTACGGCATCACGCGCTTCAAAGACGTACGCGAATCACTCCGCGACTGGCAGATTTTCTCCTCGGCGCATGGTGTCGCGTTGCTCGAACCGGTCAACCAATCAACCCGCGGCACCACCTTGGCAAGCGACCCTCCCCTCCATGATCAAATGCGGGCGGTGATCGGCAAGCCTCTCGGCCAGGGCGCGGTGCGTCAGTTGTCGGACCAGATCGCGGCCGAGGCAGAATCGTTGGTGGAATCGCTCGTGGCCCGAGGTTCGTTCGAAGTCGTCGCGGATCTTGCCTGGCACCTACCGCTGACCATTGTTTCGCGACTGGTCGGCGTGCCCGAAGAGGGGCGCCAGAAAATGCCGCTTTGGGCAGCGGCCGGGTTCGACGGCGGCGGACCTGCCAATCAGCGTGCCCTCAATGGTTTCAAGCTGATTCAGGAATTTGTCTCCTATGTCACAGATCCTACATTGCCCGGGAAGCTCGTTCCGGGAAGCTGGGGCGCGCAGATCTTCGAAGCGGTGGGGCGCGGCGAGATTCGACCGGAACAAGGACCGATGATGTTGGCCGACTACCTGTTGCCGAGTCTCGACACCACGGTGAGCGCCACGGGCAGCGCAATCTGGCTGCTCGCTCAGCACCCGGCGCAATGGGACGCAATTCGTGCCGATGTGGCTCTGATTCCGAATGCGATTCAGGAAGCGGTGCGAATGGAATCGCCAATCCCTTACTTCACCCGTTACGTGGCCCAAGATCACGAGATCGAGGGCGTCAAGCTACCGAAGGGTTCGCGCGTCTTGCTGCTCTACGCCTCCGCCAATCGCGACGAGCGCAAATGGCAAGATCCGGAGCAATTCGACATCCGCCGCAAAGTGACCGATCAATTGGGGTTTGGCTACGGCGTGCACTCCTGCGCGGGAATGCATCTTGCGCGGCTGGAGATGCATTCCTTGTTGAACGCGTTGGCGAAGCGGGTCAAGCGATTCGAGATCATTTCTTGCGAGCGGAGAATCGTCAATGGCCTGCGTTCCCTGAAGAGCCTGCGGGTGTCCGTCCACTGATCAGCCGGTGCGCCGCACCGCAGCGTCCAAGAGGCATTGTCAAATGGAGCACACTTGAAATATGCGTTTTGTAGCATTTGAGATGAATGGCGTTGCCGGTCTTGCTTTGGCCGACGCGCGGGGCGGACTCCGTGGGCTGCTATCCTCCGCGCCAGGCTATCCCGGCGATCTTGACACGCTCATCAGAGGGGCACCGGGCGCCATTGACAGCGCGGCGGCGGCGCTCAAAGCGGCGCCCGCCATCGACCCGAAGGGCCTGCGCTATCTTCCGCCATTCCGACGCGCCGATAAAATCATCTGTATCGGGCTCAACTATGTCGATCACAATATCGAGAGCGGACACCAGCCCGTCACCTATCCCGGTGTTTTCGCGCGTTTCAACTCCAGTCTGATTGGCCACGGCGCGCCGATCGTATTGCCCAAAGTATCCAAGCAATTGGACTACGAGGGGGAGCTGGTGGCGGTCGTGGGCCGCGGAGGCTGGCGTATTCCGCGCGAACGGGCCCTCGAGCACGTCGCGGGTTACTCGGTATTCAACGATGCGTCGCTGCGCGACTATCAAATGAAGAGTGCCAGCCGGCAATGGACGATGGGTAAGAATTTCGATGGCACCGGGGCGTTCGGGCCCGCGTTTGTCACCGCCGATGAACTACCGCCGGGCGCCTTGGGACTGCACCTGGAGACCCGCTTGAACGGCGAGGTCATGCAATCGGCATCAACCGCCGATATGATGGTCAGCGTAGCTGCGCTGATAGAGCTCCTCAGTGAAGCGATCACCCTGAGCCCTGGGGACGTGATTGTGACCGGTACGCCGAGCGGCGTGGCGATGTTCAGAAAGCCCCCGACGTGGATGAAAGACGGCGACGTGTGTGAGATTGAAGTCGAAGGTGTCGGGCTGCTGCGCAATTCCATTGTTGCAGAAAAATAAGGGGCCGGAGGCGGCGGTTTGTCCGATATTTTTGCGCACCGCGCTTGCCGGTTGAGCGGCATGCTTTGAGTTGGCTGGCCGAAGATTGATCCTTCAAACGTGATGCAGCCAGAAGTTCTCGAGTCGATTGCACCGTTCACGGGCTTGGAATTTCGCCGCGCGCTGGGCTTTTTTGCCAGCGGGATTTGCATCATGACGACGCTGGACGAGGCGGGTACGCCGCAGGGGCTGACGATCAGCTCGTTTGCATCTTTATCGCTGGATCCGCCGCTCATTTGTTGGAGCTTGCGGCGCGACGCATACTTGCATGCGGTTTATCAGAGCAGCCGTCATTTTGCAGTGAACATTCTTGCGGCCGAGCAGGAAGAGGTGTCGCGACGATTCGCGACGGCGAGAATCGACCGCTTCATCGATACGACGTGTGCTCAAGGGATCGCAGGTTTGCCTTTGATTCATGACAGCCTGGCGTGGCTCGAATGCGCGGCTGAGTGCTCGATGCCCGGGGGCGACCACACGATCTTCGTGGGACGCGTCCTGCGGTGCCGCACATTCGACAAGACACCGTTATTGCATTGGCGCGGCCGGTATCTGCCGGTTCTGGCGCCTATGCTCGAGCAGGCTCACCTCGCTCTCGACTACTGGTGGTGGTAGGAGGCGAGAACAACGATAACGCCGGCAAGCCTACCGCCGGCCCGTCATGCCGACGATGACGGCCGCTGCTCTGCTCGGATTACACGATGGGCCCTTGGAGCAGTTGATCCATGTAGGTATCCGACAATGCCGGGAGGGTCGCCGGCCACTCGCCCGACACCTGGCGCCGCTCGGCGGCGGATCGCGGCCGTCCGTCCCAGCCCAACTGCTCCATATAGTAGTACAGCATGACGGCGTGGCCGCTTGGGTCGCGCACGTAAAACGCGTAGTCGATGCCTGGGCGCAAGGTTTGCGGGACATCGTCGATCAACTGCAAGCCGCGCTTCAGCAAGAATTTACGTGCATCCTTGAGTTGCTCATAGCTGCCGAGTTCGAGGCCCATGCTCATGAACTGAGTGCGTGGATCGAAACCCAGCGTTTCGCGCAGGGCAAGCGGCAGCAATGCAATGGTGTGATGCTCGGCGCCGCTGCGCAGAAACAGGCAGCGATGCCCTTGGTGAATCACCTCCTCGGTTCGCACCAAGCCCACATGCGTGACGTAAAACTCCTCCGAGGCGGCTACATCGTCAACGAAAAAGCTCAGCGGACCGACCTTGTTGATCGCAAAAGGCCACTGCGCGCGTACGCCACCCACAATGTAGTCGTACGGCAGCTCGCTGATCAACCGAGTACCCTTGGAAAGGGTCTTGGAAGCTGCGATCGACAGCCATTCCTGTATCTCAGCCGGTTGCGGCACCGCCGGGACATCGTGCGGATTGGCGAAAATAGGCCCGCGAGTATACAGCTCGGGCGGCTTGGACTCCCGCTGCCAACCGATTTGCTCCATGCCATAGAAAAGCTCGACCGTATGGCCGCTGGGGCCGAAGAAGTAAAGTGCCCAATTGCTGCCGGGAAAATCGCGGCCCACACCCATGACTCTAATTTTATTCGCGACGCAATAGTGGTAGGCGTCGATCACTTCCTGCAGAGAGCCGACCTGAAATGAAATCTGGTTGAACGTCACGCCTCGTGCATAGGCCTCGGGTGCTGTCGCCAAAGCGGCCTTCGCGTCGATGTGCACGACCGCATGATGATCGGCACCATAAGTCGTGAAAAATGCCATGGGTGGTGTCCCCGGCATGGACGCCGTATCGCTCAGGCGCAGCCCGAAATTCTCGCCGTAAAACCGCACTGCCTTTTCGTTCTCGGCGTGAAAAAAACCGAAATGGCCGAGTCGCCGGGCTTTGAATGGTCGCGGCATTTCGATGCCGCCGACGTTATAGGTTGTGGACGCCATTGACAATTCTCTCCGTAAAAAGCGATCGCTGATGGAAGGGTGCGCAACCTGAACGGGACATTCCAAGCGTTGCCGCCGACCGAGGGCCACGCTCATGCGTCACCCGCATCATATATCAAAAAATGATAATTTTACGCTGCCTCATGACCTTGAAGATCGTGAGCGAGGCAGCCCCCGCGAAGATTGGAGATGTAATGCGGCACCCAATCCGCGGATATCAGAGCGATCCATCGTCGCAGCCATTCCCCACGCGTCGCGCTTTACGGCCCTATCAAAACTCGAGCGGTACGTCCACTCGATCCGCCGTCATGATTCTTTGCACCGCTTCGACGAGCTTCGCCGGATCGGGCAGCACGGGTCCGCGCAGTCGGGCGCCGACTTCGCTAGCGAGGATTTCCGGCCGTATTTGCGGGAAATAGGGTCCGGACAGGGGCTCGCCTTCCTTCAATCCATGCCCGTACAGCTGCGGCATTCCCTTGCTGTGATAGGTGACGTCGTCTCCGCACCAGCGCGTTGCGATGGCGCGGCGCTTGGTCGTCGATGAGCGATTGCCGCGTGCGCCGTGCAACGTCAATGCATGAAATAGCAGGGCATCTCCGGGTTGGAGTTCCCAGCTGACGATATTGAATTTGCTGCGATCACCGTTGACGTCCGGCAACTCATCGCGCTGCTCGCCGGTGGTGAAATCCGTTCCATCGGAACCAATGGCGCGGAACCGCTGCGGCCAGCGATGCGAGCCGGCGATAAATTCGAGTGCCGACGAATCTGCGTTCACCGAATCGACCGATGTCCACAGTGACGCGATTTGATCGCCTTCGAGTGGCCAAAATGTGAAGTCGTGGTGCCACGGGGTTGGATTCGGCGACATTTGTTCTTTTACAAAAATCTGATCGTAGAAAAAGTTGACTTTCGTGGAACGAAACGCCTGTTGCGCCAATGAGGCGCCCGGTCCATACAAGACGAAATCACGGATGTCGTCGTTCGTCAGCCATGTGTACAAATCTGCGTGGAACGTGCCTTGCCGCGGGCGGTTGGTGACCGGGGACGGCTTCGAACAAATGTCATCCAGCGCTTTGGCCAACAGGGTGACCCAGTCGGGTGAATAGAGCTGACGCACACAGATCACGCCATCGCGCCAAAAAGCCGCTATTTCTTGATCTGATAAAGACCGAGTGGATTCTCCGGATGTTTGTGCCAGCATCTCGCGCTCCTTGAATTTAGTTAGCCCTTCCAGCGCCTTCCCTCCTTTTATATGAGAATCATGATTGTTGCAAGCGCGAAATGCATGAATATTTGGATTGTGCTATCATCGTATGAGAACTTCACGTTATTGCGCGACAATGTTTTCGGAGTAGGACTCGAAATGCATTTTTTGTTGACTTGTGGATCGTACGGCTTAGCCTAAGGACAAGATGGTGGGAGGAGGGCGGGCAATGGAACTCAAACGAGAGGTGGCGAGTGAAGATCGGGACGCCGGCACGGCTTACGGCCATGTCGCCGGGCAGGCCGACGGTTTTTTGACCGCAGTCGGCCCGGGCACACCTTGCGGCGAATTCATGCGCCGCTACTGGCATCCCGTCGCGCTTTCAACCGACGCGACCACGCGGCCGATGAAAATTCGGATCCTCGGCGAGGATTTGATCCTTTTTAGAAACGGCCGCGGCGAGCCAGGCCTGCTATATCCGCGCTGCGTGCATCGCGGTACCTCGCTTTACTTTGGCAAGTGTGAGGAGGACGGCATTCGCTGCTGCTACCACGGGTGGAAATTTGCGGTGGACGGCACGTGTCTCGATCAGCCCTGTGAGCCGCCCCGAAAACACTATCCGCAATCAATGCGTCAGCCGTGGTATCCCGTGCAGGAGCAATACGGTTTGGTGTGGGCCTACATGGGTCCGCCGGACAAGAAGCCGCTACTGCAGAAGTACGACATATTTGAGAATCTCGCCGAGGATGAATATGTGGATGCGAACGACATGGGGCGCACCACCGGCGGTTTCGGGAAGCGCTTCATCGCGCCCTGCAATTGGTTGCAGCATTACGAGAATGTTTTGGACCCGGCGCACGTGCAGATTTTGCACATCAAATTCAGCGGAGTTCAGTTCACCACCAACGTACCGGTCATCAATGACCCCTGGGTGTTCGAGACCATGCCCGACGGCGTCCGTCAGTTGAGCGGTGGAACTTTCGCGGACGGGCGGCACGTCCAACGGACGTTCCAATGTCGCTTTCCCACCGAGAAGCGCATGGCAGATCCGTGGATGGCGCCCGGCCGGCTGACCTCAATCGGCTTCACGGTGCCGGTCGATGATACCCATTATTTTGTGCTCTCACTCATCAAGCAGCGGCGCGGCAAAGAGAGTTACACATTTGCTGCGCTTGGCGGCAAACGCTGGGATCAAATGACGGAAGAGGAGCGGCGCGATGTCCCGGGCGACTATGAGGCGCAGACCGGGCAGGGTGGGATTACCTTGCATTCCGACGAACATCTCGTTGCGTCGGATCGCGGCGTAGTGCTGCTGCGGCGGGCACTTCGCAAGCAGATCGAACGCGTGCTGGCGGGTGAGGATCCCGCGGGGGTCATATTCGATCCGAAGGACCAAACCATTCGTGTCGAAGGCGGCAACATCTTCAGCTTTCCTGCGCCGACGGCTGCGCCAACTGATGTGCCGGCAGGTAGCGAATCCTGAGCGAGAAAGTCGCCCACAGTGTGACGGTCGCCGCGTACGAGCGTTTGCGACGGGACTTGATCACCGGCGCGCTGCCGCCCGGCAGCCGGCTGAAAATCAGCGACCTGTGTCAAGCTACCGCCATGAATCTGAGTGCCATCCGCGAAGCGTTGTCAAGATTGAGTGCGGAAGGCCTGGTGATCGCGCTACCGCAACGCGGTTTCCGCGCCGCGCCTGTCTCGCCCACGGATCTTGCCGATCTGACGCACGCACGCGTCGAAATCGAAACCCTGTGCCTGCGCCGCTCACTGCAACTGGGCGATATCGATTGGGAATCCGCCGTCGTTGCCGCCTCGCACGCCATGGAACGTACGCCTGCCGTATCCCCGGTCACTCAGCCGGCCGAGTACGCGCGTTGGTGCGAGGTCCACGAAGGATTTCATCGCGCACTGTGCTCGGCCTGCGACAATGCGAGGCTCCTGCGGATTCGCGACATGCTGTACCTGGAAAGCGAACGCTATCGTCACCTCGCAAC
>Ga0181534_10000835_pt1 | contig 21280 bp, 19 predicted proteins | sample PEATcosm2014_Bin_37_FD_119758 | JGI IMG/M metagenome (GOLD analysis project Ga0181534, IMG submission 119758) | Peatland microbial communities from MTU Mesocosm Facility, Houghton, MI, USA - PEATcosm2014_Bin17_10_metaG | ecosystem: Environmental > Terrestrial > Soil > Wetlands > Peat | place...
CGGGGCTACTGCCCCATCGACGCCATCGAGCTCGGTCCCGAGTGCGAGGAGGATCTGCCCCACACCGGGACCATCACCAACTTCGCCATCGTCACGCCCGTGCAGTACCCGGGCCAGACCGAGACGGAGCCCTTCGTGCGGGCCTTCATCCTCCTCGACGGCACGGACGTCATCATCCCCTACTCGCCGGTGATCGAGCTCCCGGCCGATCAGGTCCGGGTGGGCCAGCGGGTCGACGCGGTATGGGCATCGCCGGCCGAGGAGTCCGACGATGCGGGCGGCATGGCCGGCAACTTCGGCTCGCTCCTCGGCTGGATACCCAACGGGGAGCCCGATCATGACGATCCCGACCTCGTGAACAGGATTTTTTAGATCATGAGCGCACACGACACCACCGCCACCGACATCGCCGTCATCGGCTGGACCCACACCCCGATGGTCCGCCATACCGACAAGTCGGAGACCCAGCTGTTGATGGAGGCCATCACCGACGCCATCACGCCCCTCGGCCTCACCCGGGCCGACATCGACTTCACCTGCCTGGGCAGCTGCGACTACATCACCGGCCAGGCCTTCTCCTTCGTGTCCAACCTGGATGCCATCGGCGCCTGGCCGCCCAAGCGGGACTCCCACGTCGAGATGGACGGGGCCTGGGCCCTCTACGAGGCCTGGCTCCGCCTGCAGGAGGGGGACATCGAGATCGCCGTGGTCACCGGCTCCGGTCGGTCCTCGACGGGCGACCCGGCCCTCATCTATCCCATGGAGATGGACCCGTACTTTCTGGCCCCCCTGGGCGCCGACCCCCTGACCTTCGCCGCCCTGCAGGCCCGTGCCGTGATCGCCTCGGGGCTGGCCGACGAGCGCTCGATGGCCGAGGTGGCCGTGCGCTCCCGGGGCAAGGGCGACGTGGACACCCTGCTGGCCGAGGAGTTCGTCCGCCAGCCGCTCCGCCGCCATGACGTGCCCCCGATCACCGACGGTGCCGCGGCCATGGTGCTGGCCACGGGCGACCGGGCCCGGCAGCTGGTGGAGCGTCCGGCCTACATCACCGGGTTCGACCACCGCACCGAGTGCCACAATCCATCCTTCCGGGCCCTCGACGACTCCCCGTCCACCCGGATCGCCGCCGAGGCCGCCGGCCTCGGCGACTCCCCCGTCGAGGTGGCCGAGCTGCAGGCCGCCTTCACCCACGAGGAGCTGCTGCTGCGCAGCGTGCTCGGCCTGGGGGACGACGTGGCCGTCAATCCCTCCGGCGGGGCCCTCAGGGCCAATCCGATCATGGCCACCGGCCTGTGCCGGGTCGGGTTCGCCGCCGACCACATCTTCGGGGGTGGGAACCGGGCCCTGGCCCACTCCACCTCCGGTCCGTGCCTGCAACAGAACCTCATCTGCATCCTGGAGGGCCGATCATGAGCACCCGCCCGGTCGCCGTCGTCGGTGTGGGCCAGACCCACCACAAGTCCCGGCGTCTCGACGTGTCCTTCGGTGGCCTGGTCCGCGAGGCGGTCTTCCGGGCCCTCGACGACGCCCACCTGACCATGGCCGACATCGACGCCGTGGTGCTGGGCAAGGCCCCCGACCTGTTCGAGGGCGTGATGAAGCCCGAGCTCTACCTGTCCGACGCCCTCGGTGCGGTGGGCAAGCCCATGTTCCGGGTGCACACGGCCGGATCGGTGGGCGGGACCACGGCCATCGTGGCCGCCTCGCACGTCCAGGCGGGCAAGCACGACACGGTGCTGGCCGTGGCCTTCGAGAAGCAGTCCGAGGGGAACGCCCAGTTCGCCCTGGGCAGCGGGAAGGGGGCCTCGCTCGGGGCGGGAGGGGCCTTCGCCCCGTTCATCCGGGCCTACATCCAGCGCAGCGGCGCCCCCGAGGACATCGGCTGGAAGGTAGCGGTGAAGGACCGGCTCAACGCCCTCAAGAACCCCTACGCCCACCTCAAGATCGAGGACATCTCCATCGAGAAGGTCAAGGCCTCGCCGATGATGTGGGAGCCCACCCGGTTCCTCGAGTCGTGCCCGTCCTCCGACGGCGCCTGCGCCGTGGTCATCACCGACGAGGCCGGTGCCGCCGCGGCGGCCGCCGACGGACGCCCACCGGCGTGGATCCTCGGGACGTCGTCCCGCTCCGAGCCGCCCAGCTTCCCGGGCCGCGATCCCGTGCGGCCGGCCGCCGCCCTCCAGTGTGCCGCCGACATCTACGCCCATGCCGGGATCACCGATCCCCGTGGCCAGATCGACATGGCCGAGCTCTACGTCCCCTTCTCGTGGCTCGAGCCCATCTGGCTCGAGGCCTTCGGCCTGGCCGAGGAGGGCGAGGGCTGGAAGCTGGTCGACGACGGAACCACCGAGCTCGGGGGCTCCCTGCCCATCAACGCCTCCGGGGGCGTCCTGTCCAGCAATCCCATCGGGGCCTCCGGCCTCCTCCGCTTCGCCGAGGCGGCCAACCAGGTGCGGGGCGCAGCCGGCGAGCATCAGGTGGACGGGGCCAAGGTGGCCGTCGGCCAGGCCTACGGAGCCAACAACCAGTACTTCAGCGCCTGGGTGGTGGCCAGCTCGCTGCACCCCTTCGACTGACCACGGGCCCGGATCCCCACAGCCCCCGGCCGCCGCTCGCCCGGGCCACAGCCCCCGGCCGCCGCCGGCCCGGCTCAGGCGGGTGGGTTCCCGGCGATCCGGGCGAAGAGGTCGACCAGGTGGTCCACCAGCTCGTCACGGTCCATGGCCACCGCCCCTTCGTGCCACGCCAGGCAGATCTCGCCGAGCGCCCCGATCTGGGCGTAGGCGATGAACCTCCGGCGGTCGAAGGACTCGGTGTCGGCCATCCGGTCGAGGGGGAGCAGGGAGGCCACCCCCACCTCCACGATGCGGCTCCGGTACCGGCTCAGATCGCCGGACTGGGTCTCGGTGATCAGGATGCGGGCCAGGCGGCGGTCGTCGAGCAGGCCGTCGATGAAGGCCTTGATGGCCGCGTGCACCGACCCGCCCCCGGCCCCGGGTTGGAACGGCTCCGTGCGGGCCACCATGACGTCGATGGCGTGATCGACCACGGCGGCACCCAACTCGTCGATGGAGGCGAAGCTCTCGTAGAAGTACCGCTTGGTCAGGCCGGCCGCCGCGCACACCTCGCCGACGCCCAGGCTGGCCGCCCCCCGGGTGCCGGCCAGCTCGAAGGCCGCCTCGACCAGCTGCCGGCGTCGGATCTGCCGCCGCTCTGGGGCGCTGACCCCACGGAAGGGCCGGGTCACGGGAGAGCTCATAGTTGATACCGGATCGTATCGACTTTACGATACGGAGCTGTTGACACGCTGTGGTGTCAACAGTTGCCGTCCCGTCGAACAGGAGCCGCGCACGATGCCCACCGTCGTACCGCCAGGATTCGATCTCACCGACCCCGACATCCTCGGCGACCGCCTGCCGCTGGACGAGTTCGCCTACCTGCGTTCCGAGGCACCGGTGTTCTGGAACGCCCAGGACCCGACCGTGTCGGGCCATGACGACCAGGGCTTCTGGGCCGTCACCCGCCACGAGGACCTGAAGGCGGTGTCCACCGCCCGCACGGGCTGGTCCGTCGAGGAGAACTCCGCCTTCGTCCGGCTCCTCGACCCCTCCGACGCCGCCAAGGACACCACCAGCGAGCTGTTGCTGTGCATGGACGCACCCCGCCACACCCGGGTGCGGGGGGTGGCCAACCGGTGCTTCACGCCGCGGGCCGTCGCCCAGCTCGAGGAGGACCTCCGGGAGCGGGCCGCCCGGATCGTCTGGTCGGCGGCCCAGAAGGACAGCGGTGACTTCGTGGCCGACGTGGCCTGTCAGCTCCCCCTGCAGGCCATCGCCGGGCTGATGGGGTTCCCCGACGCCGATCGGGAGCAGCTCATCCACTGGAGCGACCAGATGGCCGGCTCCGAGGACCCCGAGTACGGCACCATGGACCAGACGGCGACGTTCGAGCTCCTGGCCTACGCCTACGCCTCCGCCGAGGAGCGCAAGGCCCGCGACATGGGCGACGTGACCAGCCGGCTGGTCCGGCCCGACGCCTCCGGGCAGACCCTGTCCAGCGAGGAGTACGGCTTCTTCTTCATGATCCTCTCGGTGGCCGGCAACGAGACGACCCGCCAGGCCATCGCCCACGGGATGCTGGCCTTCCTCGAGCATCCCGACCAGTGGGAGCACTGGCGGGCCGAGCGGCCCACGACGGCCGTGGACGAGATCATCCGCTACGCCTCACCCGCCGTCGTGCTCCAGCGCACGGCCACCGAGGACACCGTGATCGGGGAGACACCCGTCCGCCGCGGCGAGCGGGTGGGGATGTACTTCGCCTCGGCCAACTTCGACGACGAGGTCTTCGCCGAGCCGCGGCGCTTCGACATCGGGCGGACGCCCAACCCCCACGTGACCTTCGGCGGCGGAGGGCCGCACTTCTGCATCGGTGCCCACCTGACCCGGCTCGAGGTCCGGATCATGTTCGATGCCCTGGCCGACGGGCTGGCCGATGTGCGCCTGGCCGGCAGGCCCCGGCGGCTGCGCTCCTCATGGCTCAACGGCATCAAGGAGCTGCCGGTCTCCTACCACGCCGGGACGGCCCGGTGACGGGCGACGCCCCCGCCGACGAGCCGGTGGCGGTGCCGGGCCCGGTGGCCGCCACGGCCTGGGTGGCGGCACGGCTGGGGGCGCCCACCGATGCCCTGGAGATCCGGGAGACCGAGGTGGGACTGCCCGGGCCCGGTCAGGCTCGGGTGGCCACCGAGGCGTTCGCCCTCGACTTCAACGACATCGACACCATCAGGGGCCGCTACTTCCTCCTGCCCTTCGAACCTCCCTTCGTCCCGGGCATGGCCGTGGCCGGCGTGGTCGACGCCGTCGGCGCCGGGGCCGAGGCCCTCATGGGCCGGAGGGTGGTGGGCGTGACCGCCGGCGTGCAGGGCGGCTATGCGTCGGCGGCCCTGCTCGATGCGGCCACCGTCCAGACCGTGCCCAGCTGGCTCAGCCTCGACGACGGCATCGCCATGTACTTTCCCTACCTGCTGGGATGGCTGGCCCTGGTCGAGCGGGGACGGCTCACCGCCGGTGACGTCGTCCTCGTCCATGCCGGTGCCGGCGGCGTCGGCTCCGGCGTGGTCCAGCTGGCCAAGGCCCTCGGGGCCGTGGTCATCGCCACCGCCGGCAGCGACGACAAGGTCGAGTTCTGCCGCCACCTCGGTGCCGACCACGCCGTCAACTACCGCACCGACGACTTCGTGGCCCGGGTGGACGACATCACCAACGGGCACGGCGTCGACCTGGCCTTCGACTCGGTCGGCGGGCAGGTCACCACCGACACCTTCCGGGCCATGGCCTTCAACGGGCGCCATCTCATCATCGGGTTCGCCGCCGACATCGCCCTCGAGGAGCGCCCGGTCAGCCTCCAGCCCGGCATCTACGGCAACTTCGACCTGGTCGGGGTGTGCTTCGCGCTGGTCGACGACCCCCGGGTGACCCACAGCCTGGGGATGAACTTCCTGTCACGGGCCGACGGCGTCCGGATCTGGGGCCACATCCTGCAGATGGCCGGGCGGGGCCAGATCCGGCCCGTGGTCGGACGCCAGATCGAGTTCCACGAGGTGCCGGCGGCACTCGAGGCCATCGAGGCGCGCCAGACCATGGGCAAGACCGTGGTCCGGGCCCCGGGGGGGCCGCCGGTGCCCTGATCAGACGGCATCACCGGGCGCCTCCCGATGCCCGCCCCGGACCCTCAAGTGCCGGCCCCGGCGTGTCGATGCTGAACCGATGGGTGATGCCACCACGAGACGGCGCTCGGCGCGACGGGGTTCCCTGCGTGGGCTGAGCGGGCCGGACCGGGTGCTGTGGGCCACGTTCGCCCTACTGGCCTGCATCGTCGTCGCCTACATGGTGCTGGTGGTGGTCCGAGGGCCGGCCACCTACTGGACGTGGCTCGACGGCTGGGCGGTGTGCGGCCTCGAGATCGCCGGGAGCGCCCTGTGCCTCACCCGGGCACTCATCCGCCGACCGGGAAGGGCCCCGGCCCTGTTCCTGGGGGTCAGCCTGCTGGCATGGGCCGTGGGCGACATCGTCCTCACCATCCAGTCGATCGGGGGCGCCGTCCCCCCCAGCCCCTCGCTGGCCGACGTCTTCTACCTGAGCTTCTACCCGCTCGCCTACGTGGCCATCGTCCTGTTCATGCAGAGGCAGGCCAAGTGGCTCACGGCCACCAACTGGCTCGACGGCGCCATCGCCGGATTCGGGACCGCCGCGGCGTGCGCGGCCTTCGCCTTCCACGGCGTCTTTGCGTCCTCGGGCTCGGCGTCGGCCAGCACCGTGGTCAACGTGGCCTATCCGATCGGCGACGCCCTCCTCCTCGGCCTCGTGGTCGGCGGCTTCGCCGTGCTGTCGGGCCGCCGGAAGATCCCGTGGATCCTGTTGGCCACCGGCCTGGCCGTCAACGTGGTCGGCGACGCGGCGAACGTGCTCCAGAGCTCGCTCGGCGCCACGGGGTTCGGCCAGTTCGCCAACGCCGTGGCCTGGCCCATCGCCATCGTGCTCATGTCCATGGCGGTGTGGATCCGACCGGCCCCGGCCAATCCGCTGATGCCGGAGCGACGGGCGGGATTCCTCCTGCCCTGCCTGGCCGCCGCCGCCGCCCTGGGCATCCTGTTCGCCGGGACCCTCTACTCCATCGGCCGGGTGGCCATCGGCCTGGCCACGCTGACCCTCCTGGCCGTGGGCATCCGGCTGATCGTCTCGGTCCGCGGCGTCGAGTCCCTGAGCCGCGAGCGCCACCGCCAAGCGGTGACCGACGAGCTGACCGGGCTGTGGAACCGCCGCTACCTGTTCCGGGTCCTCGATGCCTTCTTCGCCGAGCGCGAGGAGACGCAGACCGACCGGAGCCTGGCCTTCCTCTTCGTCGACCTCGACCACTTCAAGGAGATCAACGACTCCTTCGGGCATCCGGCCGGCGACGAGCTGCTCCGGCAGCTGGGCGATCGCCTGCAGGCCTCCCTACGGGACACCGACCTGCTGGTCCGGCTCGGGGGCGACGAGTTCGCCGTGGTGCTGATCGACGGGGACGCCGAGTACGCGGCGTCGGTGGCCGACCGCCTGACGGCCGGTCTCGAGCAGCCGTTCATGCTCGACGTCGTCAGCGCCACCGTCGGCGCCAGCATAGGGATCGCCGTGGCACCCGCCGATGCCACCGACAGCGCCCGGCTGGTGTGGTGCGCCGATGTGGCCATGTACCGGGCCAAGCTGGGCAAGGTGCCCTACGCCCTGTTCGAGCTGACCATCGACGAGGAGCACGACCAGATGCGCCTCATGGAGGAGCTGCAGCTGGCCATCGACGAAGACCAGCTCGTCCTGCACTACCAGCCCCAACTCGACCTGCGCAGCGGTGAGATCTTGGCTGTCGAGGCCCTCATCCGGTGGTCGCACCCCCGGCTGGGCATGCTGCCGCCCGACAGTTTCGTGCCCATGGCCGAGGAGGCCGGCCTCATGCAGTCCATCACCACGTGGGTGCTCGAGACGGCCATCCGGCAGTGCGCGGCGTGGACGGACTCAGGACGCCGGCTCACCGTCGCCGTCAACGTCTCACCCCGCAACCTGATGGAGCCGGGCTTCGTGGAGGAGGTCAGCGAGCAGCTGCGACGCCACGGCCTGCCTTCGGAGATGCTGGTCATCGAGATCACCGAGACCAACGTCATCGCCGAGTTCGACGCCACCCGCCATGTCATCGAGGACCTCCGTGATCTGGGCGTCCTGGTCTCCATCGACGACTTCGGCGCCGGCGTCACCTCCTTGGCCTACCTGAGCAATCTCTCCGTCCGCGAGCTCAAGCTGGACCGCTCGTTCATCGCCGGGATCGCCGGCGGGGACAGGGACCGCGAGCTGGAGCTGGTGCGTTCGACCATCGAACTGGGCCACAGCATGGGGCTGCGCATCGTGGCCGAGGGGATCGAGGACACGGCCACGCTCGAGCTCCTCACCGAGCTGGGCTGTGACCTGGCCCAGGGATTCTGCATCAGCCGGCCCAAGCTGGCCAGTGACCTGACCCTCAAGTCCGGGAACGACGAGCGAACGTCGGCCCGGGCCTGATCCCGGATCGAGGGACCGGGCCCACGAGGTGGAGCCGGCACGGAGCCGGCACGGAGGTGGCGGGCGGCTGGCGCGGGCCGCCGGCTCAGGGGTGACCGGCCTGGTCGAGATAGGCACACACCAGCTCGACGAGCGTCTGCCGCTCGCGGACGAAGTCGAAGGACTCGCCCGTGACCATCTCGGCGATCACCAGGCCCCGGAGGGTGGCCCACACCACCTCCCCCACGGAACGGCTCAGCCCCTTCTGGCCGGCCTGGTCCCCGAGGATCCGCTCACCGAGCCGGTGCATGGTCTTGGCCATGGCCTGGAGCTCGGTGTCCCGTGCCGGCTCACGCGTGGTCCGGGTGGCGATCATGATCTCGAGGCTGGCCCGCGAGATGGGCTGGGAGAAGGCGACCCAGGCGGCGTCGATGATGGCGGCGATGCGGACGCGGCTGGCCCCGGCCGGGATCCGGGCCGTCTCGATGCTTTCTTGGAACACGGCGTAGCCGGAGGTGACGACGGCACCGAGCAGCCCGTCCCGATCGCCGAAGTGGTACTGGATCACTCCCCAGGTGACGCCGGCCCGCTCGGCGATGTGCTTGGCGCTGGAGGCTGCGTACCCTTCTTCCAGCACGCAGCGGATCGTCTCCTCGATGACCGTGGCCCTCGTCCGGTCGCCCCTGGGCTGGACCCGCCCCGCCGAGCGCGTCGGGGGGATATGGGACGAGAGGGAGGGCTGCGGCTCGGTCACTGCAAGAGGTTACGGGCCTGGCCCAGGGGGAGGTCACACACCGAGACCAGCCCGGGGGCGGCCTGGCACACCGCGGGTATGGCGTTCACGGCCTTGGCCGCCGTGGCCATCACGCCGGCGATGTTGTGGTCGGTGTCACCGAGGCCCAGATGGGTGTTGATCTCGACCCCGGGCCGGCCGGCTACGACGACCCGGTGCACGCCGGCACGCCCGTCCGGTGGGAACGGCCACTCCGGGGCGGCCGCCGCCGTCAGCCGGTTGACGTGCTCCATCACGATGGCCGGCCTTCCCTGGACGATGCCTTCCACCGAGAAGCGCACGGCGGCGACCCCGCCGGGCTCGACCCGCATCATGGTGCAGTCGATGGGGGACGTGGCCACCCATGCCTCGTGGTGCTCCCGGAGCTCCTCGACGACCACGCCGAGCTCGGCGGCGAGCAGCTGGACCGGGCCTCCCCAGATGGAGGCGATCACCCCCGGGGCGAACAGGATGGGCTCAGCGCTCGGCGGGGCCCCGAAGCCGAAGCTGGCCCCGGTGAACTCGGCATCGTCGTAGGAGCCGTAGTCGCAGATCTCCTGCACGTGGATCGACTCGGCGTGCTGGGTGAGGCTCAGGGCGGCCAGCGGGAGCAGATCGCCCGAGAAGCCCGGGTCCACGCCGTTGACGTACATGGTGGAGTTGCCGGTGCGGCAGGCCTCGGCCAGGGGCTCCCGGATCCACGCGTCGGCGTGCGGCGGGTAGACCATCCACACGAGGGAGGTGGCCGCCACGTTGGTCCCCGCCGACAGGAAGGCACACAGCTCGGCCACGGCCTCGTCCGGCCGTGTCTCGGCCTGCGAGGTGTAGACGACGCAGTCCGCCTCGAGGGCCAGGAGCGAGTCGAGGTCGTCCGTGGCATGCACACCGGTCGGCGTCCCCCAGCCGCACAGGTCAGCGGCGTCACGCCCCACCTTGTCCGGACCCGAGGCGTGCACACCCACCAACTCCAGGTCGGGGCGGTCGAGGATCTCCCACAGGGCGTGCCGCCCGACGTTCCCGGTGGAGAACTGAATCACGCGTAGAGACATGGGACCCCCTTGCCATCCAGAATTCGATGATCGACTACTTGCATCTAATCATAAAGATGTTTATATTTCCCTCGTCGAACACCATGCGATTGGGGGAGGTCCGGTGGGAGCACTCGAAGGCAAGGTCGCCGTGGTCACCGGCACCAGTCGTGGCGTCGGCGTGGGCATCGCGCACCAGCTCCTGCTCGAAGGGGCCACGGTGATCGGCTGCTCCCGACAACCACTCGCAGAGCTGCCCGGTGCGGCCGACGTGCCCGGGGGCCTCGACCGGTCGGCCCAGTGGGTGTGCGACCAGGGCGACTACCGGGCCATCGACAGCTTCGTGCAGCAGGTGGTGGACACCTACGGCCGCATCGACATCCTGGTGAACAACGCCGGCGGCACGGTCCCGACCCCCCACGTGGAGGACGTGCCCGAGCTCGTCCAGAAGATCCAGGGTGCCCCGAGGAGCGACGACGACTACGAGCGGACCGTCCTGTACCACGCCTTCGCCATCCAGATGAACCTGATCAGCCCCCTGTGGTTCGCCATCCGCGTCTTCCGTCAGATGAAGACCCAGCAGGGGACGGGATCGATCATCAACATCTCGAGCGGGGCGGGCCACCCGGCCGGCTCCCCCACCCTCGTGTCCTACGGCGCCGCCAAGTCCGGCCTCAACCACCTGACCCGGTCCCTGGCCGAGGAGTGGGGGCCCACGGCCCGGGTCAATGCGCTGGCCCTCGGACCGACCATGACCGAGGGCTTCCGCTCCTTCGTCCTCCCCGAGGACGACCCCACCGGCGAGCGCTACTTCACCGACGTGCCGCTGGGACGGGCCGGCGAGCCCGACGAGGTGGGGAGGGCCTGCGTGTTCCTGTGCTCGGGCCAGGCCGACTTCATCAACGGGACCACCATCGAGATCGACGGCGGGATGCTCCCCGGCGTTCTCTACGAGGCCGGGCTGAAGACCATCGAAGACCTCCTGTGAGCGTGGGAGCACCGATGCGCCTCCACCACGTCGTCTTCTGTGTCCGGCCCGAGAACCAGGACCATGCCGCCGAGCTGTGGCGCGACCTGGGCCTGACCTTCATGGAGGTCGACTTGGACGACCTGGGCCTGCGGGTGCTGATCGACTGGGAGGCGGGGATCGAAGTCGTGGCCCCGACGGGCCCGGGGGACCAGGCCGAGAGCTTCACCGACTTCCTGGACGAGCGGGGCGAGGGCCTCTACTCCATCGTGATGTCGGTGTCCGAGGTCAGCGGCCCCACCGAGATCGCCGCCCGCTACGGCGCCCCGGTCCGCTACGAGCAGCGGCGCGAGCACGGGGGACTCCGGATCGACGAGGTCTCACTCGAGCCCGTCCACGGCATGGCGGTGACCTTTCTGGCCACCGAGGCGACCGGGTAGCGAGGCGCATCGAGCGGCCGGTAACCGTGCAGGGAGGGATGCCGGAGCACTCTGCGGCCGCCCTGGTGCAGAACCTCGACCAGCAGAGCTGCCACCCGGTGCTGGTGTTCGGGGCGTCGGCCTACAGCGAGGCGCTCATACCCACTGCCGGCTGGGCGGGGGCCGGGGCCCGGCCACCGGTGCGGGCACCGGTCAACTGTTGGGCTCGATGGTCACCGCCACCGTGGGCGCCCCGGCCACGTTGGTCACCGCCACCCGGTCGGCCCCCGGAGCCGATCGCACCACGCCGCCCACCACGCTGACCTGGTAGCCGTGGGGATAGACCAGCGAGGTGGGCACGGCGATCACCGTGGGCGCCTCGATGCCCGCGGTGGGCACGTAGTAGAGGTGGAACTCGTCCGAGTGCGGGTCGAAGGAGAAGGACACCGGGGTACCGGCCACCGCCTGAGGGTAGACCCGGCTGAGGGCGTGCACGATCGGGGAGAGTGAGCCGTCCGCCTGCACGAGGGCCTCGGCCGAGCTGCCGGTGGGGTCGTCGTAGTACTTCCACTGCCAGTAGGTCCATCCCAGCTGGAGCTCGTCGGCGATCTTGGTCAGCCGCTCCATCAACGGCTCGCTGGTGGTGGCCCCGAACTCGCTCATGAACCACGCCGGGCCCTCGGGCTGCTGGACCGTGGCGATGTCCGGTCGCTCCTCACTGCGCCGCTGCATGGTCCGGAGCTCCTGGTCGGCGCAGGCATCCAGGTCGGTCGGATTGCCGGTGACCCCGCTGCGCTCGCCGCAGTAGTCGTGGAAGTTGAAGACCAGCCCCTTGAAGTTCATAGGTCCGATGTCGTTGGGATGACCGGACGAGGAGTAGATGTCCGGCTCGAAGAAGACCAGCTTGTCCGGAGCCACCGACCTCATGGTCTCGATCAGCCCGGTGGCCGGGTCGTCCGGTGGGCACGCCAGGACCGATCCGTCCAGGATGCTGCGCCCGGGATGCGCCGCTCCCGTGTAGAGGCACTCCAGGTGGTTGGCCACCTCGGTCGACCCGGGGAGGAGCGTCTTGGTGAACGGCTCGTTGATGGGATCGAAACCCACCACCCAGGGGTTGCCGCTGAAGTAGGAGGCCACCGCCTTCCACGAGCGGATGTACTCCCCTTGGAGGTCGCCCACCACGTCGTTGGTCCAGAAGTGCTTGACCGCAGAGATCAGTGCCGGGTCGTTGTACGTGTTGGACCAGCGCCCGGGCAGCGTGCCGATGGGATGGCCGTCGGTGCACACCGCCCAGGGCGGTGCGCCCTCGCCCCCGAACTCGGAGCTGTAGACGTCCTCGTGCATGTCGAGGAGCGTGTAGATGTGATGCCTCCCCAGCAGGTCCACCGTCTTGGCCACCCTGGCCAGATAGGCCGAGGCCACCGAGGCATTGAACTGGTGGGGATTCTGGGGGGCTCCCGGCGTGCACACCTGGGGGCTGTTGGGTCCGAGGGTGCCGGGCTCGATGCCCTGCCAGATGATCCCCAGGCGGACCACGTTGAAGCCCAGCGAGGCCATGCGGGCGGCATCGGCGGCGGAGAAGTCCCACGGCTTGCCCGGATCGGCGTACAGCTCGTAGGGGGCCCGCTTGTAGACGGCGTTGACGCCGCGGAGGAAGACGACCCGTCCATGGCTGTCCGTCAGATACGGTCCCCCCTCGGACGACAGCGGGCCGGAGACCACGGTGTCGTCGACGGGGAGGGGCTGCGGGCCGGAGGTCGAAGCGGTCAGGTAGCCGGTCACGATCCCGACCAGGGCCACCAGGACGGCAAGGGCCACGGCAACTCGTCGGGTCACCGGCATGGGTGCATAGTAGGACGTGGGCCACGGTTCCGGGCCTCATGGTGCCGCGCCCCGCTGCGTGGCCGGGCCGTCGCCGTACGGTCCCCGTCAGCGGCCCCCCCGGCCTGGCTCCGCCCCACCGGACAGCCCGGTCATGAGGGCGCCCACGTCGCCGAGCGACCGCAGGGTGTCGTTCAGGTGGGTACAGGTCGAGGTGCCCCGGAACTCCCGTCGCACGTGGTCTCGCAGCTCGACCAGGGGCATGCCCGACAGCCGGTCGGCACTGGCCAGCGCCCCGGGGCACTCCATCCACGGCAGCACATGGGCCCGTGCGCCGATGTCCACCACCCGACCCTCGGCCCCGTCGACGGTGCCGGACACCGTGTACTCGTGCACGACCGACTCGGCGCCCCACTCGTCCACGTGGCTGTCGCGGAAATGGGCATCGACGCGGTACCGGCCGTCGCCGCCCTCGGGGGCGACATCGAGCCGTCGGCGCCGGCGCATCCCGTGGGGAGGGAGGGCCTCCATGGCGTGCCAGGCCAGCGGGTCGTCGGGGCCTTCGAGCACGGGTGCCGGTGGCCCTGTGGGCACGGGGATCTCGCCCGTGGAGCGGATGGTGACCATCATGGTCCCGTCATGGGCCCACCCGGCGCAGAGGTCGTCCTGGGCCGCCATCATGCCCGCCGCGCCGGACGCGGGCACCCCGGGGGGCTGCTGTACCCGGGGCCGGCTGAACACCCCGGCCCGCTGCATGGCGTAGCCCGAGACCAGGGTGGCCCCGGGCAGGTCGTCCAACAGCAGGTGGAGGAGCGTGCCCGCCTCCCGTTCCCCGGGGCAGACCTGGTTGACCCGCGAGCGGAATCCGGGGCCCACCAGACACCCGAGGAGCAGGTCCAGCTCGGGGGCGGGCGGGGTGGCCACGATCTCCACGAGCTGTCGGTTCGACCCGTCGATGCGGGCCCGGAGCTCGAGCGCGCCGATGACCGACGGCACCAGGTCGGGGCCGGTGCGGAGGTCCCGGGCCCGGGCCACCACCACGGAGTCGCCCCCGAACCCGTCGGGTCGGGCCGTGTCGATGCTGGACGTCCGGCGGACCGAGCCCGGGCGGCGCCCGACGGTGGCCGGCACCGGGTCCTTCGGCCCGGCCGACTCGGGCAGGAACAGCATCAGCGGGCCGAGCGGGCCGAGCGGGCCGAGTAGGCCGGCGCGCCGCGGTCGGCTCCCGCCGTCGGCCCCGGGCTCCCGCCGGGCCGGGTGGCCGTCGGCTCGGGGGTCACCCCGCGCCATCCCGAGATGTTGGGCAGACTCATGCGTATGTTCCCCCTGCCGACCCGGCCCGGCCATCGGATCGGGCCCTTCTGCGTCCGCACACTATCTCCGTCCAGCCGACCGCCGATCACCGGTGCACACCCTCCGATGCGACTCCCCCGCTGGCGCCGCCTCCCGCCGGCGTCGGGTGACGGCCGGGGGCCCGACGCCGGGATTCCGGGAGCGGTGGCCCCCCGTGGCTCCTGAGCACCCCGACGAGCCGGTTCCCGTGGGGGCACTGCGATGGCCGGAGGGGTTCCTCTGGGGCACGGGCGCTTCGTCGACCCAGTGCGAGGGGGCCGCACCGGCGTCGGACTGGTGGGGGTGGGAGCGCTCAGGGCACGCCCCGCGCTCGGGCGACGGCAACGGCTTCGCCACCCGCTTCGCCGAGGACTTCGGGCTGCTGGCCGGGCTGGGCCTCACCCACCACCGCCTGTCCCTCGAGTGGGCCCGCCTCGAGCCGGAGGAGGGCACCCACGACGCCGGGGCCGTGGCCCACTACCGGGACGTCCTGGCCGCGGCCGGGGAGGCCGGCATCTCCCCGTGGGTCTGCCTGCACCACTTCACCCTCCCCCAGTGGTTCCTCGACGCCGGCGGCTTCGCCGTGGAGCGGAACCGGACCGGGCACTGGCTCCGCCATGTGGCGTTCGTGGCCGAGACCTTCGGCGATCTGGTGGCCGGGTGGCAGCCCGTCAACGAGACCAACTACTACGCCCAGGCCGCCTACGGCGGACGGGGCTGGCCACCCGGGCACGACGACCGCCAGGTGATGGCGGTGGTGCACGAGGCCATCCACCTGGCCGCCGCCGAGGCGGCGGTCCGGCTGGGCCAGACCGGAGCCCCCGTCTCGTCCATCGTCGGCCTGTCCCCCGTCGTGCCGGAGGACGACGACCCGGCCACGGCGGCCATGGCCGCGTCGCTCTACGACTACTACTGGGAGCCGGGGATCGGACTCTTCCGCGACGGTGTCCTCCGGGTGCCCGGGCGCCCACCCGTCGAACGGCCCGACCTGGCCGCATCGTTCGACATGATCGGGTTCTCCTACTATGCGGCCATGGGCGTGCGGGCCGGCCGCCTGGCCATCCATCCGCCCGACGCCCCGGTGTCCCCACTGGCCTACGGCATCTGGGCCGACGGCGTGGGCCTGGTCCTCGACCGCCTGCACACGGAGCTCCCCGGCATCCCGCTCCTCGTGGCCGAATACGGCATCGGCACCGGAGACGACGGCCTCCGGGCGGCCTACCTCGAACGGGGCCTGGTGGTGGTCCACGACGCCATCTCCCGGGGCATCGACGTGCGCGGCCTGTTCCACTGGACGGCGGTCGACAACTACGAGTGGCTCCACGGGTTCGAGGTGGCCTTCGGGATCATCGATGGGCGGCGCCGGGTGAAGGACAGCGCCGGCGTCCTGATGCGAGCGGCGCGATCCGACCGGTGATCGGGCCCTGAGCGGATCGGACGGGGACCGGGCCGGTGTCGGGGTGGCGGCCACGCGGCAGAGGGCACGTCCCGCCAGGGCCCTCTGCCGCGCTACGCCATGGAGACGACTACCACCGGCTCCCGCCTTCAGGAATGGTCGCGCACCCTCCCGCCAAAAGCACCGCAGAATTTCTCCGGGATTATGCGGTAGTACCATTGCGTAATTCGCCTGACCATCCCGAACGGGGGGACCATGACGACCGAAGACCCGCCCACCACCAGGGGACGGCCGCCCGGGCCCAGCCTGGCCAGCGAGGCCGTGGCCATCCTGGAGCGGAACGCCTTCGCGGCGATGCGCGGCCCCAACAGCCGCGGGGCGGTGCCCCGCAGCGCCTTCCGTCACATCGACGTCTCCACGGTGGACCGCTCGGTGAAGCGGGCGTTCCCGGGTGAGAAGGGCCGAACGCCGTTCGACCTCGCCACCCACCACGTGTGCAGCGTCGACACCGGAACCGCGGCCACGCTGGAGGCGGTCTTCGAGGCCGTCCAGCAGAGCTTCCGGGACGCCGACGAGATCGGGAAGACGCTCCGGGTCTTCCTCGAGGCCAACTTCGTCGAGGCCTGCAAGGAGGAGGGGCTGCTGGCCGCCCTGATCGTCCAGACGGCGGCCTGTGCCTACCTCGAGTCCCATCCCGTCGAGTCGCACGACCCGGGCCAATCCGAGCAGGCCGATGCCGCTCGTGAGGTCATCGCCATGCGGCAGCATCTGAGCGCCCAGATGATCGACAGTTACACCGCCGGACTGGCCACGGCCCTGCGCCGGCTCCGCCGGAGACCGAAGGCCGGTGCCACCATGCAGAAGATCGTGATGGCGGTCATGGCATCGAGCGACGGCTTCCTGCTCTTCCACAAGCTGCAGCCGGACCTCGTTCCCGCCGATCTCGTGGTGGAGACCCAGTGGAGCATCATCTGGGGCCTGACCGAGCCGGGCCTCCTCGACCCTCCCGATCGCTTCGATCCCACCGAACGGGATCTGGTGGAGCACGCGCTCGACGTCTTCGCCGACGATCGGATGCCTGATCTGGAACGCCTGGCCCGGGACTGCGGGGTGCGCTACGACGAGGCCCGGGAGCTCTTTCCCAGCGACGACGTGCTGGCCCAACGGTGCATGGACTACGCGGTGGGAAGCTCGGTGGAGACCGAGGCCATCGCCGTCAACGTCAGGGGGGCCGAGCTCGCCGCCATCCGCGATCTCCTGATCGCCACCACCAAGCAGGCATCATCGACTCCGCTGCTGGTGGACATCCTGAGGCAGCACAAGGATGTGGGCTTCTGCGCCGAGGCCCGCCGCCACATCGCCGAGGCGCTCAGCCAGTCCGATGCCATCGGTCTCGACCGCTCCACGGCCGACGGCGTGGCCCTCATGCTGGTCGACGCCGCCCTGCAGGGAACGTCCGGCCAGACGGTATGGGAAGCCGGTCTGAACGCCTTCGCCGGCGGCGGGTGAGCCTGTCGGCTGGAGCGGGTCCGGAGGCGTCAGTGAGGCGTCAGTGAGGCGTCAGTGAGGCGTCAGTGACGCTGCTGCTTACGACAGGACGGCGCTCCCCGCTCAGGGCCGGTCGGACTCGGACGACGCCAGGGCATCGGCGCGTTGGCGGAGTTGGTTCTTGGCCACCTTGTCCAGCGTGGCCTTCGGGAACTCCTCGACCACGTAGACGGCCCGGGGCACCTTGAAGTCGGCCAGGTTGGCGGCACACTGCCCGATGATGGCCTTCTCCAGCCGGCTGTCGTCCTCGTCGGCCCCCGGCCCCTTGATGATGAAGGCCACCGGGACCTCGTTGAGCATGGGGTGGGACTGGGCCACCACGGCCACGTCGGCCAGGCCCGGCACCTGGCGGCACACGTCCTCCACCTCGCGGGCGGAGACGTTCTCGCCCCCCACCTTCAGCACGTCGCCGTCCCGGTCGCAGTAGACGAAGTTGCCGCCCTCGGCCAGACGCACGATGTCGCCGGTCTTGAACCAGCCGTCGTCGGTGAAGCTCTTGGCCATGGCCTCGGGGTTGTCGTAGTACTCGTAGAACAACTGGATGCCGCGGGTGCCCCGGACCCACAGCTCCCCGGGCTGGCCGTCCCGGCACACCTCGCCGGTGTCCCGGTCCACCAGCAGCAGCTCGTAGCCGGGGGTGGGCTTGCCCATCGACCCCTTGGGCACCATCCGGCCCGGATTGTCGTTGGTGGCGTGGATCACCGTCTCGGTCATGCCGTAGGCCGGCACCACGCGGAAGCCGAGCCACTGCTCGAGCTCGGGGACGATCAGCCCGAACACGCCCACCTTCACCGAGTGCTCGGGGATGGGCTGGGAGGCCACGGCGTTGTAGACGAAGGGGATGAGGGAGAGGTGGGTGACGTGGTGCTTCATCACCACCTCCCAGAACCGGGAGGACGAGAACTTGGGCTGGAGCACCACGGTCCCGCCGACCCCGAGGGTGGTCCAGAACGACCAGCTCTGGGCATTCACATGGAAGAACGGCAGGAACACCAGGTAGATGTCGTCGTGCTCCATGGAGATGCTGGTGGGGCCGACCCGGCCGGCCCACAGGGCGTTGGCGTGGGTGTGGACCACCGCCTTGGGCTGCGAGGTGGTGCCCGAGGTGAAGAGGATCCCCACCGGGGCCATGGGATCGGGCTCCCTGGCCACCAGGTCCTCGGCGTTCCCCCGCAAGGTGTCGAACCGGTCGGTGCCACTCTCGGCCGTCCCGGACGCCGGCGGCTCACCGCTGTCGTCGTCGGTGACCACGATCCAGCCCAGGTCGGGCCCCGACTCCTTGACCAGGGATGCGTACTGGGGTTGGGTGATGGCGCCCACGCACCCGGTCTTGGCGATGAAGAACTCCAACTCGGCCCGCACCGAGCGGGTGTTGGTGGTCACCCCGACGGCACCCACGGTGGCACAGGCGTACCAGGCCAGCACCATCTCCGGGCAGTTGTCGGCGTGGATCAGGACCTTGTCCCCCGCCGTCACGCCCCGGCCGGCCAGGCCGACGGCGATCTGGCGGACCTCCAGCCAGAACTCGGCGTAGGTCCACTGGGCGGCCCCGCCGCTCCGGGGCTCCCAGATCAGGAAGGCCTTGTCGGGCTGGGACTCGGCCCAGTGGCGCAGCAGCCACGGGATGTCCTGGCCGGCGAACTGGAACGCGGCTGCCGATTGCTCGTCCATGTGATGCCTCTCCTCTCCCACCGATAACTCGGACGAACCCCCGCGGGGGCCCGTCTCCCATCCACCGTTCCTACCATCCCCGTGACCGGGTCGACCACGCCCGGCGCCAAACCCGTCCCTGAGCCGGGGCCGGGGGTGCGGGGCCCCACCGGGCCCGGCCACGGCTCACAGGCGGCGTGGCAACGCTTTCAGCAGGGAGTTAACATCGTCGAAATACTAGAAACGGGCCCGGATGCTTCAGCCGGGGCCCCCTCGAACCGAAGAGATTCCTATGTTCCGCCAGCTGCTCGTAGCCATCGACGACACCGCCTCGGCCCCGGTGGCCCTCAGTTTCGCCACTGCCCTGGCCCGTGCCGAGGGAGCCTCGGTGCACGTGATCCACGCCAACCGGATGATGGTCGGCAGTCGGGGCTTCACCGAGCTCACCGACGTCGAGGCCACCGCCATCGTCGACACCGCCGTCCTCCAACTCCTCGAGGAGGGCGTCGACGCCACCGGGTCGGTCTGCAGGGTCCCCAGCTTCTCCATCGGCCAGGCCATCGCCAATGCGGCCCGGTCCCGACAGTGTGACGCCATCGTCATCGGGTCCCACCGCCCGACCCGCAGGTCCCGTCTGGCCCACCCGTTCGGTCGCGGCGCACGCGAGCGGATCATCCGGCACTCCACCCTTCCGGTGCTCACTGCGCCGGCCCCCCTGCGGGTCCCCGGGGGGAGGCGCCGCGGTGCCTCCGTGACTTCCGAGAAGCGGTCGCGGACCACCGTGATCCGCTGAGGCCCACACCGTGACCGGGGCGCACCGGCCGTGCAGGTAGTCACCCTGGGCACGGGCAGCCCCATCCCCGACCCCTCCCGCGCCGGGCCGGCCACCCTGGTGCGGGCCGCCGGCCGGGACTTCCTCTTCGACTGCGGACGCGGCGTGCTGATGCGGTCGGCTGCCGCCCTGACCGGGCCGGTGGCCTTCACCGCCGTGCTCCTCACCCACCTGCACAGCGATCACACCACCGACCTCAACGACATCATCACCATGCGGTGGGTCGGCTCCCCCGGCCCCAATCCGCTGCCCCTCGTCGGGCCGCCGGGAACCGGGGCGTTAGCCGACCGGACCCTGGCCATGCTGTCCGACGACATCGGCTATCGCCGGGCCCATCACGCCGACCTCGACTGGGAGCCGGCCTGCTCGGTCACCGAGGTCAGTGACGGCGTGGCCTACGACGACGGGACGGTGCGCATCGTGGCCGCCCCCACCGACCACGCTCCCGTCCATCCGACGGTGGGCTACCGGATCGAGGCCGAGGGGAAGGTGGTGGTGATCGCCGGTGACACGGTGCCGTGCGCGGGCCTCGACCGGCTCTGCGCCGGCGCCGACGCCTACGTGCAGACCGTCATCCGGCCGTCCCTCATCGAGCCCATCCCCTTCCCCCGGCTCCAGGACATCCTCGACTACCACTCGTCCGTCGAGGACGCCGCCGCCACCGCCTCCCGGGCCGGCGTGGGCACACTGGTCCTCACCCACCTCGTCCCGGCTCCGGCCCCGGGTTCGGAGCCCGAATGGGAGGCCGAGGCCCGCGCCGGGTTCGGCGGCACCGTGGTGGTGGCCCACGACCTGTGGCAGCTCGAGCTCTGACGCTCGGCAGCCCACGCCACCAACCGCCCGCTCGGGCCCGCCTGGTCGTAGGCTCCGTGCATGTCTGCTGCACGCGATGCCGTCGTCACCGATGTCCACCGGCTGATGGCGTCGGGCGAGGAGCTGCGCGATCTGTTGGCCGAGAGCCGGCAGGGGTTCACCCAGGGCCTGAGCCTGCTGGAGGGCGGCGTGCCGCTCGACCAGGCGCTGGCCGATCTGCACACGGCCGAGCGCCGGCTGAGGATGACCGAAGTCCTCAGCCGGTTCGACGAGTGCCGGCACAACCTGCGTATCTCCATCACCGCGGCCGGGCTCGACGAGGGCATGAGCATCGGCGACATCGGCCGGGCCTTCGGCGTGTCCCGCCAACTGGCCGCCCGCTTCGCCAAGGAGGTCCGCGCCCACGACGAGGAGGAGGAGGGCGGGCCCCCGACGGCTATGGCTCTGTGACCGTCCAGCCCCGCCGTCGCAGCTCGGCGGCGAGCTGGTCGTCGGGCACCGCGGACAGGGGCCGCCCGGATGTGGATGGTCCCCGTCCGGACGGGGCTGGCCGCGTGGCCGGTCTCCGGGTCGCCTGCGACTGCGCCTGCGTCGGCGCGGCGGTGGCCGGCGCCGAGGACAGGGCCTGCTCGTCACGGA
>Ga0181534_10000837_pt1 | contig 21244 bp, 19 predicted proteins | sample PEATcosm2014_Bin_37_FD_119758 | JGI IMG/M metagenome (GOLD analysis project Ga0181534, IMG submission 119758) | Peatland microbial communities from MTU Mesocosm Facility, Houghton, MI, USA - PEATcosm2014_Bin17_10_metaG | ecosystem: Environmental > Terrestrial > Soil > Wetlands > Peat | place...
AACGGTCGATAGTGAGGCGGACGCCGTGGCCGTGTTGCAACGACAGCCGGTGGATGTGGTGTTGCTCGATCTGCACCTGCGCCAGGGCACCGGGTTCGGTGTGCTGCGCGCAATCCCGAACGATCAGGTCAGGAAGACCGTGGTTATCGTGCTTACCAACTACGATCTTGCCGAATACCGGCGTGCCGCCGCGGCACTCGGCGCGCGCCACTTCCTCGACAAACTGCGCGATTTCGAGCGCCTGCCGATCTTGCTGCAGGAGATCGGCGCGCAGTTGCCGGAATCTGCGGAGCCGAACGCTGCGGTTCCGAACGACGACAAACTCAACTAGCAGTCGAGCCCCGGGGCTAGCATCGAGCCCTGGGCGGCCTCATCGCTACTACTGAGCGGCGGCGATCGCCGGCGGCACAGGCGCAGGGACGAGCGCCGGCTGCGTCTTGAGAATCATTGCCAGCGGCAACCTCGCCCGCAGCAGCGTGCCGCTGGGCGACATCGATTCGATATCAAGGGTGCCGCCAAAGCTGCGCACGCGGTGGCGGATCGTTGCGAGGCCGTGAGAACCTATGGCATCGCGCCGCTCGCTGGCGATGCCAATGCCGTTGTCCGTGATCAGCACCGTCAACTCGCTGTCACTTATCGCGATTTCTACCCGCACTTCCGAGGCGTGAGCGTGCTTGGCGATGTTCGTGAGAGCTTCCTGCACCAGTCGAAACACCATGATGGCGGCATCGTCTGCCAGCAGAGGTTCAGCTTCCGGATGGGATTCGGTGTAGCGCAAGCCCGCCCGATCGCAGGTCTCCTGAGTGATCCAGCGCACGGCAGGCAGCAGGCCCATGTTGTCGAGCAGCGTTGGACGCAGGCTCTCGACGATGCGTCGCTTGAAGTCGACACCATCGTCCAGCACCTTCAGCACGCGCGTCCAGCGAGTCTGGATCGCCGGATCCAGCGCATTGGGCGAGCGCTTCTGCAACCACGAGACGTCCATTTTCACCGCGATCAACAGCCCGCCCAGTTCATCGTGCAGTTCGCGCGCCAGCGAGGCCTTTTCCTTTTCAGACAGTTGCTGCAGATGGCTCGACAGGGCCGATAACTCGGTGGTGCGACGCCGCACGCGCCGCTCGAGTTCCTCATTCTCGTTGGCCAGCTGCTCCGTCAGTTCTGCGCGCCGGCGCGCCTGGCGCGCCAGCAGCGCGGCCGAGACGATCAACAGAGTGATATTTAGCAGCACCACGCCGCCCATGAGGGCCCGGGATATCAGCCGCAGCCGCTCGGCGCGGGCCACCTCGGCATTGACCTCGTTGCGTTCGGCATCGCGCAACGTGGTAACCGCGCCACGAATGTCCTGCATGGTGCTGCTGCTGAGATCGGTGCCAATCAAGGCTGTCGCCTGCTCGGAGCCATGGGTTACATAAAGCTCGAGCGAGGCGCTGATTTCCGCGAGTTTGGCGCCAATCAGCACCCGCAGATGCCGCAACGTGTCACGCTGTTCCGTATTGGCCAGCGGCCCCCCGTCGGCATTGCGAAGCAGATCAGCAAACTGATCGAGCGTGGGCTCGATGCGGTCGCGGGCGTTCTGATAGGGCTGCAGGTACTTGCCATCGCCCGTCAGTACGTAGCCGCGCTGACCGGCTTCTGCCTGCGATAACTCTTCGAGCAATTCCGCTAACAGGATCTGGCGCTTCTGCGACAGCGCGATGCGCCCGTCAATTTCCTTCTGGCCGCTCTGCCCGATTTCGGCGATGATCACCAGCGCAGCCAGCAACACAAAGGCCAGCGAGAGCGCGACGATGCGAGTAATTTGGCGTGACCGAATCATGGGCTTGCCGCTGTGAGCCTCATCCTACAGCGCTTGCGGCGCCGAGCGGACAATATAGCTCACATCGCAGTGGCATGCTGATTGGCAAAGAAGTTGTCTGCTGCAAATTCACTAACGATCCCAACCAAACAAATTTGACCAGAGGTGTGTATGAGCGCGAATGCAAACGATACCGTTGATAGTCTCCATCGAGCCGGCAAGGAAGCAGGCGGCGACTTCCGGCGGCGCGCAGGCAATATCAAGGATTATGCTGGCGATGAGCTGCGTGCTTTTGTCGCCGACGTCGAAGATCTCGTCAAGCGAGTCGGTAATGTGTCGGATGCCGATGTCACGCGCGCACGCGCGAAAGTCGTGGGCGCCCTCGGCGACGTGCGACGTCTCACCAGCGACACTGCCGAGTCACTGCGTGATCGCGCGCGTGCAGCCGCAGAGCAGGCCGACGAGTATGTGCGCGAGCGACCCTGGACGGCCATTGGCCTCGCCGCGGCGATTGGGCTCATCGTGGGAGTCGGCGTTACGGCCGTCTCCTCGCGTCGTTAGCTTAAGGCAAGTGGCGTTTCGTGCTGGAGCTGCTGTCCCGACTCGTTCCAGCGCTGCTGCGCCACGTTATTGCCTATTCGGATCTGCTCATTGAAGAAACGGCAGCTGCCGGGCGTCAATGGCGACGGCAGCTGCTGGGCATTGCAATCCTGCTTGCGGCTGGCGGAGTGGCCGCACTCATGGTCTGCGCCTTTGTTATCGGGGCCACCTGGGATGGGCCGCATCGTCTGCATGCGATTGGCGGACTGTTCGCGGGTTTCACTCTGATTGCGGTAGGCGGCGCTTGGTATGCGACCCGCGGCTGGACGGAGCTGAGACCGCGACCCTTCGAACGCATCGCGGCTGAGTGGCGCGAAGATCTGCGGCAGCTTGTGATTCTCTACCCCTCGCTTGCGGGCACCGAGCCCAAGGGCGTGACGCCGGAATCCCACGGTGAGTGAGTCGGCAATGAAGATAGCCGCGCCGCACGACGCCGCTGAGCAGGCGCTTGGGCGGCTGCGAGAGTCTCGATTGGAGATTGTGTCGCTGGCGGGGGCGCTCAAAGGCAACCGCCGTCGCCATGACGATGCCTTCCCACGCAGCTTTATCATGCGCGCCGCCATGGGCCGTGGCGGGCGGCTGATCGCCGGCGGAGCGGCGCTGGGGCTTGCGATAGCACGCCCGGGTCTATTACCGATTGTAGCCCGACTGATTCCATGGGCGCCGTTGTTGCCCGTGCTGCGCACTGTCTTAAATCGCTACCTGGTGCGCAGAAATAATCGCTAGATATTGGTAAGACTTACAGCATACCGAGAGGTAGGGAGCACCGGCCATGTCCGCCAATCTCACCAGTCCAGCACTCGATCGCATGTATCCATTCCTGAACGAAGTAGCGGCCATGCGCCGGCGCACTCGCCATCACATCCGCACGCGCGCCGTCGATTCGCCGGCTGCTATCGCCGCACTGTTAAATGCGCCCCTGGTCACAGAGCTGGTTTGTGTCGCGCGCTACCGAAGTCATGCCACGCGGCTGGGCGAGTCCATCGCCGAGACCGTGCGTAACGAATTCCTCAAATATGCGCTGGAGGAACAGGGTCACGCCAATGCTCTCGCGGGGCGGATCCGGGATCTTGGAGGAGAGGTGATTCAGGAGGCACCCGCACTGGCTGCGATTGCCGACGTGTATGACCGAGAGGAAGTCGATGCCGACCGCCTGGCCGATCTGCTCGAGGAAGATTTGATCGCCGAGGGCATCGCGATCGAGAGCTATCGCGAGATGCTGCAGTACGTCGGCGCGCACGATGCGGCGACACAGCGGCTGATCGAATCCATTCTGGCGGTGGAATTGACGCATGCGGAGGAGCTCGCCGCCATGCGTGCGGAAGTGCTGCGCCGGGAGCGCCCCAGCGGCGCGACCAGCACGCGCCTGCCGAGGCTGGAAGTCAGCTAAGGGCTGGAAGTCAGGACTGGGCGTCGTCCCTGCCCGGATACATGGCGCCGACGTCAGCAGGATCATCCCCCTTGGATCGCCGCTGAGCCTGCTCGGCCGCCAGCGCCAGTTCGCGAGCCTCGAGCGGCGATGACGGCGCGGCCTTGTGAGCGATGTCCTCTACATTGGCGTGTGCCAGAAACTCGCTCACTCCCGCCCGATAGCGGCGCGAAGCTTCGTAATTCCCTTCGCCCTGAACCTTGTCGTCCGGCGCCTTGTCACTGGACGTCTGGTCGGCTGGCTTGGGACGATTTGGCTGATTCTGGATTTCTTGGCTCATGAGCTGCTCCGGTATGGATGTGGCAGAGAGCATAGGCCGATGCAGATGGCACCACCGCTGGTGAGGAGCCCATTGCGGGGTCAGTGCATGCTGACCGATCCCCCGAGTGGTGCGTCCGAGGCCCACACTGCGCCGTTGCGGGTCAATTCCGATGGGGATCCGGGGGGCGGTAAGGCCTGCCAGGGGGTCCAGGGAGCGTCGGCGAGCCGTGATCCCGGTCGTTGCTGTGAGCCCAACCCCTTATGCAGGCTGAAAAAAATCCTTCAGCGCGCTGAGGGGGGCGAAACGAGATGCGCCATGACCGGGCCGCTGGCATATCGGTTGCATTATCGAGGTCACAGGCGATTTCGTCTGCAAGTGCGGCCTTAAATTTTTAGGCCAACGGCAACGCTGCCGGCACTAGTGCTCACCTCACACCCCCCGCGGTGAGCGCCGAATGTCGGCAGCGTTTTTTTTCACCCCACCATCTCCCCGACCCCCGCGCCCTGATGGTTCCGCAGCCGATGCTAGAGTGGCTGTTTTGGACCGCTCAGGAAACCGGAATTGGCTCAGCGTGCGACCCAACCCCAATCGCGTTTCATCGAAGTCGAATTGCGTCAGGTGCGACTGACGCTTGGCGACAGCCAGGTACTGCGCCGTATCGATTGGCACATCCGCCCCGGACAGCGATGGGTGCTGACGGGGCCGAACGGCGCCGGCAAGACGCAATTGCTGAAGCTGCTCGCGGGGGATGTGTGGCCGACGCCGGGTCGAACCGTGTTGCGCCGCTATGCTGTGGCAGGCGAGTGCTTCGATGATCCCTACGGCGTCAAGGAAGAAATCGCCTACCTTGGCCCGGAACGGCAGGACCGATACGAACACTATGAATGGAATCACCGCGTAGAGCGTATCGTCGCCACCGGGCTGCATCGCACCGACATTCCACTCTCACCGCTCAGTCAGACTGATCGGCACCAGGTGACGCGTCTGCTGATGCGGCTGCGGATCGCGTCGCTGGCCAAGCGCCGATTCCTCACACTCTCTTATGGCGAGCGGCGGCTCGTGCTGCTGGCGCGCGCCCTGGCCTGGCGTCCGAAATTGCTGTTGCTCGATGAGCCCTTCACAGGACTGGACGCGACCAATCGGCGACACTTCGCCCACGGCCTCTCGGTTTTGAGCCGCTCGGCGCTGCCCTGGGTGCTGTCGACGCATCGGATCGAGGACATACCCGCCGTCGCGACGCACCTGTGCCGCATCGAGCGCGGCCGCATCACGATGCGGCGCGCCCTGACGGCGCGCTGGCACCGGGCCGCGCGCACACGGCGGCGGGTCGCTCGCCCCGCGGATGGCGGCACAGCGACGGCGAGCCGCGCGGGCGCGCATCGCGAGGTGATCGTGTCATTGCGGCGCGCATGTGCCTGGCGCGAGGGCGTGCGGGTGCTGCACGATCTTTCATTGGAAGTGTGCCGCGGGGACTGCTGGCTGGTTCACGGCGCCAACGGCAGTGGCAAGTCGAGTCTCATTCAAATGCTTTATGGCGATCTTGGCGTGGCCAGCGGCGGCAGCATCTCGCGCCAGGGCATCGAACCCGGCGTGCCGTTGCAGAGTTTTCAGCGCCGCATTGGCCTGATTGCCCCCGAGCTGCAGGCAATCTATCCGCGCCATCTGCCGGTGCTGGATCTGGTGGCGTCGGGCATTCACGCCAGCATTGGACTCAACAGCGGCCTGCTTGCCGGCGAACAGACGCGCGCGCGCCGCGCGTTGCTGCGCGTCGGAGCCGGCGCGCTGGCGGCTCGCACGGTGAGAACACTGTCGTACGGACAGCTGCGCCGCGTGCTGTTCGCCCGGGCGCTGATCAATGAGCCGGATATCCTGCTGCTCGATGAGCCCTATGCCGGTCTTGATGCGCGCACGCACGCGGCATTACGCTCGCTGCTCGAGCGCGCGATCACCGCCGGTAGCACCGTCGTCATGACAACGCATCATTTGGACGAATGGCCGCGGCTGGCTACCCATGAAATCGAGCTCGCGCGCGGTCGCGCGCGCTACTGCGGAGTGATCCGGCGCGCATGAACCGGCGCGCCTCCGTCATTGCCGGCAGCGCAGTGATACTGCTTGCGCTCGGATGTACGCGAACCCCGGTGCCGCATGTAGATGTGACCGGCGGCGATGCCGGCGGATTGCCGCGCGCACTGCCGGCGGATGAACGAATCGATGCCGCAGCCCTCGAACATGCGCTGCAGGATCCCACGGCTGCAGGGCTGGCGGCGTTCGTAGTCATGCGCGATGAATACCTGGTCTTCGAGCACTACGGTCGCGGGTTCGGCGCTGACTCGATCATCGACGGCGGCCACTTTGCGGAAGGCTTGATCGCCATGGCGGCCGGCGCAGCGATGCAACAGGGCGCGCTGGGCCCCGATGCGATGCACGGCTTCGATGCCGGCGCGCTGCGCGGCGCTATCGAATCGGGCACCCAGCAGCGCTACGAGACCTATCTCTCCCGCAGGATCTGGAGTCCCATCAACGCGGCGCCAGCCTGGATCGAGCTGTCTGCAGCCGGTGCGTCGACGCCCGCCGATTGCTGCCTGCACGCGCGCGTGCAGGACTGGATGCGCATCGGCGGCCTGCTGGTCGGCGATGGGCGCTTCGAGGGCAAACAGGTTCTACCGCCCGGGTGGACACAGCGCATGGCGCGGCCACTGTCGCTGGATGCGGTGCGCGGATTCGGCCTGCAACTGGCGCCGGCTGCGCATGGAGCGGAGCCGTTTGCCACGCCGGGCGTGCTGTTTCTGCGCGGTCCGGACCACTGGCGCCTATGGCTGGTGCCGACGCTCAAGCTGGCGGTGCTGTTCGGCGCGGCTCCGGCGAGCGGCGCGACCCGCGCCGATGATTGGGATGAAACGCGGCTGGCGAACCTCGTCATCCGCGCGGTATCGGATCGGCCGCCGCAGCCCGGCGATCTCACGGACCTGCAGCGGCTGGTGCCTGGTCACTGAGCGGATGACGGTCCCGCCAGCCTCGTGCATGCTTACCGGATGACGCAGAACTTCTACGCCATCGGCGATCGCCGCTCGCAGACGGTGGGTGATGACTATTACGTGGCCCCCGGCGCCCGGTTAATCGGCTCCGTGATCCTGCGCGCCGGCGCCAGCGTCTGGTTCAACTGCGTGCTGCGCGCCGACGATGAAATTATCGAAGTCGGTGCCGGCAGCAATGTGCAGGACGGCAGCATCATCCATTGCGATCCGGGTTCGCCCACCATCATCGGGCGCGATGCCACGATTGGGCACATGGTGATGTTGCACAGCTGTTTGATAGCGGAAGAGAGCCTGATCGGCAATGGCGCCATCGTGCTCGATCGCGCACGCATTGGCCGACACTGCATCGTCGCGGCCGGATCGCTGGTGCCCCCGGATCGAGAGATCCCCGAGGGTTCGGTGGTCATGGGTGCGCCGGCGAAGATCGTCCGGCAGGTGAGCGAGGCCGACCTGGCGATGATTGCGCAGGCGGCCTCGCACTATCAGACACGCATGCTGCTCTATAAGCGCGAGATGCGCGCCGCGGCGCCCTCGGCGGGCGGGCCCTGATCGCCGAGTGCCCTAATGCTTGAGCGGTTTCTTGAGGAAGTCTTCGCGACTGGCCGACTGCACGCTCATATGCAGTGATTCCTGACCGCGGGCGACCTTGAGGGCCACCTCGGCGCCTGCCGCTCCGCTACTCCAGACGCCGCGCAGGAACTGCGGCAGGGACGACACCCGCTGGCCGGCTACTTCGACGATGGCGTCACCCAGATGCAGTCCGGCGCGATGCGCCGGCCCATCGCGCGTGAGGCCCGCCACGATCACATGGTCCGCCTGCTCGGCGGTATAGATCCCCAGCCAGGGGCGCGGCAGGCGGCGCGGATGGCCGATCTCCACCATGTCCTCCAGCACCGGCGCCAGCGGGTCGATCGGCACGAACATGTTGGCGTCGAAGCGCTCCTGGGACATCGATTCCTCGACGAACAGCGAGCCGATACCCAGCAGCCGGCCATCCTCGCCCACGAGTGCGGTGCCGCCCCATTGCGGATGGGGAGGCGCTGTGAACAACGCATCCTCGAGCAGGTATTCCCAGTAACCGGCGAACTCACGCCGCGCGATCAACCGAGCTTCGAGCGAATGCCGCGCGCCACCGTGACCGACGACGATCACGCGATCGCCGACCACGAGTGAGCTGGTGGAACCGAGCTCCATCGCCGGGGCACTGAGTGAGCCGAGCGGTTGCACCAGGCCAAAGCCGCTGACCGGGTCGAATCCGAGGGGATAGGCTTCGACCACCCGACCGTCGTAGTCGGTCAGCCAGATCGATTCCGCTTCGGTGATCAGATAGCCGATGGTGAGGATGAGCTTGCGCTCGCGGCTGCGGATGACCACGCCGTGCCCAATGCGGTCGGTGCCGAGTATCGATGCGGTGTAGGCATCCTCGCTGATTTCAGTGTGCAACAGTACGACCGAGCGATAGACGCTCTGCAGGTCGAACTGCAACTTATCCTGCTGCGGCCTCAACGCCTCCGGCAGTTCCCAATCCTCGCCCGTGGCCATGGGTCCATGCTACGGGAATCGATCGGTTACGGGAACTCGATCGTGGTGGCGAAAACGATCACCGCCTCGCCTGCAATGCTGACCGACTGCAGGGCCCCATGCTCGATGCGGAGGAGCACATCGACGCGGCCGGGGCGCCCAAGAAAACGGCCCTGAAATCCAGAAAATTCGATCTGCCCTGAGCGCGCGGCGGCACTGAGAGCCGGCGCAGGTATCAAGTTATGCTCCAGCAGGTAGGTACCCAGCAGGCCGTGGGCGTTGCCGCTGACCGGGTCTTCATCGATGCCGAGCGCTGGGCAGAACATGCGGGCCTCGGTTTTAAAGTCCGCCGCCCGTGAGTCCAGTACGAACACAAAATATCCCGGCGCCCCCGTTTCCCGCGACAGCGCGCTGAGTCGAGCGCCGTCGGGCCGGGTGCGGCCGAGCACCTCGGCATCGCGCACACCCAGCAGCAGCCGCGTGCTGCTCTCCCCTGCGATCATGGCCGGGCAGCGCGGGTCGAGGTCCGCGCGCGTGAGTCCCAACGCCGCCAGTACCGCATCGAGCTCGCGCTCATCCACGCTTCGCAGCAGCCGGGGCGCAGGCTGGCGGATCGCGATACGGGTCGGGGATCCGGTCAGGGTTTCAACCTGCACCAGGCCGGCCTTCTGCTTCTGGCGCGGCCGCGCCGGCAGCTGCAGTGCTGCCAGCACTGCGTGCGCGGCCAGCGTGGCGTGCCCGACGAACGCGGCCTCGTTGCGCGGTGTAAAGAAGCGCACGCGCAGATCATGATCGGACGCATCCGGCCGCAGCAGGAAGGCCGTGTCGCGGCTACCCAGTTCGCGCGCGAGCGCGCGCATGTCCTCATCGGCCAGCGTATCGGCATCGAGGACCACACCGGCAGGGTTGCCGCAGAAGCGCTGCGAGGTGAACGCATCGACCTGGAACACGCGCACGCTGGCGCCCATGAAAATCTCTCGTTATCGCTGACCGTGGGGCAGATCGTAGCTGATGGTAAGACCGACCTGGCGGGGATCGCCGAGTTGCAGGAACGCCTGGTTCGGATAGTTGGGTGGAATCAGGCCGAAGTAGAAACCATTTTGTGCGTAGCGCTCGTTGAAGAGATTGCGCAGCCAGATGCTGGCGGTCCAGCTGTCGTGCCGGTAGCCGACGCGCAGATTCTCCAGATGATAGGAGCCGGAGGCCTGCGCATCGCTGGTGTAGTAGTAAAAGCTGCCGATGGCGTGCGAGTCCAGCCGCGCGAACAAGCCGGACTGGGTCGTGTATTCGAGCGCCAGCGAAGCCTCGTAATTCGGGGCGAAGGGCTGCGCGCGACCATCAATCCCTAAGGATTCGAACACGCCGCTCACTCCGAGGTAGCGCGTGTGCAGCAGTGCCGCGCTGCCGGAGAGTTGCCAGTGCTCGCTGAGCCGGTAACTGCCTTCGGACTCGAGGCCGAAGTTCTCGCCGTCCGCGGCGTTCTGGGTGAAGAAGACGTAGGCCAGCGGGTTGTTCTGTTGCAGCTGTTCGGACAGATAGACCTGCATGTGCTCTCGGCGCATGTAAAAGATATCCGTCTGCAGCTGCAGAGGATCACCGGCGCGCGCGTACTTGATGCCGCTTTCCAGACTCCAGAGCGTTTCGGGCGCAAAGCCTCGCTGCTCGGAGAGGATCTGCGAGCCGATGTTGAAGCCGCCGCCCTTGTAGCCGCGCGCCAGCGTCGTATAGAAGTGTTCCCCCTGGCCGGTGTCGAGCATCCAGGAGAGGTTGCCGCCCACCATGTCGTTGTTCTCCTGCGGGAAGGGCGTGGCGACATCGCTGCTGTCCTGGTAGTCGGCGCTGCGTCGCTCTACGCGCAACCCGGCCGAAAGCTTCGATCGCGGGCCGAGATCGGCGTCGAGCGAGCCGTAAAGCGCAACATTCGTGGCGCCATAGCGGCTGTCGAGTTCGCTGCTGCCCGCGCCGTCGTAGACATCGTCGTACTGGTAGACGAGGCGATCGGTTTCCGTAAGCCTCAGCGCATAGACGCCGGCCAGCCAGCGCAACACGCCGAACAGTGCGCGCGAGTCATCCCCGATCAGGCGCAGGTCTTCTGCAAAAGTGTGGCGGTAGCGATTGTCGCTTTGGAAATAGTCGTAGGGCGCGTATTGGCCCCAGAGCGTGTCATTGCCCCAGTCGCCATCGAAGGAATACAAAATGGCTGAGCCGGCGCTGCTGCTGATGCTGCGCAACTCACCGAGCCCTTCGATCCGGTCGCTGATGCGCAGCGCGATGCCGTTGGAGCGCTGTTCATCGCGCCCCGGCTGGTTGGAATAGGTGGTGAAGGTGTTGTAGATCGACCAGGCATCGTAACCGTTGTTGATGTTCACGTGCATGAGCGCGAGGTCGGCCTGCAGTGCGTCATTGATTTGCCAATGCAGCTTGCCGCGCAGCGTGCCCTCGTCATAACCGTTGGTGGTGTTCATGTCGTAGTAGGCGTCATGCCGGAATCCATCGCTGAGATACTGCTGCGCGACCAGTCGCCAGCCCGCATCGCCGCCCGCCATGCCATCGCCGATGGCGATGCCGGCCGAGCGCGTGTCGTAGGTTCCGCCGCCGGCTTCGCCATGCAATTCAAATTCCGTGCCCGGATCGGCCGTACGCACGCTGATCAGCCCCGCCAGCGCGTTGGCGCCGTAGGTGGTGCCCTGGGGTCCGCGCAGCACCTGTATCTGCTGCACGTCGAACAGCGTCGCCGGCATGCCGACGCCGGAGAAATCGATGTCATCGATCAGAAATCCAACGGAAGGGTTCGGTGCGCCCTGGTACTGTTCCACCTCGCCGATGCCGCGGAGCTGGAAGAAGCGCGGGCGCGACGTACCGGCCGCCCAATTGAGGTCCGGTATCATCCCGAGCACATCCTCGAAATGCTGCACGCCCGCCTCGCGCAGCGTCTCGGCATCGAGCACAGTCACGCTCTGCGGCAACTGCGCCACGCTCGTCGGCCGCAGGCTCGCGGTCACCACTACCTCATCGAGCGTGTCGCCTTCCGCGGCTGCGGGCCCGGGAATCAGGCCGCAGCAGACCATCAGCATGCAGGCTGCGGCGGGCCTGGATAGCGCGAAGAATCGGCTTTGAGATCTCATGCACCTGCTCCCTACGCCGGTACTAACCGGATCAGGTTCAACGGGTTCGCCGCTCTGCGGCATCTCAGGTCCTCAACGGACCACCCCAAGGTTTGCAAGGCAACTATCGAACAACGCCATTTGCTTTGCAACTAGAATGCGGCCGGCGTCACTCGCCACCGGTAAAGGAGCCCATGATGGACATCGGCGTCGAAATCAGCCTGTATCCGCTGCACCAGCAGTACATTCCGCCGATCGATGATTTCATCGCGCGCATCAACGTCGACAAGGCGTTGCGGATCGTCACCAACAGCATGAGTACGCAGATCTTCGGCGAGTACGACACGGTCATGCAGCGATTGCTGCGCGAACTTCGCACCAGCTTCGAACGCAATGACAAGGCCGTGTTCGTCATGAAGGTCCTGGGGCCGTTGGCAACGTGATCGATGCGTTGCTGCGCGAGCTCTACGCGACCAGCGCCGTGGAGTTCGCCGGCGTAGTGCTCGGCCTCGCCTACGTACTGCTGATTTACCGGCGTAACCGTATCGGCTGGGTAGCGGGGGCGGCCAGCTCGTTCTGCTACGTGTATCTCTCGGCGCGGGCACATCTGCCGATGCAATCGGCACTGCAGTTCTATTACGTGGCAATGGCGATTTACGGTTGGCTCAACTGGACGCGCACAGCCGGGGAGCGCGCCGGCGGCATCGGGCGCTGGCCGCTGCGCTATCACGCCATCGCGGTGACCGTGATTGCGCTGCTCAGCGCGGTGACGGCGCAATGGCTGCGGCGCGAGACTCACGCGGCGCTGCCGTACCTGGACTCGATGACCACGTGGACCAGCCTGTTTGCGACCTGGCTGCTCGCGCGTCTGAAGCTTGAAAACTGGTTGTACTGGATCTGTGCCGATTCGGTGACCACGTACATGTTCGCGTCCCAGGGCTACCCATTTACCGCCGGCCTGTTCATCAGCTACATGATCATCGCCGTGTTCGGCTTTCGCGCATGGCTGCGCAAATACCGTCTGCAGAGCGTCTGAAGGCGCCGCCGCCCTGGGCCCTGGCGCGGGTGCCGGGCCTGGGATATGGCGAGGTGCCGCTGCTGCTCGCGCCGCTCGGGGGCGGCAGCGTCAACGAGGTGTTCCGCGTCGATTCGCGCCTCGGCCGTTTCGTCGTGCGTCTGAATGGATCAGCCTGGCGCCGACCGGGAGTCGACCGGGGCCGGGAACTGGCACTGCACACCGCGGCCGCCGCGGCCGGCATCGCGCCGCCGATTGTTGCAGCCGAGCCGGCGGCCCAGGGCCTGCTGATCATGCAATACCAGGATGGACGTGTCTGGCGCGAGCAGGACTTCGACGACGTCAAGGCGCTGTGGCGGCTGGGCGAGCGCCTGCAGGCGCTGCACGCGTTGGCGCCGCCGGCCATCGAGCCATTCGATCCCTGGGCGGTGGCGCAGGGCTATCTGCGACAGATCGCCGTGGCGCCCGCGGCGGCATCGCTGGTGCGCCTCGAGCGCTGCTGCACCGGATTGGTTCGCCAATCCATTGGCGCCTGCATCGCGCACGGCGATCTGGCGCACAGCAACCTGCTGGACGGTACGCGCCTCTGGCTGCTCGACTGGGAGTACGCGCAGCTCAGCGATCCGCTCATGGATATCGCCTGCGTGCTGGCCTACTACCCGGTGGCGGGGCGCCACCGCGCGGAATTGGCCGCCGCGGCCGGCCTCGGCGCGCAGGCCCTTGGTGACGAGCTCGCGCAACGGATCGCGATCTACCAGGGCTTGAGCTGGCTCTGGCACCTGGCGCGCGGGGAAGAGGCGCCGGGGGACTGGCATCCGGACGTCGCGGCCGGCAAACTACCCGGCCCTTGAATTGCAGGAGTAATCATGCCGACGGTGCGAGTGATCGATCGCGACAACGTGGAGCGCTCCGTGGAAGCCCCGAATGGGGCAACTCTGATGGAGCCCCTGCGCGATATGGACGATGGCGTCGCGGCGATCTGCGGCGGCATGTGCTCGTGCGCGACCTGTCACGTGTACGTGGATCCGGAGTGGCTGCCCAAGCTGCCCCCGCCGATGTCCGATGAGGGCGATATGCTCGGTGACCTGACCGGACGGCAATCCAACTCGCGGCTGTCGTGCCAGATCGTGCTGAATGATTCGCTGTCAGGCCTCAAAGTCACGATCGCACCGGAGGAGTAGGCGCAGGGAATGAGCTGGTGGATCCTTCTGCTGTTGATGGGCGCGGCGCTGCTGGCGGCGGTGCGCATATTCCTTGGCATCCGCCGCAACCGGGGCTCGGCGCATGACGACTGGGACGAGCGGCTGGTGCAAAACCTGCGCGCGGCCGGCGGCAATGCCTTCACGCCTTACGACGTTGACTTCTTTTTCAACCTGCCGGACGAGCCCAGCTGCGCCACGCTGCGTTCGGTGCTCGAGCCTGAAGGCTTCGCGATCGACACGCGCGTCATGGGTGGGGAGGGTGCCAGCGGCTTCTCGCTGCACGCGCGCAAGCCTGTGCGCGTCTCGGTGACGGAGATGCAGGACTACTCCAAGCGCTTTCGTGCGCTGGCCGAGCAGCACGGCGGCCACTACGACGGCTGGATGACCGATCCCGGCCGCAAGGCGTGAGACTGGCCGGCTGGCAAATCACCGTCTAGCGAGGTCTCGCCGTCTGTTGCTTGACCGCCTCGGCGGCGACGCGGATGGCTTCCGCATCACCCAGATAGCGGCTGCCGCGCGGCTTGAGCGCAGCGTCGAGCTCGTAGAGCAGCGGCACACCGGTTGGAATATTCAGTTCAACGATGGCCTGTTCGGACAATCCATCGAGCATCTTCACCAGCGCGCGCAGGCTGTTGCCGTGCGCCACCAGCAGCACGGTGCGATTGCGCCGCAGCTCGGGCGCCACGCGCTCCTCCCAGTAGGGCTGAACGCGCGCCAGCGTGTCCTTCAGCGACTCGGTGGCGGGCAGGTCCGCGGCGGCCACGTCCCGATAGCGCGGATCGAAACGCGGATGCCGCTCATCATCGAGCCCAAGCGGCGGGGGCGGGATATCGTAGCTGCGCCGCCAGATCTGAACCTGCGCCTCGCCGTGACGTTCCACGGTCTGCGCCTTGTTGAGCCCCTGCAGAGCGCCGTAGTGACGTTCGTTGAGCCGCCAGTGCCGTTCGACCGGTAGCCAGAGCAGATCGAGTTCATCGAGCATGAGCCATTGGGTGCGAATCGCGCGCTTGAGCACCGAGGTGAACACCACATCGGGCACCAGCGCTTCGCGCTTCAGCTCGCGTCCCGCCTGGCGCGCTTCTTCGCAGCCCCTGGGCGTCAGATCGACGTCGGTCCAGCCAGTGAACAGATTCTCGAGATTCCAGGTGCTCTGGCCATGCCGCACCATGATGAGCTTTCCCGCCACCGCATGCTCCCCGTCAGCCTGACTGCAGGCGCTTTATAGCAGACGTTCCCGCCAGCGCGCCCGACTACACCAGCAGCGCCGCGGCCGGGGTTGCGGCCAGCGCCTCGAGTGCCTCGGCGGCAACCGTGAGGGCGGCCAGATCGGGTGTCGCCAGCGCGCGCAGATCGCGCAGCACCTGTTCCCATCGCTCGAGCGCGCCGCGCGTCGCCGGCCGCAGGCCGCTGGCTGCGCGCTTCGATGCGGGGCGCAGAGCCGCCGCGCTCAGGCGCAGGTGCGCGCTCAAGGCAACACTCTGCAGGCGGGCGCGTGCCGCGATGCTCCAGCCGCCGCTGGCCGGCAGCTGGTCGATGGCCGCGTGCAACCAGTCCAGTCCGAGCTGGGCAGCGAGGCCGAAATGAGCGCGCGCCACCGCGCGCGCGCTGGCACGGCTGCTGCGCATGAGCTGCACCAGGTCGAGCGCCACGTGCAGCGGCTCGAGCGCGGCCAGATTTTCAGCCAGACGCTCGGGCAGCCCCATGGCGCCGTAGGAGGCGCAGCGCTTGAGATACCGGGCGCGGTCCAGTCCCTCGAGCGCCGATGGGGTCACCTGTGCGAGCTCCCGCAGCAGCGGCTGCAGCCGGGCTACCGAGGCGCCGACTTCCGGGTACTCGCGCCGGTGCGCCAGCAGCCAGCGCGTCAGGTGTCGCAGATAGGCGCTGGTCTCGAGCAGTGCCCGGTACTGGTCGGCGGCCTTGATGCGCCCATCCAGACCCTCGAGCTCGGCCCACAGGCGGCGCAGATCGGCACTGTCGCGCGCAATCGTGTAGGCCCGCGCCACCGCGATGGCATTGGAGTCGCCGTCCTGCGCGCACTGCATCAGCAGCGAGGGTCCGATGCGGTTGACGATGCTGTTGGTGGTGGCCGTGATAATGATCTCGCGGCGCAGGCGATGGCGCTTGATGCGCCTGGCAAAGCGGCGCCGGAAGGCCTGCGGAAAATAGCGCTCGAGTTCGCGGGCCAGATAGGGATCATCGGCGCTGCGGCTATCGGACAGCGCGTGATTGAGCGCGATCTTGCCGTACGAGAGCAGCAGTGCCAGCTCCGGCCGCGTGAGCCCGCGGCCTTCGCGGCGGCGCTGTTCGATCTCCTCGTCATCGGGCAGGAATTCCACCGCCCGATCCAGGTCGGCGTTGCGCTCGAGCCAGCGCAACAACTGCTGATGCTCCGAGAGGTCCTCCGCGGCGCGCTGTTCCATCAGGCTGATGGCCTGGCTTTGCAGATAGTTGTTCCGCAGCACCAGTTCCGCCACCTCATCGGTTGCGGCCGCCAGCAGCCGATTGCGCCGCGCGCGCGCGATCGGCGCGCCGGCATCGGGTGCATCGAGCAGGATCTTGAGATTGACCTCGACGTCGGAGGTGTTGACGCCCGCGGAGTTGTCGATGAAGTCGGCGTTGAGTCGGCCGCCGTTCGCGGCGTACTCAACGCGGCCGCGCTGCGACAACCCGAGATTGCCGCCTTCGCCGATCACGAGCGCACGGACCTGCGCGCCATCCACGCGCAGCGCATCGTTGGCACGGTCGCCGATTTCACCGTGACGTTCGCTGGCCGCCTTCACATAGGTACCGATGCCGCCGTTCCAGAGCAGATCGACCCGCATGCACAACACCGCGCGGATGATTTCCACCGGGGTCGCGCGCGATTGCTGCAAGTCCAGCAGCGCCCGCATTTCGGCCGAGAGGGCGACGGCTTTGGCGTCGCGCTCGAAGATGCCGCCTCCGCGCGAGAGCAGCCGGCGGTCGTAGTCGTTCCAGCCCGAGCGCTCGAGCCTGAAGAGCCGCTGGCGCTCGCGCAGGCTGCGTGCCACGTCCGGATTGGGGTCGATGAAGATATGCTGGTGATTGAAGGCCGCCACCAGCCGGATGTGCGGCGATTGCAGCAGGCCGTTGCCGAAGACGTCGCCTGACATGTCGCCGATACCGGCGACGGTGAACGGTTCGCGCTGGATGTCGCGGCCGAGTTCGCGGAAATGCCGCTTGACGCATTCCCACCCGCCGCGCGCGGTGATGCCCATCTTCTTGTGGTCATAGCCTGCCGAACCGCCCGAGGCAAACGCATCGCCCAGCCAGAAACCGTACTCGGCGGAGATGGCGTTGGCGGTATCGGAGAAAGTCGCGGTGCCTTTGTCGGCCGCGACCACGAGATAGGGATCGTCGCCGTCGAGCCGCCGCACCTGGTGCGGCGGGGTCAGCCGGCTGCCGACGATGTTGTCGGTGAGATCGAGCAGGCAGCGTATGAAGCCGCGATAGCACTCGATGACTTCGCGCTGCTGCACCTCGCGCGGCGCGCGCGTGCTGAGCCGGCGCGCGACGAAGCCGCCTTTGGCGCCCACCGGTATGATCACGGTGTTCTTGACGTGCTGCGCCTTCATCAGGCCGAGAATCTCGGTGCGAAAATCCTCCGGCCGCTCGGACCAGCGGATGCCGCCGCGCGCAATCGCCCCTTTGCGCAAATGCACTCCCTCGAACTGCGGGCCGTGCACGAAGATCTCGTAAGCCGGGCGCGGTTGCGGCAGCCCCGGTATCAGGCCCGGGTCGAGCTTGAGCGACAGCGTGGGTCGCGGCAGGCCGTGCTCATCGCGGCGGTAGTAGTTAGTGCGCAGCGTCGCGCGGATGACGTTCAGGAAGGCGCGCAGGATGCGGTCTTCATCCGGACTTACGATGGCCTCGATGGCGCGCCGCACGCGCTGCTCGAGCAGTGCCGCGCGCAGCCGGGTGGGGCGCGATGCCGCGGGCGTCAGGCGCTGTTCGAACAGCAGGCAGAGGTCGCGGGCGGTACGCGCATGCGTGGCGAGCACGCGTTCCATGTAGCTCTGGCTGAACGGAATGCCGGTCTGGAGCAGGTAGCGGCAGCAGGCGCGCAGTACCGTGACCTGCCGCATGCCGAGCTCGGCGGCGATCAGCAGTCGATTGAAGCCGTCATCGTCGATGTCGCCGGAGCGGACCGCGCGGAATGCCGCTATCAGGCTGTCGGCAACCCGTGCGACGTTGAATCGTTGCAGGGCGTAGTGCTCGAGTTCGAAGTCCTGGATCCAGACGCTGGCGCCGTCGGCGAAACCCAGCCGATAGGGCCGTTCAGCGATCACGCGCAGTCCGAAGTGTTCGAAAGTCGGCAACACGTCGGATACCGAGAGCGGATCGCCGCGGCGGATGATGTGCAGATGCACGCGATGCGGTCGCTGCAGGGGCGGGCGATACAGCCGCAACTGCATGCGCTCGGGCGCGCTGTCGAGACCTTCCAGGTCGAGGATGTCGCGCACCGCATTTTCGGCCTCGACGTCCTGGCGGTAAGAGGCCGGAAACGCGGGCTCGTAGCGGCGCTCGAGCGCACGCGCCTGGGCATCGTCGAACTGCTCGCGCAGCGCGGTGCGCAGCCGATCGCGCCAGGAGACCAGCGCCTGGGCTATTTCGTGCTCGAGGTGCTCCACCTGTACTCGCGGCTGGCTTGCCGGATCGACGCGTACCAGGATGTGCAGTTGCGCCAGCGGCTCGTTGCCGATGGTCAGGCTCGAGTCCAGTTCGTTGCCCTGCAGCGCCGTGCGCAGCAGCTGCTCGATGCGCGCCTGCGCTTCGGCGTCGCAGCGCTCGCGCGGCAGATATACGAGGCAGGACCAGAAGCGCCGGAATTCGTCGCGACGAAGAATCAAACGTACGCGCGCCCGCTCCTGCAGCACCAGCACGGCGCGCGCGCAGCGGATCAGGTCGGGAACGCTGGCCTGGAACAGTTCATCGCGCGGCAAAGTCTGCAGAATCTGTTGCAGGCGTTTGCCGTCGTGACTGTTGGGCGCAAACGGGAAGTGTTCGACCACGCGCCTGAGTTTCTGGCGCACCCACGGGATCTGCCGCGGATCGGTGCGGTACACCGAATAGTTCCACAGCCCGAGAATGCGCACTTCGCCGATCGGACGGCCGCGCGGGTCGAAACGCTTGACACCGATGTAGTCGAGCCAGGCCGGGCGATGCACGGTGGAGCGCAGGTTCGCCTTGGTGATCACCAGCAGGTCGGTCGAGCGCAGCGCCTGCGCAATGTTGGCCGCGGGCACACTGGTCTCGCGCGCGGAGCGCCGGCGGCGGCGCAGCAGACCCAGGCCCGTCCCCGGTACCGGCAGCAACTCCAGCGTGCGGCCACGCCGGCGCAGGACGTTTTCGCGGTAACCGAGAAAGGTGAAGTGGTGCGACTCCATGTACTGCAGCAGCGCGCGGCTTTCGGCAATGATGTCGGCGTGCAGCGGCGGCGGATTGCGGCTGATGTCCGCGCAGAGGCGCAACACCTCGTTGCGCATCCGCATCCAGTCCTTGCAGGCCCGGCGCACATCCGCGATTGCGCTGATGAGTCGCCGCTGCAGTTGCTCGCATTCGCCAGGATCGCCGACGCGGTCGATACGCAGGTACTGCCAGGATTCGTGCCGGCCGCCATCGGCACTGAGGTCCTGATCGACGCTGCGAATGCGTCCGGCGCCGTCGCGCTGCACGCGCAGGATCGGATGAATGATGATGTGTGCCGAGACCCCCGCCTGCGCCAGCGTCATGCTCAGCGTGTCGACCAGGAAGGGCATGTCTTCGCAGACCAGTTGCACCAGTGAATACGCGGTCCCGCCGGTGCCGGCGGTCGCTGGCGCGCACGACACGCGCAGCAGGGTCTGTGTCGGGCGGCGCTGGCTGCCGAATTCCAGCAGCGCGGCGCAGTCGGCGCGCAGCACGCCCTGGTCCAGCCGACGCCATTCCTCGCTGGGTACCGATTCCTGCCAGGCTCGCAGCAGCACGGCGTTGAATTGCTGGTGGCGAGCCGACTGCCTCGGCGAGCCGCTGCGTTTCATTCGGGCCGCTCGAGGTCGCCGATGACCGCACCCAGGAAACGCACCGCCTCGCCACCCGTGACCACCCGGTGATCGAAGCTCAAGGAAAGCGGCATGCGCGCATGGATTTCGACCCGTCCTTCGGCGGCCATTGCATCCTGCCGGACCCGTCCGGTGCCCAGGATCGCCACTGCCGGCGGCACGACCACCGGGGTCGCGTAGCGCCCGGCGAGTGTGCCGAAGTTGGAGAGCATGAAGGTGAAGTTGCGCAACTCTTCGGTCTTGACGGTGCGGTCGCGCGCGGCACGCTTGAGGCGATCGAGTTCGGCGCGCAACGGCGCCGCATCCAGGCTTTCGACATGACGCAGTACCGGCACGATCAGGCCGTCGGGCGTGTCGACCGCCAGGCCGACGTCGATCTCACGGATCAGTATCCGGCTCTCGGAGGCGGCGTCGTACCAGGCATTGAGTCCGGGCTCGGCCCTGATGCCGGCGAGGATCGCGCGCAGCACGCGCGCGGAATAGTCGCCGGGACCGCTCCAGCGGTGCAGGTCGGCATCGTCGAACACCGTGCAGGCGGCGACGTTGTCCCGCGAGGCGCTCATGCTCTGGGCCATGGCTCGTCGCAAACTGCGCAGCGGCTGCACTTCGGTGGTCCATTCGGGCAGCGGCACCAGCGCTGCCGGGGCCGCCGGGGCCGCCGCCTCGGCGCGCGACGCGGCGCGTCCCGGGCCGGCGCGCTGCATGACGTCCTCGACCGTGATCAGGCCGCCGCGGCCACTGCCCGACATGCCCTCCAGGTCGACTCCCAGGCTGCGCGCGAGCGCGCGCGCGGCGGGCACCGCGCGGGCGCGCAGCGAGGTGGCGATGTGAACCGATTCGAAGGCACGGCTGCCCGGATACTCATCGGTGCTCGAGGGCATATGGCCGACGACGGTGCCCGAGTCGGCTGACTCCTCTGCCGCCACCACCTCGGCGGCGGAGTCCGCTGCCTGCTGCGCGGGGTTGGCCGCCACCGATGCCGCATCGAGCGTGAATTCCACCAGCGGCGCGCCGATCTCGATGCGGTCACCGGCTTTGGCGTGCAGCGCGGTGATGATCCCGCTGACCGGGGAGGGGACTTCGACCACGGCCTTGGCCGTCTCCACCGCCAGCATCGGCGCGTCGACCTCGATCCGGTCGCCGACCTGCACATGCCAGCGCAGCACCTCAGCCTCGGAGAGTCCCTCGCCGAGATCCGGTAGTTTGAATACGGTCATGGGTC
>Ga0181534_10000838_pt1 | contig 21218 bp, 22 predicted proteins | sample PEATcosm2014_Bin_37_FD_119758 | JGI IMG/M metagenome (GOLD analysis project Ga0181534, IMG submission 119758) | Peatland microbial communities from MTU Mesocosm Facility, Houghton, MI, USA - PEATcosm2014_Bin17_10_metaG | ecosystem: Environmental > Terrestrial > Soil > Wetlands > Peat | place...
CCGCCGCTGGGCTTGTTCCAGGTCCATACTTTCGGGGGCGTGTAAGTCGAAGCATCGCTCATGATTGCAGACTCCGAGGGTGGGGCGAGACCCCGGATTTAAGGTCCCGCGAACCCAGTTTACAGTGCTCGAACGGCTCCGGCACTGGATGACTTATACAGCAGCAATCCACAGGCGGCCGGCGGTAAGGTCGGCCGATGGAATACGCCCGCCTGCAAACCGCCGCCCTGGCACACGTCGATGATTCGTACTTCTACGGCGCCTACTGCCGCAAGTGCCGCCATGCCGCCCGCCTCTCGCTCGAGAAATTGCGCCGCCACCTCGGCGATAATTTTCCGCTGATCAAGCTCAAAGACCGGCTGCGCTGCGAGTGCTGCGGCTCGCGCCAGATCGTCATCACCTTCCTCGCTCCGAACGAAAAATCGGGTAACGTGGCCGCGCTGTTTCATGAGACCCCCGCCAAATAATCAACATGAATCCCGCGTATATATTATGATAATAATCAATATGATATATAAATAATATGAAGTTATAAATAACATTAAGTAGCGCTCCGCCGCTGACGGCGGTGCATGCTCCGGCGTATCGTTCCGGCATGAGCCCGAAAAAAGCCGCTCCCGCCCCGGTCGCCTGGTCCTGGCAACTCAAGATCGAACTGCTCGATGTGGTGCCGACGGTCTGGCGACGTTTGATCGTTCCGCAGAACATCACCCTGCCCAGGCTGCATCAGGTATTTCAAGCCGCACTCGGTTGGACCGACAGCCATCAACACGAGTTCGTTATCGGTGGCGTGCGCTACAGCGCGCCGGACCCCGATGCGGAAGATGATTTGGAGTTCGTGAGTGAGCGTGCCGTCAAGCTCGAGGCCGCCCTCGGGATCGACGCGCGCTGCTTCGACTACGTGTACGACTTTGGCGATGACTGGCATCACGTCGTCGTGGTCGAGGATCAACACCTCGAAACCGATCCGCGCAGAGCGATTCGCTGCGAAGACGGAGAGAATGCCTGTCCGCCCGAGGATGTGGGCGGCGCGCTGCGTTATGCCGATTTTCTCGCCGCCCTGGCCGACCCGAACCACGAGGAACACGCGGAACTGCGCGAGTGGTCGGGGGGAGACTTCGATCCGCGGCTCTTCGACCTGGCGGCGACCAACCGAGCCCTTCACCAAATCAAATAGCCGCTCACGCCGTCTGCAACACCCGCGTGATTCGGCGGCCGAACAGCAGTATCAGCACGCCCCCCGCCGCGGCAATCGCCGCGTGCATTGCCCAGAACGCAGCCGGTCCGAGGCGCTCGTAAAAGCCTCCGAGCCAGCCAATGGCGACATTCGAGGCGAACAGACCCATGTAGGCGAGCCCCATGAGGGTGGCATTGACCCGGGGCGGCGCCGCGCGTGACACCAGCGCGAGCAAGGTCGGCCAGTAATAAAGAAACGCGATGCCGAGGCCGACCGAGTACAGGATTGGCCAGAACGCATTGACCGGTGCATCCCCGGCGGCATAAATGGCGCCCACGAGCACGAGATTGCTGAGCGCCGCAAGCCACGCGCCGATCCCGATTTTTTGCAGATCATCGGGCTCGCGCCGCCGACGGCGCCACCACCAGAACAGCAGCGGTACGCCAACGATGCTCGCCACCGAATTGATCGACAGGAACCACGGCACCGGAATTTGAAACCCGGCAATGCCCCGGTCGACATGGCCCTGGGCCCACACGGGCAGCACGTTGAAGAGTTGATACGTGGCCGCCGACTGAAACACCGTGATCGCCATGATGACGATGAGGGTGAGCACGATGCGCCATTCGGCCGCGGTGAGTCGCTGCTGCGTGGCGGCTCCGCGCACCCGTTCGACCCGGGCCGGCAGGTAGCGGTAGCCGGACAGGTAGGTCGCGACGCCGAGCAGCATGAAAACGGCGGCAACGCCGAAGCCGAAATGCCACCCGTACAATTGGGCGAGCAAGCCGCACAGCAGCGATCCCAACGATCCGCCGATGTTGATGCCGGTGCTGAAAATCATGTAGCCGCGCGCGCGCCGCGCCTCGTCGTCATGGGCATACAGGGCGCCGACCTGGGCCGCAATGTTTCCTTTGAGAAACCCTGAGCCGCCGATGAGCAGCGCGAGCGCGGCCAGGAACGAACCGTCGAACGCCATGGCGATGTGGCCGCCCGCCATCAGCAGCGCGCCGAGCACCACGGCATTGCGCTGACCGATCCATCGGTCGGCGATGGCGCCCCCGAGCAACGGGGTGAAATACACCAAGCCGCTGTACAGGCCAAAGATCTGCGAGGCAAAGGCCTGTGAGGACAGGGGACCCAAAACCGCTTCCAATTGAGCGCGCAGCGCCGCAAGACCGCCCACGTGTTCGGCATGCCCCGGCAGCAGCAGTTGATCGACCATGTAAAGCACGAGGAGCGCCGACATGCCGTAGAACGAAAAGCGCTCCCAGGCTTCGGTGAACGCCAGGTAGAACAATCCCTTCGGATGACCGAACCGGCCGGTGGTGCCCGCCGCGATGCGGGCATCGATCACGGGTACGGTGTCGATGGCGATCGTTCCTTGCAATGCTTCGGGTGAGGGATCGACTACAGATTGACGGCCGCAAACGTATCGCAGCCATCGATCTGACCGGATTGCAATCCGCGCTTGAACCAACCGACCCGTTGCGCGCTGGTGCCATGGGTGAACGAATCCGGCACCACGGTACCGCGGGCGCGCCGCTGCAGGGTGTCATCGCCGATCTGCGAAGCGGCATTCAATGCCGATTCGATATCGCCCGGCTCAAGGCGCCAGCCGCGCTCGCGCTGCGAACGCGCCGCCCACACGCCCGCGAAACAATCGGCCTGCAGTTCGAGCCGCACGCTGAGCGCATTGGCCTGCGCCTCCCCTGCCCGCTCGCGCTGTGCATCGACCTTGCCGAGAATGCCGAGCAGGTTTTGCACGTGATGGCCCACCTCGTGACCAATGACGTACGCGTGGGCGAACTGCCCGGGCGCTCCGAGTTGCTGGGTCATGACATCGAAGAATCCGAGATCGAGATAAACGATGCGGTCGCGCGAAAAATAAAAAGGTCCCGCGGCGGCCTCGCCCACTCCGCAGGCCGTCGGGTAGCTGTCGCGAAACAGCCGAAGTTTCGGGTCCGCATAGGTGAGCCCGCGTTCCTGAAAGGCACTCGTCCACACGGTCTCGGTGCTGCGCAACACCTGCGAGACGAATCGGGCCTGCGCATCGTCGGCCGGCGGACTCACCGCCGGCTGCGTCGATGCCACGGGCGCCGACGCGTCACCACCGCTCAACAATCCGAGAATCTGCAGCGGATTGACGCCGAAGAGCCAGCCGCCGATCAGTGCGACCGCAATCGTGCCGATTCCGATGCCGTGGATGGGTCTGAAGCCGCCGCCGCTCGAGCCGCGAACGTCCTCGACATTCCCACTCTCGTCCTGATCATCCATGCGCATGACCGGCTCCTCAAATGATCTGACAGGGGACCATCGCATCCTCATCGAATGTATAGACGGCGCACAGACGATGATAGCCATCCGCGATGATGAGCTTGGCGTGCGCCGGATCGCGGCACAGCAGGAGCGGCGAGATCGGCTCCTCGAGCCGGATGAGTGCGCGATAGCGCTCCACGTGGCCATCGCCGCCGCCGAGCAGCGGCACACCCGATGCCCTGAAAATGTCCTTGGCGGCGTACTGCTCCATGGGGGCGCGTTTCAGCTTTTTGACGAACGCCTTGGCCGTGCGCGGCTCCAGGATGAGACTCAAAAAGGACTGCGCGGCCGGATAGTCATGTTTTTGCGGCTTATCCAGCCACTTGATCTTGGTCGGGGTCATAGGAGCTCAAGGTACAGGTTGGCAGGCGAATCCTCAAGAAAAGGGCACCTTGCGCGCACCAAAGCCCACCGAAAATGACCATTTATTCAGATTGGCGCGTGGTGGTCGTGCGGGAGCGGATATTGCCTCGTTGGCCACGATCCAGTACGTTGGCGGCACGGCGAAATCCCGGGGAAAAATGAAGACACGATTGCGGCCATCTGATCCTAAAGAACAGCGTGGGGGATTTGCCTGGCCACTCTTGGGTTTGATCCTATGCGTACTTACTTTGGCCGCTACGCACGGTGCGACCGCCTCGACCCCACGCATCGGTACGGCCGAACTGCTCTCGCCCTCGTGGTCGGGTGGAGTGACCGCCAACACCGCGTTCATACCGGGATTGGATGCCGGTGCGGCGCACACGCCGTTTCTGGGGACGCTGCGGTTGACCGAGGTGCAGATGACCACCGAACCGGCGGCATTCTCGCCGCCCATGGTCCTCGGTCGGGATCCGAAGTTGTTTCCCGGTGTAGCCATCGCCTTCTTCACCGACAACGGCGATCTCGTCCCCTTTACCCAGGACGTGATCCGGTATGGCTCCAGCCATCGAGGGCGCAGCTACTGGGACATCATCGTGCAACCCGGCCGGGTATGGTCTCAGCCGGACGATGACGGCTGGTCGCGCGCCGGGTTCCCGTTTGCGCTCGTGAACTCCATCGAAGGCGAAACGCACAATGGCTTGGCGACCTTCCTATACAAGGACGGGCGGGTATCGAATGTGCGCATTCAGATCGTGCAACAGACGGCGCCGTTTGATATCAAGGATCAGTTCGTCGCCGCCGGTCTCGTGCCGGCGGCCTTTGAGCCCGTGGCAACCGATCAACTCGGTTCCCTGAAGCGAGGCTACGAGGCCGAACGCGCCGCTGCAGTTCCGATTGCCGGTTGGGAGGAGCTCGCGGCCAAGGTGGGCAGTGCCAAGCTTTCCGATTTCGATGGCACGATGCGGGCGAGCGACATTGTCCTCTCCGGGCTCGACTATCACGGGACCTTCTACCTGAAGGAATGCCAGAGCGCCGGTGGCCCATTGCCTTGGTGTGATCGCGCACGCTTCGGAGTCTGGTCGGCCACCAAGGCGCTGGCGAACGAAACGGCGCTGTTGAGGCTCGCCGAGAAGTACGGCCCGGCGGTGTTCGAAATGCGGATTGCAGACTTTGTGCCGGAGGCGGCCCGCCATCGCGGGTGGCGCAACGTGAGATTCGAAGATGCCATCAACATGGCGACCGGGATCGGCAATGGCAGCACGAAACGCGAACCGAACGACACCGGTGATGGTTATCTCGACGCAAGTTACGCGAAATGGTACGAGGCCCGCTCGACCCAGGCGAAGCTCGCCGCACTGCTCGAAGACGGCCGGGTGTATCCATGGGGTCCGGGCCAGGTGACCCGCTATCGCGATCAGGACATGTTCATACTCGGGGTCGCGATGGACCGCTTTCTCAAATCGAAGGAGGGATCTACGGCGGACCTCTGGTCGATGTTGCAGGGGGAAGTGTTCGCGCCAATCGGCATTCATGAGGCGCCGACCAACCGCACCCTCGAAGCGGACGGCGTCGGACATCCGCTCATGGCCTACGGCTATTACCCGACCATCAGCGACATGGTGTTGATCGCGCGGCTTTATCAAAACGGTGGCAGGCACGGTGAACAACAGATCCTGTACGCGCCGCGCATACGGGAGCTGCTCGCTGGACCAAACCCGCGGGGATTCCCAACCGGGGAGAAGCTGCCCGTGGGTGAGACGACCTACATCAATGCGTTCTGGGTCACATCGTACGTTGCATCGCCCGATTGCCGGTTGTTTTATCCCCGAATGATCGGCTGGGGCGGCAATATCGTTGCCTTGATGCCAGGCGGATTGACGGGCATCCGCCTCGCCAAGAGCGCGGAGACGGCGGATAACTCGGAGGTCGATACCAGCGGGATGGCGCAGGTGGCGAACTCGTTGTCGAAATTCTGCCAGTGAATCTCGTGCTCTACGCCCCGACTTCGATGCAGCAGCGGGAATTCTCGCCGCCGCGTGCTTTGCGCAACGGTCAGGTGCAAACGACGATCGGTAACCTGCCATTCATGCAGTGGCTCACCCGCCGACGAGGCTTGGCGCTCCTTGCCAACGCGCAGGAATGGCTGCTCGATTGCGGCGACGGTGTCCGCCTGCAGGGATTCTTGAGTCTGACCGGGGCAAATGGTGCGGCGAAAGAGCTGACTGCTGACCCGGCTGCGATGCGGATTGCGCTGATTTTGCACGGCTGGGAGGGCAGCGCGGAGTCCTGCTATGTGGTCTCTCTCGGCGCCCAATTGCTCGCCAATGGATTCGAGGTGCTGAGGCTCAATCTGCGCGATCACGGCGGGAGCCACCACCTTAACCGCGAGATCTTCCATTCCTGCCGACTTGCCGAGGTCGTCGGCGCTACGCGGGCAGTCGCAGAGCGCTTTCCCAAGGCGCAGATCTTCCTGGCAGGCTTTTCGCTTGGCGGCAATTTTGTGCTTCGAGTGTCGGCCGACGCCGGCGCTTCCGGAGCAATTGTTGGCGCAGTCGCAATATCCCCGGTGCTCGATCCGGCCGTCACGCTCGAGGCGCTGGAGCGCGGTTGGTCTATGTACCGCCGATATTTCGTGCGGCGCTGGTCCCGTTCGTTGCGTCGCAAGCGACGCGCATGGCCCGACCTGCCGGACTTCGAGCCGCTGCTGCGCACCCAGGATCTGCGTTCGATGACCGAGGGACTCGTACGCCAATACACCGATTTCGCGAGCCTCGAATCCTACCTCGATGGCTACGCGATCACCGGGCCGCGGCTCAAAACCTTGCGCTTTCCGGCCGCCATACTGCTCGCGGAGGACGATCCGATGATTCCGGCCGCAGACTTGGCGCGTCTGGCGCGCTCGCCGCTGCTGACGGTGCTGCGCACCCGCCACGGCGGCCATTGCGGATTCATGGAGCAACTCAGCGGACCAAGTTTCGCGGACCAGTTCGTGGTCACACAATTCGAGCGGTTTGCAACCGATGGGGCGGCGTCGGTGGGGTACGGAAACTCGACGGAAAGAGGCCGTCGCGAAATGCCATGAATGGCGTTTCGATAAGTCGGAAGAGCAGCCATCCGGCGGTAACGGATGCGCACGCTATGAGTAGCGGCTTGACCCCCGGTGGTGATGCCCAACGCGCCAGTTGCGTGTTCAAGATAAAAGCAATGGCCTTATGAGTTAGGTAAATCGAATACGACCAGAGTGCGACGTGATAGGCCCCGGGGATTCGAATCCGTTGCAACCATGACCCTGGGCTGAGTGCGGCCAGAACAAGAACCGCAAAGGCCATTGCCACCAGGGAGAAGCCAAGGCACACGATAAACGAGCGGTACGCATAGTCGTTCGTGTAATGCCCGTGGTAAACGGCGAACAACATTGCTCCGGCTGCGAGGATTCCGATGGCCAGGGTACGTTGCCCGTGTCCGGTAATGCGCTCCCAGACTGGGCCATGAAAGTTTTTCAACAAGGCAAGCGCCACGCCCGGGAGAAACTCATCAAAGCGGCAAAGTGTCGAATAGTAGATGTATTTCTGGTAAGCGCTTTCTCCATACCCATACCAGAGCAAGGTTCTTGAGGTAATGCCAACGAAAAATAACGTGACTATAAGAGCCCAAGCTCGCAATTTGAAATCGGCGACCCGGTTTCCAGCAACAACCAGCAGTGGCAACACGAGGTAAAATTGCTCCTCTATACAAAGTGACCAAGCGTGCGAGAACGCTGTGCCGCCCTGAAGACCAAGGTTCTGGGTGAACGTCAGGAACCGCCAAAGAGGGGGCGGTGGCCGACCTCCCATGAGTGCCGGGAAAAGGAAGTAAAGCGCCAGAACGAACCAAAACGCCGGCAGCGTGCGCAGCCCACGGCGGAGATAAAAATATTTCGGCGAGAGCTGTTGACCGCGTGCGATTCCAGCGAATATCTGATTTGCGATCAGATAGCCGCTGAGCACAAAAAAGAGATCGACCCCCACCCAGCCGACGACGCTCGCGAATCCGAACGTCGGTTCGTCGCTCACGAACACCATGTAGTGGTACATGAAAACGAGCGTGATTGCGATTGCACGCAGGGTATCAAGCCCATTTGCGCGACTGGTCTTTTCCATTAGATTGCGGTGGCAAAGCGTCTACGCGCCCGCCCTACCGGATGAAACGCATCGTCAGATCCAGTTGAATGGCGTAGTTGCTGGAAAAGCTGCCGGAAATGGTGCCCACCAGCGGAATGGCGGTGCTCACCGGCGCGTCGCCGAGATTGTAGTAGGTCAGATTGGCGCCGAACACCCGGTCCTTGCTCCAACGATACTGCGCACCCGCGCCGGCCCCGATGATCCGATCCAGCCGGAAGCTGTAGCTGCGATTCTGCGAGTCGACCCCGGAACTCACATACGCGCTCCCAAGCCGCAACGCCCACTTTTCATCGAGCGGCCAGGTCATCCCGGCAGTGACGGCCCAGATGTTGTTGTAGCGCGCATTGTTCACCTCGATCGAACGGTTGCCGAGTGTGGCATTCGAGAGGCCGAACTGGCTGAAATCGATCCACAGCACATCGAGCGTGGCCGATTTCCCGTCGGCGAACTCGTGCCAGACGCCGGCACCCACGTGCTGCGGGAATTCACTGGACAGACTCACCTCGCTGCTGCGGATGCCGACCGGCAGCAGCGCCTCGCGCTGGGGCGTGAGGCCGGACAGCTCCGGTGTACTCGAAAAGCTCGATGAGGTGGAGCTGGTATAAGTCAGCGCGAAGCGCGTCATCGGCGACAGTTCGTAAAGCGTGCCCAACTGGTAGCCCACGCCGAAATTGCCGTCGCGCAATTCCATTTTTCCGTCCGGCTGCCCCGGACCGTTGAACACCGCGGTCTGATAGTCATAGAGGGCGTAATTCAAGTTGAGCCCGGCACCGATTGAGAAATGCTCGTTGATGCGATAGCCGGCCGCCGGCGTGAGACTCACGTAGCCCAAGGTCCACTTTTCGAGCGCATAGCGGGCCGGCGTGGAATCCCCCGGATCCGAGCCCAGCCCCGATGGGACCGTCAGGGAGATGCCCCAGGTCAGATCCGAATTGAAGGGCCGCGCGTAATACAGCGAGGGAATCGCCAGCGAACTGCTGCTCGAATTCGTCAATGAACCGCCGAAGCTCTGCGCGGTCGTGGTGAAGTCCGACGCGGTATAAAACGCCGAGATGCCGCCCACCCATTCCGCATCATGCAATCGCACGAGACCGGCTGGATTGCTGGCAGCCGTCTCGGCGTCATCCGCGCTCGCGAACAGGCTCGACATGGCCGGCCCGTTGGTGGCGGCCGCGGTCAGCGGCAGTGCGGCGGCGAGCGCTGCGGCGAACCGCAGCGGTATGAAAATCTTGTTGCTGGATCGTCGCGACACGTCGATGCAATCTCCCTAAAGGTTTGATAGCTGCCAAAAACACCCCAGTTTCAAGGATGCCGGAGCCTCGAGCCGCGCACAACCGACTGGTACGCAATTGAACGCGGTGCACCGGAGGCCGAAGCCCGATAGGCCCGCTCGATTTGCCCCGGGCGGTCTTGGATAATGACGTCCGGCGCCCTGCTCGCACCATTCCCCTCATCGCCACCCAGGAGATCCCATGGATTTGCAACTGAAAGGCAAATGCGCCCTGGTGACCGGCAGCACTGCCGGCATCGGGCTCGCCATTGCCACGACCCTCGCCCGTGAGGGCGCGCGCGTGATCATCAACGGCCGCACGGAGCCCGCGGTTCGCGACGTGGCGGCGGCCTTGCGCGCAAGCACCGGTGGTGAAATCGCCGGTTTCGCCGGGGATTTGAGCCTCGCCGCCGCAGCGGACGAACTCGTGCGCGAACATCCGGAAATCGACATTTTGATCAACAATCTCGGCATTTTCGAACCCAAGGCGTTCGAAGACATCCCGGATGAGGACTGGCTGCGCCTGTTCAATGTCAACGTGCTGAGCGGTGTGCGGCTGGCGCGACTGGTGCTGCCGGCGATGCGGCTCGCCAACTGGGGCCGGATCATCTTCATCTCGAGCGAGAGCGGCGTGCAAATACCCGCGGAGATGATCCATTACGGGGTGACCAAGGCCGCGCAGATCGCCGTTGCACGCGGACTCGCCGAAGCGCTCGCCGGCACGGCGATCACCGTCAACAGCGTCCTGCCGGGCCCCACCCGATCGCGCGGAGTCGGCGATTTCATCGACACCCTGGCAAAGACCAGCGGACAATCGATCGAGGAGTTCGAGCGCGAATTTTTCGCAAAAGCCCGGCCCACCTCACTGATCAAGCGCTTTGCGACGCCCGCGGAGGTCGCCTCCCTGGTCGCCTATATCGCGAGCCCCCTCGCCTCGGCAACCACCGGCGCCGCGCTGCGCGTCGGTGGCGGTGTCATCAGGAGCGCCTTCTGACCGCGCCCGCCAACAGCGCCGCGGCACGGCCCGCGGCCTCGCGGCCTCACTGCCCGGCGACGAACCGCTGCCAGGTGCGCGTGAAGATGCGCGTGTCCTCCGGCGAATACAATTGCCCGGAGTCGAATCGCGCCCGCACCTCCGGGGACGGATAGACGATGCCGTTGCCGCGCACCGCGGGTTCCAGATACGGAATCGCGGCCCCGTTGCCGGAGGCGAAGCCGATGAAGCGGGTGACTTCGGCGGAGATTTCCGGTCGCATCATGAAATTGATGAATTTCATCGCGCCCACGTAGTTGGGCGAGTCCGCCGGTATCACCATGCTGTCGACGTAGACCGGCACCGGACCGCCCGGAAAGGCGTAATCGACCTGCACCTTGGTGTCGCCCTCCTTCGCCATGCGCCGTGCAATCATGGCATCGCCGGAATATCCCACCGACAGACACAGATCACCGTCGGCCAGCTGCTCGTAGTAGCCCGCGGTGGCGATGCGCCGCAGATACGGCCGGATTTCATTGAGCTTGCGGACGACGGCGTCGAGCTGCGCCGGTTCCGTCGACAGCCTCGGCTGTCCGAGATAACGGGCGACCATCGGCAGGATGTCCTGCCACGAATCGAGGACGCTGATACCGCAGCGTTCGAATTTCTGCGCCAGCCCCTTCTTAAACACCAGGTCAAGCGGGTTCGCCGGCAGTGCGCCCTGCAGCGCGCGAACCTTGTCGGCATTGTAGATGACGCCGGTGGTCCCCCACATCCACGGCACCGCGTGGGTATTGCCCGGATCCACCTGCTCGAGCAGATGCAGGATTTGCGCATCCGCATTTTTCGCGTTCGGAATGAGCGCCGGGTCCAGCTTGCGCCAGAAGCCGTGCGCGATTTCCCGCGCCAGGTGCGGTACCGCGTTCATGGTGACGATGTCGTAGTTCGAACCGCCGACGGACAGCGAAGTCTCCGCCGCATCCGGGGAATCAAACACCGTGTAGTTGACGTGCAGTCCCGTCTCGGCCTGGAATTTTTGGATCACCGGGGGCGGGAAATACTCCGACCAGGCATACACGTTGACGACGTTCTGACGCGAAGGATCCGCCTGCGCGGCAGCGAGCCACCCAAAGCCGATCACCCCGCCGAGCACCATTGCCAACACGTTGCGCAGCGCAGGGCGCCTCAGGTGCGGGCGCCTCACGTGCGGGCGACTCCGGCCGGTTCCTGCTGCGTGATGCAGTGGATGCCGCCGCCGCCGCGAAACAGATCCTTGAGCTCGACCATCACCACCGTCCGACCGGGATAGGCGCGGCGCAGCGTGTCGAGCACCTCGGCATCCTCGGCGATCCCGTAGGCCGGAGCGATGACCGCGCCGTTGGCGATGTAGAAATTCACGTAGGAGCGGCAATAGCCGGTCTCCCCGTCCGGCACGGCGGAACGCGGGGCCTCGGCAATCGGCACCAAATTGAATCGACGGCCGCGGGCGTCGGTTTCCGTCTCGAGCACCCGTCGATTCTCCGCCATGATCGGATAGCGCGGATCCAAAGGATCCGCGACCACCTCGCACAGCACGGTGGCCGGTTTCACGTACGACACATAACCGTCGACGTGCCCATCGGTGCTCGTGTCGGTGATGTCGCCCGGCAGCCAGATGACCTTCTGCACACCGAGCATCGCTTTGAGTTCGGCCTCGGCCTCGGCTTTGCCCAACGAGGGATTTCGATTCGGGTTGAGCACGCAGGTCTCGGCGGTGATCAGGGTTCCCTCCCCGTCCGACAGAAAGCCACCCCCCTCGACCACCAGCTTCGAGTGATAAACCGGCACCTGAGCCGCGGCGCCGATGCGCGTGCCCAAGGTCGCGTCCTGTTCGTAGTGCTCGAACTTGTCGCCCCAGGCATTGAACACGAAGGCGGCGGCGGCACGGCCGCCCTTGGGGTCGACGAGAAAGGTGGGCGCCGCGTCGCGCAACCAGGAGTCATCGATCGGCATCGACATGACCCGCACCGAAGCGCCGCAGGCGGCCTGCGCATCCCTTACTTGCGCCGGGGGCGCAATCATCGTCACGGGTTCGAACCGGGCAATGGCCCGCGCCACCCGGGCGTAGTCGGCGCGGGCCGCCTCGAGGTGTGCGCCCCACAGCTCCGTGCGTACCGGCCAGGCCATCCAACAGCCGGCGTGCGGTGCCCATTCGGCGGGCATGGTCAATCCCAGGTCGCAAGGTCTCATGGTCTCTCCCGTTGGGCGCAAAGTTTTTCTGCCCGGTAGCAGAACACCGAACGAGTGAGTACACAATCGACCAATTCTTGACAAACCGGTTAATTTAATTCATCAATGCCCGCGTGCCGAAACCTTCAGTCACCCTGAGCACGCTGCGCGGGTTCGAGGCTGCGGCGCGGCTCGCGAGCTTCGCGCTCGCCGCCAAGGAGCTGCACCTGTCGCATTCGGCGGTGAGCCACCAGATCAAGCTGCTCGAGGATGAACTCGGTCAACCACTGTTCCGGCGCGTCGGCCGTTCGGTCGTACTCACCGACGCCGGCAATGATTTTTCCCGCAGTGTGCGCGACATCCTGCAGCGCCTGGAGGCGGGCGTCGCGCGCCTCGCACCTTACCGCAAGCCCGGCGGGGTGATCCTGTATACGAGCATGGCCTTCGCCCGCGGCTTCATCCTCGGGCGGATGGGCCGGCTGTGCGCCGATCTGCCCGGCATCGATCTGTGGTTGGACACCAGCGAACGCAAGGTCGACTTCAAGACCGATGAGGTCGACATCCTGATCACGCAGACCGAGGGGGTTGCCGCGCACGGCGCCCTCGATGCCCACTTGATCGACGACATCCGCGTACCGCTCGCCGCGCCGGGCTTGATGGCTCGCATGGGGGGACTTCCGCGCGATGGCGCCGCGCTCGCCGGCTGGCCGCTGTTGCATGACGAAGGCCGGGTCACCTGGCGCGATTGGTTCAGCCTCATCGGTGCGCCGGCAGCGGCCCCGATCAGCGGTCTGAATTTTTCCGATCATGCGCTCATGATCGATGCGGCGGCGGCGGGTCACGGCGTGGCGCTCGGCAGCTTGATCGGCGCAGAACCGTACCTGCGTACCGGTGCCCTCACCGCGCTGCCCGGGCCTTCGATCCCGGATTCGGCGTATCGGATCTACTGCGATCAGCAGACCTATGGCGATGATCAGGTGCGCCGGGTCCACGAGTGGTTCGTGCGTGAAACCCGCATGGCCGATGCAAGCTGATCGCGCCTAGATTGGGGCCTCGGCGGTCGCGAGTGTCTTGCGCCGCGCGGCGAGCTCATCCCACGCGATGGGCGCAATTTTCGGCAAGATCACCGTCCAGGCCAACAGCCCGAGCAAGCTCACGCCCGCCGCGCACAGGAAGGCGGCGCTGAAGCGACCGGAAGCCTCGACCAGCAGGCCGGTGAGCGCGGGGGCGATGATGCCCGCCATCGCACCAACGCAGTTGTGCACGCCGACCCAGCGGGCTGCGGCATGCGGGCCGGCGATGATTTGCGGGATGGCAAACAGGCCCGGGGACGCGATGCCGGCCCATACCTCGTACACGAACAGTGCGGCAATCATGCCCTTGACCGGCAAAATCAGCATGGCCGCCATACAGGCGACGCCCACGAGATGATTGGCGGCCATCAAGCTCTTGTAAGCAAGACTCACACTTCGACCGCTTTTCGCCCAGCGATCCGTCAGCCAGCCGGACAGCAGCGCGAACACCGCGTTGAGCAGATACGCCCAGGAGGCCGTCCAGGCCATGTCCGCCATCGAAAATCCGCGCTCCTTGACCAGGTAGAACGGCAGCCAGGCGAGCACAAAATAAAAACTGTAGTTCGCCGAGAACAACCCGAGCGCCGCTCCCCACAGAGCGCGCTGCCGGAAGATCAGGCCCAAGGATGCCCCGCCACCGGCAAGCGGCACCGGTGGCGGCGGCGCCGTGGTGTCGGTCACCACGGGCGTCGCGCCGACGACCACGCTGCGCCAGGGCCAGAGCCAAAGGAGCGAGGCCGCACCCATGACCACGAAGACCGAGCGCCAGCTGAAGGCGCTCATCAGCAGACCGCCAAGCAGGGTGCCGACCGCGGGGCCGAGCAGATAGCCGAAGCTCATGACGCCGTTCGCAACCCCCAAGCGGCGCGGCTCCACGGTCTGCGCCAACAGCTTCGATGCGCAGGGAAACGCCGCGCTTTCCGCCAGCCCGAGCAGCAGGCGCAAAGCCAGCAGCGAGTAGAAGCTCGAACTGAAGGCCACCAGCACCGTGGCGATGGACCAGGTCGCAACGCCCGCCGCCAGCACGAGCTTGGCGCCGTAGCGCTCGGCCACCCAGGACAGCGGCACCATGCCGAGCACATAGGTGTAATAGAAGGCGGACAGCAGGATCCCGAGCTGGCCCGGAGTCAGATGCAGATCGCCTTGAATGAGCGGTGCCGCCGTGGCGAGATTGCCGCGGTCGATGTAGTTGATGAACAGCGCAGCAGCGACCAGCAGCACCACTCGTTCGGGCGCGGTCGGAGCCAACTTCAAATTACTCACCGGGCCGGTCTGTCACTGCCGCCTCCCTGGCGCATGGGACATGATGCCGAGGCATGGTATCAGCAGACGCCTCACCCGTCTGTCGGCGAATGCCGATGCCGGGTGGCGCGCGGAGCCACTATCATCGCGGCTCCCCTCGAAATAAACACCCGGAGATCACGCGATGCGCACGATCACGACCAAAGATGGGGTGACGATTGCTTATAAGGATTGGGGCAGCGGGCCGCCCATCGTGTTCTCTCACGGCTGGCCGTTGTGCTCCGATGATTGGGACGCGCAAATGATGTTCTTCCTCAATCACGGCTATCGCGTCATCGCCCACGACCGGCGCGGGCACGGGCGATCGACCCAGACGGACAGCGGTCACGACATGGATCACTATGCCGATGATCTGGCGGCGCTCACCGCCCACCTCGACCTCAAGCGCGCCGTGCATGTGGGCCACTCGACCGGCGGCGGCGAAGTCGTTCGTTACCTCGCGCGCCACGGGGAGAGTCGCGTGGCCAAAGCGGTGCTCATCAGCGCGGTGCCGCCGTTGATGCTGAAGACGGACGCAAATCCCGGCGGACTGCCCAAGGAGGTGTTCGATGGATTGCAGGCGCAGGTGGCCGCACATCGATCGCAGTTCTATCTCGATCTGCCGATGGGACCCTTTTATGGCTTCAACCGGCCCGGGGCGAAGGTCGTGCAGGGGATGATCCAGAACTGGTGGCGTCAGGGCATGATCGGCGGGGCCAAAGCGCACTACGACGGCATCGTCGCGTTCTCCCAGACCGACTTCACGGCGGATTTGCAGAAAATCACGGTGCCGACGCTGGTGATGCACGGCGATGATGACCAGATCGTGCCCTACGCGAACTCCGGACCGCTCAGCGCCAAATTGCTGAAGAACGGCACCTTGAAAACCTACCCGGGCTTTCCACACGGCATGCCCACCACCGAAGCGGCCACCATCAACGCGGATCTACTGGCCTTCATCAAGGGTGAATCATGATTGCGCACACCTCATTGTCAGTCGGCAACTACAAAAAATCCAAAGCGTTCTACGTGGACGTGCTCGCGCCGCTCGGCTATCGCAACAACATGGAGTTCGGTGAGGCCGCCGGTTTCAACGACGGCAAGAACACGGATTTCTGGATCCACAAGGCCAAGACCGTGGTGCCCACGCATCTGGCGTTCGAAGCCAAAAGCCGCGAGCAGGTCGAGGCATTTCACAAGACCGGTTTGGCGGCCGGCGGGAAGGACAACGGCGGTCCGGGCTACCGCGACTACTCGCCCGGCTACTACGCCGCGTTCCTCCTCGATCCGGACGGCAACAATATCGAAGCAGTCTGGTACGATCCGAGCAAGGAAAAATAAATCACAAGGACCTGCGACCCATGTGCGAACAAGACGATCTCGAGGAATTCGCGCGCCGCAACGAGCTCACCCGCCGGCAATTCGGTGCGATGGCGCTCGGTGCCGGCCTCGCCGCTGCGCTGCCGAGACTCGCCGACGCCGCGGAAACCACCGGCGCGGACGTGGACGTCAAAACTCCCGACGGGGTGGCCGATGCCTACTTCGTGCACCCGGTGAAAGGCACCCACCCCGGTGTGCTCATCTGGCCGGACATTTTCGGTTTGCGCCCGACGTTCAAACATATGGCAACGCGACTGGCCGAGTCCGGCTACGCGGTGCTCGTCATCAATCCGTTTTATCGTGTCCGCAGGGCACCGACCGCGCCCGAGCACCCGGATTTCAACGAGCCGGCGACCCGCGATGCCCTGATGGCGCTCGCCGGTTCCTTGAATGCCGCGACGGCGCAGACCGATGCGAAGGCCTTCGTCGCGTTTCTCGACGCGCAGAGCGCCGTGGACAAGCAGCGCAAGATCGCCACCACCGGCTATTGCATGGGCGGTCCGTTCGTGTTTCGCGCGGCGGCTGCCTTTCCGGATCGGATCGGCGCCGGCGCCACGTTCCATGGCGGCGGCCTGGTCACCGACAAGCCCGACAGCCCGCATCTGCTGATTCCGCAGATGAAGGCGCGTTTTTTGATCGCGATCGCCGCCAACGACGATCAGAAGCAGCCCGACGCCAAAGATGTTCTGCGCGCTGCCTTCGCCAAGGCGCATCTGCCGGCCGAAATCGAGGTGTATGCCGGCACCCAGCACGGATGGTGCCCGCCCGACTCGCAGGTCTACGACCAAGCCCAGGCCGAGAAGGCGTGGAGCCGGCTGCTCGTGCTCCTGCAGGCTATGTCGACCTGAGACGCCCCCGCTTGCCCGTGCCGCGCGGTTACGCGCGTTGCTGTTGGCTCATGTGCGACATGACCGCACCGAGCGCCGCGACGCCGAGCGATTTCACCAGTGTGGGGTGCTGCGCATAAAACGTCCCCAACCGATCGACGATGCCGTCATCGTGCTTCTGCGCGCCGGCCGCGATGGCGCTCATGTCGGCGGGCGAGACCTGCGCGGCCTGCGCCGGCGTGATGGTCGGGGTGGCGGCGCCGGGCACCGTACCCGCGCCCGCCCCCAGGATCCGCCCCAACACCCCGCTTCCGGCACCCGCGACACCGGCAACGCCCAACGCCTGCACGATCTCGTTGAGCACCGCGGCCTTTTGCTCGGGACTCGACTGACTGAACAGATTGCCGATGGTTTGGCCGAATGCGGGCGTCGCATCCGAACGCAGTGCCGCCGCGATGCCGCTGCCAAGTTGCTGGTGATTCGCCTGCTGGGCGACTGCATCGAAATGCCCAGGCACGTCCCCCGCCGGCGCACTGCCCGACGCGGCGTACTGTTTCAAAATATCGAAAATGCCCATGACGGAACCCTCCCAGGGTTATGGACTTAAGATTTGGCCGGAATGCGCAATTTCTGGCCGGGATAGATCTTGTTCGGATCGCTCAGCATCGGTTTGTTGGCTTCGAAAATTTTCATGTAGGCATTCGCGTCGCCGTACTCGGCTTTGGCGATCTTGGAGAGCGAATCGCCGGATTGCACTTCGTAAAAATTCGACGCCGCCGCGCTCTGCGCCACCGTCATTCGATCATCGACCTTGGCCACCGAATGGACATTGCCGCAGCACAGGACGATCTTCTCCCGCGTCGCCTGATCCGGCGCCACGCCGCTGACGGTGACGGTCTTCGAGGCCCCGTCATAGGCGATCGCGAGGTTTCGAGCGCTCAGGTTTTGTGATGCGACGTACTTCGTGATGGCGGCGGCCGCGGCGGCATTTAATTGCGCAACATCCGCCGGCGCCGGCGCAGCCGCGGCGGGGGCCGCAGTCGCGGGTGACCCGCCCAATAATTTCTCTCCCGCCTCCTGGATAAAGCTCATGAGACTCATGGTGCCCCCTAAAGGTTTGAGTATCGCCTCGAGCGGGGCGATCGCGCGGTTGAAGGCGCAGCCTATTTCACCGCTCGCCCGGGGTTATGTAGGAATTTGGCCCGAGGGAGCGTCGGATGTCACTGAACGCCGGGCTATTTGCCCCAGTTCAACGTTCCCCAGGGCAGCGCCAGATACTTGAACGGCTTCATGTCGGCTTGCAGCTGCCGCAGGCGGTTCTGACCATCGTATTGCAGCTGGACCCGCACGGCCGAATCCCGATAGTAGCGGCAGACCCGGTTCTGGATGGGCACGGTCACGTACAGCAGCATCCCCGGTGCACAATTCTCGACGAATCTCGGCCTCGAACGGCGGCATTGCTCCGCTGATAGCGACTGCACTGGCACGTTTTGGGTGCGCCAAAACGCCTGGGCGAGTTCGGGCGTGGCCATCGCCGTCTGGCTCCGGCTGATCGTGGCCGAGACTTGATTGAATTCCCCATCGCAGGCGCCATCCGTGAAGAACGGCGGTAAAAGCAGCAGCCAAATGAGCGCGATCGCCAAAAAGACGCGAATCATGTCACCCCCGACCGTTGTCGTTATTCTGTTGCGCAGTATGGCGGCGCTGCGTGATAGGCTCAATGACTGGTTAGTTCAAGTGCGGTCGTGAACCTTGAGAATCCTAGTCCTCTTGGCGGTGGTCAGCCTCTCCGCCTGCAGCTGGTTCGGTCACCACAAGGCGCCGCCGCCCCCGAAGCCGACCGAGATCCTGGTCACCGGCGCCCCCTTGGGTTCGCTCGTCTTCATCGACGGCGTGCAAGCCGGCACCCCCGCCACCCGCAACGATCACTCGCAAGTCCTCGACGTCGCGCCCGGCACTCACATCGTGGAAGTCCACCTGGGTGACACCGTGGTCTATCACGAGGATACCTACGTGGCCGCAGGTCAACGCCGGTCGGTCATCGTCCTGTCCGGTTCCACCCGGTAACGACGCGACCGGCTTCGCCCCTTACAAGTTGCCGGTCACCGCCGTCAGGGTGTTGGCCATTTGCGAGTTGAACAGATACAGATCGCGCGTCACCGGATCCTGGGTGGACACCGCGCTCCACGCCTCGATGAATCCGGTGTGTGCGTTGCCGCGGAAGGTGCCGTGCAGGAAATTCGCGGTGCTCGCCGGCAGCGTGCCGATCGTCGCCCCGATCTGGTTCGACGTGGTATCGATGGCGACCATCGTGCCGCCGCCGACGCCGTCCTCGACATACTGCTCACCCGTGGTGGAGTTCGTCACGGTCACGGGCGACAGTCCGGTGATCTGAAACATCGTCTGATACGCCGTCTGGGTGGTGATCGTGTCGTCGGGCCAGTCCAACTGCTCGCCGCCGATCAGGAAGGAGGAATTCGCCACTGGGGCCTCGGTGACCGAACCGTCCATGCCGACGATGCCGGACTGCGTCCCGCTGTGCGTCTCGGTCTTGGTCGAGGACGCATAGGCACTCATCCAGGTGGTGTAGTACACGTTCGAAGCCGTCGCCGTAAAGGTGCCGCCGTTTTGCGCACTGCTCAGCAGAGTGATCGGCGCTCCGCCCGCTGCCGGCAGCGCGCGCAGCGTGTAGGTGGGGCCTTGCACGCTCAGCACCAGGTCATTCGCCTGCACCGGATAGGCGATCTGCGAGATGCTGCCGGCTTCCGCATCGACCTGGACGGGTGCGGCCGAGCCGTCGGCCGGCATCGAATACAGGCTCGCGGAGGCGGGCACCGTCGGGGTCGCCGGCGTGTTGATCGAAAAATACAGCTGGGTCGGCGATGCCGCGAACAGCGCCATCTCGTTGGTCGGTGACCAGTTGGGAATGGCGAACAGCGGCATCGAAGTGGTGTGTGCAGCGTAATTGACGTACACGATGCTGCCGTCGATCACGTAAAGCTGGCCGGTCGGATAGCCTTGAATCGTACCCACCGGCAGCGCGACCGCGACGCCGATCGGCGCCGCAAAGCTGCCGAGGGTCACGGGGTTCGCGAAGTTGGCGTCGACCAGCACCAGGTTCGCGCCATTCTTGACGACGAAGCCTGCGATGCCGCCCTGCGCGGTGCGCACCGTCGCCTCCGGCATCGCCGAGACGGTGATCGGCGCATCGGCCGCCGTCATCCCGGTCTTGACCATCTGAATGACGTCATCGGGCGTGTTGCAGACCCCATCCGGTCCCGGCAGCCGATAAAAGTAACTGGAGTTGGTGGGATTTTGCAGGTCCGCCGTGAAGTACACCCCGGCGTAATCGATGTTGGCGCCCGCGACCGTGGTTCCGGTCAGGCTGCAGGTGTCATCGACGGTGGCGAGCGATTCGCTCGAGACCTGCTGCGCCTGCGGAGCACCCGTCGTGGTCAGATCGAGCGCGTGGATATGTCCGTCGCTGCCCTTGTAGATTTCCATGCCCGCCGGCTGCCCGAGATTCGCGCCGGTGAGAAAGTCGAGCTGACCGCGCAGGATCTGACGCTTGCCGGCGAAACTGCCGGTGGCGGGCGCGGCGAAATCACCGCTGTTCGGATCAGCCCAGGCCACGAAAACGCCGGTGGTTCCGGCATAACTCACCGTTTGAGGCGGGGGATTTCCCGAAAAACCGCCGCCGCCTCCCCCACCGCCGCATGCCGATAGAGAACACAGAAGCACCGCGCCGAACACCGCTGCGGTGAGATGAAATTGACGGGCAAGATAAAGTGACATACTAGGATCCCCTGTTCTCGTTGTGCATGAACCACGAACGCCGCGGGGCGGCGATGGTTGACGGCGCACCGGACGGGTTACGGAAGCTTCATCCGTGAGGATGCGGCGGATTTATGTGATCATTAAGGGATGCAAGCCACCGTGAATCCCCGGCATCGCGTCGTCGGGCTCCTCGTCCTGCTGTTCGGCATCACCTACCTCGACCGCGTCTGCATCTCCGTGGCCGGCCCGCGCATCCAGGAAGACCTGCACATTGGGGCGGTGGGCTGGGGCTGGGTGACAGGCGTGTTCACGATCTCGTACTGCCTGTTCGAGATTCCCACCGGCGTGCTCGGTGATCGACAGGGACCGCGGCGCGTGCTCACCCGGATCGTGCTGTGGTGGTCGGCCTTCAC
>Ga0181534_10000839_pt1 | contig 21211 bp, 14 predicted proteins | sample PEATcosm2014_Bin_37_FD_119758 | JGI IMG/M metagenome (GOLD analysis project Ga0181534, IMG submission 119758) | Peatland microbial communities from MTU Mesocosm Facility, Houghton, MI, USA - PEATcosm2014_Bin17_10_metaG | ecosystem: Environmental > Terrestrial > Soil > Wetlands > Peat | place...
ACCGCCGCCCTCACATGGTCCGGGGTCAGGATGGTTCGCTACTCCTTTCCTGCATGACTCTTTCATTCACTACTTCACGCCGGTTTATCCCGACGCTATCCAGGCCGAGGGCCTGCCCCACAAGTTAAGTGGCAGTCTAAGAGTCCGCGCCACGGGGTTCCGGCTCCATGGTGAAATAGAAAGTGGCGCCGCGATCGACTTCCGCTTCGGCCCAGATGCGCCCCCCGTGCCGATGCAGGATCCGCTGCACGGTTGCCAGGCCGATGCCCGTCCCCGGGTAATCGCTGGCGTTGTGCAGGCGTTGGAAGACCCCGAACAGTTTGTGCGCGTTGCGCATGTCGAAGCCCGCGCCATTGTCCCGCACAAAGTAGACGGGGGCCTGGGCCCCGACCTCTATCCTGGCCGGCGCGCGCCGGCTGCTGTACTTGATGGCATTGGAGAGCAGGTTGACGAAAACCTGTTTGAGAAGCGCAGGGTCTCCCTGACAGGGGGGCAAGTCTCCGACGACGATTCCGATACGGGGATCGATTTCAGGGATCAAATCGTGCAGCGCCTGCTTTACCAGATCTGCGGGCGCGATGGGCTGCTTCCGCAACGGCTGCCGGCTGAGGCGCGAAAAGCTGAGAAGATCCTCAATCAGCTTTCCCATTTGCAAGGCATTACAGTGGACAACTTCAAGATGGCGCCGGCACTCCGCGGATAGTTGCGGCGCATACTGCTCCATCAGGATTCGAGAAAAGCCGTGGATGGCGCGCAACGGCGCGCGGAGATCGTGGGAAACCGAATAGGCGAAAGCTTCCAGTTCCTGGTTGGCGGCCTCCAACTGGGCGGTGCGTTCCTGAACGCGCTGCTCTAACTCGGCGTTCATGGTGCGAATTTCCTCCTCCGCGCGTTCCCACGCCCGCTCCTGGGCATCCCGCCGCAGCCGCGCCTTTAAGATTGGCGCGATATCGCGCGCGATGCGCTCCAAGGTCTCTCGATCCGGCGCGCCGTAATCCGTCGCTTGGTTGGCAATGGCCAGCAGTCCGATGGGTTCCTTTTGGAAAAAAATGGGCGTGGCGAGCACCCGCCGGACGGAAGCGCCGCCTTCCGGCGATGGCGTTGGCTGGTTGGAATAGAGCGATCGCCCCTCGCTCAGCGCGCGTCCCCAAATTCCAATCCACTCCTGGCGGCGCAAGCGAATGGCTTCACCGGGGGCGAAGGAAGGATCGCGCTCTCCCCAAGTCCGGATGGGGATTACCAACGCGCCGGATTCGTCGATGTAGCCGAAAATCCCATCTTCGCTTTGGGTGTGGTCCAGGATGGCGCGCAAGACGGCCGCGAACATCTCCCTTTGGGACAGCGTGAGAAATATCGTGGCTAACCGGGTATTGAGGGCCAGTTCCCGCTGTGAGCGCCGCGCTTCCTCCTCCGCGCGCTTTCGCTCGGTGATGTCGATGCACGAACCGACCCATTCCCGGACGCGCCCTCCCGGATCCCGCACGGGCACTCCGCGGGCCGCCACGTACCGATACTCGCCATCGCGCCGGAGCAGGCGGTACTCGGCCTCGCAAACGGCCCCGCTCTTCAAACCATCGGCGAAGACCATGAAGATCCGTTCGCGGTCGTCGGGGTGAATGGCCATGGTCCATCCCCGGCCGGTAATCTCGTCGGCACGCTGGCCGGTAAAGGCGCGCCACGTGGGCGAATCCCCCACCAGTTCGCCGTGAGCGTTTCCGGTCCACACGATCTGGGCGCCGGCCAGAGCGAAAGAGCGGTAGCGCTCTTCGATATCGCGGCCGATGGTATAAGCGCCCACCACCCGGCCCGCGGCGTCGCGGATGGGAGAAACGGTCACAGACACACTGACCCGCTGGCCGTCTTTTCGCAGACGCAAGGTGCGATGGGGGTGGATCGCCTCTCCCCGCGCGAGCCTGGCCAGAATGCCGGCGATCTCTCCGGAGAGTTCGGGCGGCTCGAGCAGCGAGATATGCCGGCCGATGACTTCCGGCGCAGCGTACCCATACAACCTCTCCGCTCCCTGGTTCCAAGCCTCGATGACTCCATCCAGGCGCTTGCCGACGATGGCGTCGCCGGAGGAGTCGCCGATGGCGGCCAGATTGGATTGCAACTCTTCGACTGTCCGCCCACAAGTGTCCGCGGTGGCCATCGACGGTTCATGCCTGCAAGGGCTGGAAAGCGCCCAGGAGAGTGCGCACGCGGCCCAGAAGCTCCGAAGCCGTAAATGGCTTGGGCAGATAGTTCTGCCGCAAGTCCAGCGCGGTATCGCCTTCAAAGAAGTCGTGCGGGTATCCGGAGACGAATAGAACCTTGAGCTCCGGCCGGAGGGCGGCCAAGCGCGCCGCCAGTTGCGGCCCGCTCCCACTGGGCATCAAGACGTCGGTTACCAGAAGGTGGATGGGCTGGCCGTACTCTTCGGCAAGGTGCTCGGCTTCTTCCCCATCGCCGGCCTCCAACAGGCGGTAACCCTCCCCCACGAGGAGCTGGCGCATGGCGCGGCGCACACTGTTCTCGTCCTCGACCAGCAGAACGGTGGGTGCGGCATCGGCGCCGGTGACGCGAACCTGGCGGCCCTCGAAATCGCTCCGCTTCCTGGCAGCCGCCAGGCGCGGCAACAAAATCTCGAACGCCGTGCCCAGGCCCACCTCGCTGCGAGCCGCGATGTGGCCGCCGCTCTGCACCACGATGCTGTGCGCCATGGATAGACCCAGCCCGGTTCCGAATCCGGGTTTCTTGGTGGTGAAGAAGGGCTCGAAGATCCGAGCCAGCGTTTCCTGGTCCATGCCTTCCCCGCAATCGGACACCAGCAGCCGCACGTAGGGTCCGGGCGGGGCGAACTCCGCCTTGGGATTGCCGGCGCGGACCTCGAAGTTCGAGGTTTCCATGCGCAATTCCCCACCCAAGGGCATCGCATCCCGCGCATTCAGCGACAGATTGAGGAGGACTTGCTTGAGTTGGTTGCGGTCGGCGCGCACCATCCCCAGATTGGGCGCCAAATTAGTGGTCAGGACCCGCATGCTGCCCAGGGCGCTCGAAATAGCGGGCTGCATTTCGACGATCGCGTCGTTGATGTTCAGCGGCTCGGGGCGCATGGGCTGATGGCGGCTCAGCGTCAGCAACTGGCTGGTGAGCGCGGTGGCCAGGGTTGCGGCGTGCTTGATCTCAAAAGCCCGGTCGCGATCGACGCCCGACAGGCCTTCACACAACTCATCGGCGCATCCGAGAATGACGGTGAGCTGGTTATTGAAATCGTGCGCCAGGCCGGCCGCCAGATTGGCGATGGCCTCCATTCTCTGCGACTGCATCACGCGCCTCTCCAGTTCCCGGCGGCCGTCGATATCGCGCAGCACCAGGATCGCTCCCAAGAATTCGTCCGCGCGGTTCTCAAAACAGCCGAGCTCGACGGTGACGGACGTTCCCGCCCGGGACACCAGCGTGTAGGCGCGATTGACGCGATTAGGCGGGCCGGCCGCCTCCGCGGCCAGCAGACCGGCACAGGGGTTTTCCGCGGGCGCGCCGGTGGATTCCTCGTGCAAGGCGAGCACTTCCATGAGCAGGCGCCCATGCGCGTCTGCCCCCGGCCAACCCGTGAGCTGTTCGGCGACCGGGTTCATAAACACCACTTCGCCGTCCGTGTTGGTGGCGATAACTCCCTCGCCGATGCTGCGCAGAGTGGTGGCCAGCCACGCTTCGCTCGAGCGGAGGCGGCGTTCCATCTCGTGCTTATGGATGGAAATCTGCACGGCGCTGCGCAACTCGGAGTCGCGTATGGGTTTGAGGATGTAACCGAAAGGCTCCGTGCGGGAGGCGCGGTTGATGGTTTCTTCGTCGGCATGCGCGGTGATGTAGACCACCGGCATTTCCAACTCGGCTTTCATGGCCTGGGCCGCCGCGATTCCATCGATTTCGCCCTTCAGCCGGATGTCCATGAGGACCAGATCGAATGGCCGGGACCGGGCGAAGTCGAGCGCTTCCTCGCCGGAGCGCGCGATGGCCGGCACCCGATAGCCCAGCCGCTCCAGTCTGCTTTGGATGTCCGCGGCGATAATACCTTCGTCTTCAACGATCAGGATCTGTTTACTTTCTTCCGTGGCAAGCTGCAAGAGAATTCTCCTCCTTCGGATTTCAGTGCGCCGAAGGGGGCAAGTCTCTCACGCAGTTTTTGATCCGTGGGTCAATTTGCTGGCGATCGAAGCCCAAGTAGCTGGGAATAAGGCGCGCACGGCGCGCCGTGGCTGGTGGTTGGTGGCTGGTGGCTGCACGCGGGGCTTGGGAAGGGGCTGTTTTTGGGGTATTTAGGGGCAGTTGGGAGACAGCTTTCGCTGGCCCTTTGGCGTCGTTTGCCAGGTTGTCAAAGATCGAGGGGGGCAAGAGGCTAACGGCTGTCGGCGGCGGCGGGGGCGCAGCAAGCCGGATGGCCGCCGTTGACTTCCGGCATCGCGCCGTTCGGGTGCGGATGTGGCGCGGGCGCGGATGGCTTTGTTTGTTGGACGGGCTTCCGGGTCTGGGCCTTGCGCTCCTTTTGGAGCTGCTTCAATTCGTGCATGGCAGCGGTGAAGGAACGCTCGAGGCGCGCGGTGTGCCGGGCGATGCGGTCCAGCAGATCAAACTGCGACTTTTAATGGCAGGCCGGCCTCGTAGACCTTGCGCTCGCTGGCGGCCATGCGGGCCAGCAGCCATTGAGAGACGGACATCTGTTCCAGATAGAGGCGTTCGGATTGGGTTTCGGGCTGCCATTCGTTTTCGAGGCCGTCCCAGAGGCGCCAGTAGTCGGCGATGTTTTCGCCTTTGATGAGGAGGCTGCGCTTGGGCAAGCCGTAGGTGACGGCGTTGAGGCTGGCGGCCTCCTTCCCTTCCAATGTGCTTGGACCGGGGTGATTGCTCCTTCGACTTGAGGATAGAACGCGGGGGGTGGGGAAGCTGTGTGCCGCGGGCCGGAGGTAGGTTCGCAGATGGTTTGATTAGTGCGGGATGCGGGGTTCGGCATTTATTTTCGAAACTTGTCACCGGAGACCGCGCGGCGGGCTGAAGCCCCGCGGAGCCGGCTAAAAGCCGGCTGCGGGCAGAATTGCCCACCCTCCAGCGGTCAATCCATTTTCGGGCGGCTTCGGTCGGCGTGAGTACCTGGGCGCTTCTTGGCCGGGCCGAGCGTCCGGCCTGGCGGCCTGCCCCGGCCGCGCGGACGGCCGTCGGCGAGCCGTTCCAAGCTCACGATGGCACGATCTATATCGTCGCGCTGCTCGCGTAACTCGGCAAGGGCTTTGGCCAGATCCATATGAACGGTTCCAGTTATCCTAACACGCCAATCGTATTATGGCTCTCTACGTTGGGTGACGCTTGTACGGGAACGTACCGTGGGAAGGCGTGTTACCTTTCGATTGATGGCCAAAATCCAACGCGTCCTGATCAGCGTCACCGACAAGACCGGCATTGCGGCGTTCGCCCGCGGGTTGCGCGATCTGGGTGCCGAATTGATCTCCACCGGCGGCACGGCGCGGTTGCTGCGCGATTCCGGCGTGCCGGTGCGGGACGTCTCGGACGTGACCGGCTTTCCCGAAATGCTGGGTGGGCGGGTGAAGACCATGCACCCGGCGGTGACCGGCGGAATTCTGGCAATGCGCGGCAAGCCTGAACACATGCAGGCGCTGGCGACGCACGGCATCCAGCCGATCGACATGGTGGTTGTGAACCTGTATGCGTTCGAGGAAGTCGCGGCCAAGGCGGATGCCGGCCTCGCGGAGCTGATCGAGAACATCGACATCGGGGGGCCGACCATGATCCGTTCGGCCGCCAAGAATTACCAGGATGTGGCGGTGGTGGTTTCGCCGGCCGATTACGCGGGCATCCTGGATGAGATGAAGTCCCAGGGCGGCGCGCTTTCGCTCGAGACCCGATGGAAGCTCGCGCAGAAGGCCTTCCGCACCACGGCGGATTACGACCGCGCGATTGCTGCCCGCCTGGCGTTGGTGGATGCCGCCGCCGGGGCTTTGCCCGCCACGCTGGATGTGCGCGCCGGGAAGATTATGGATCTGCGGTATGGCGAGAACCCGCACCAGTCCGCGGCGCTCTATGGCAGGCGCGGCGCGGGGATCGCGGGCGCGGCGCAGCTTCAGGGCAAGGAGCTTTCGTACAACAACCTGGTGGATCTGGATGCCGCGTGGCAACTGGCGAACGAATTCGACGGGGCGGCCGCCGCCATCATCAAGCACACTAATCCCTGCGGCTGTGCGGAAAAGGGGACGCTGGCCGAGAGCTACCGCCGGGCGTTGGAATGCGATCCGGTTTCGGCATTCGGCGGAGTGATCGGGTTCAATCGCACGGTGGACGAGGAGACCGGCCGGGAATGCGCCAAGACATTTCTGGAAGCTATCGCGGCGCCGGATTATACGCCGGAAGCGCTGACTGCACTCGGTGGCAAGAAAAACCTGCGGCTGATGAAGGTCTCGGCGGAGCGCGATGGATTGGTGGTGAAATCGATCTCCGGCGGCTACCTGGCACAGACGCCGGATACCGCGCGCTTCGATCGCGCAGCCACCCAAGTGAAGAGCCGCCGCGCGCCCAGCGATGAGGAATGGGTGGCTCTTGAATTCGCCTGGAAGGTGGCCAAGCACGTGAAGTCGAATGCCATCGTATTTGCGCGTGCCGGACAGACGGTGGGCGTGGGGGCGGGCCAGATGAGCCGCGTCGACTCGGTGAAGCTGGCGGCGATGAAAGCCGTGCTGCCGTTGGATGGCACGGTGCTGGGCTCGGACGCCTTCTTTCCGTTTGCGGACGGGGTGGAGGAAGCCGCCCGGCACGGCGCAACCGCGGTGATCCAGCCCGGCGGATCGGTGCGTGACGGTGAAGTGATCGCGGCCGCCGACCGGTTAGGGCTGGCGATGGTGTTTACGGGCGTGCGGCACTTCCGGCATTGAGGGGGACAGGCCGGGAGGCCTGTCCTACGTCAGAACTGGAAGCGCAATTGCAGGTCGATCCGGCGATTGTCGGTAGGGGTTTGTTCGGCTTGGAATCCCCCGCTTATGCCCGTGTATTGCAGGAAATTCGACGATCCCATGACGCCCACCGGCGCGTTGTAATTCGCGTGGTTCAGCAGGTTGCGCGCGCTTACGGAAAGCGTCAAATTGTAGCGATGCTCGGTGGTCCCGCCGCCGAAGGGTCCGCCGCGGCCGCCGCCGCCGCCAAAGCCGCCAAAGCCGCCGCCGCGCGGTCCGCCGCCACCGGCGTTGGCGCGCGCACCACCGCTCGATCCCGCGAACTTGGTGGTGCCGAAGCCCCACGTCCGGCTCAAGCGAAGGTTCAAGCTGAACTGGTTGGGGCCGGTGCCCAGGTTGCGGGGAATGATCGCCTCACCCGGCGTCGGGAATGGATTCAGGTATCCGTAGGGCGTCGATACGATATCGGTTCCAGGTCCACTGGCGAAGGCTGGGCGAGCGTTGAAGATCCCGTCGGGTATGCCGTCAAAACCGGAAATCCCGCCGGTGGTAATGTTGAAAGGCACGCCGCTCGATGCCACTACGAATGGAGCAAGCTGAATCTTCCACGGCGCACTGACGGTGCCGAATAGGAACATTCTATTTTGAACGTCGAGCGCCGACCGGCTCCACTCCGCCGCCAGATCGTCCGGGTTCACCGGCGTGGACGTGCCGCAGCCGGACGATGAAGCGCACAAAGCCCCGTCCGTGTTGCTATGCGCCGTGCTCCAGATGTAAGCCCCGGTCAGGGTCAGGCGGCTGCCGATCTGGGTGTTCACGCGGGTAATCACCTGTAGCTGTTTCAACAAGCCGTCCGATTGAAATTGAAAAAGCTCAGCCGGCCCGGGCGGGCTGACATCGTTGGTAACAAACTGATGGACTCCGCGCGTGTCGGTCACATTCACGGCGAGTGTGGTACGGCGGTTGATTTGCCGCTCCACGCCCAACGCGGACTGGATCAGGTACGGCGCGCGCAGATCGTCGGCGGCGATAAACCGGACCGGGGTCGTGCTGGACAGGCCGGATGGAATACAGCCGGTCAGGAAAGTCGGACAGAAAAAATCGGGATTGTCGACCTGATAGGTCAGTTGATTCAGTCCATTATATTCCTTCGTGGTGAGGTTGTAAGGATCGTTGTATCGAATATAGAACATGCCGAATCCGCCGCGGATCACAGTCGAGGGTGTACTCTTGGCGCCGGGGCGTCCGGGCGCCCAGGCAAACGAGAGCCGGGGCGCGGCATCGTGCCAGTCGTGAATGTTGGTCTGGCCTTCCCAGCGCAAACCGGCGCTCACGGTGAGGCCCTGGGCCACGCGCCAGTCGTCCTGCACGAATGCGCCAATGTCGAACATGCTGGAGCTGATTAAGGGATTGCCCTGGGTGACCGAGAACTGCGTGGGCCCCACTCCACTGGGAAGCGTGGGACACCCGCTGGCGCACGTTCCCACCGCCGCGATCAGGGCTTCGTATTGGGTGAAGGAGCCGAAAGTAAATGTGCCGTTGAAGTTTCCCGGCGTGATGTAGTTCAGGGAATCGTTCCGCGCGCGCACGCCGAATTTAATGGTGTGCTTGCCGTGCGTGACGGTGGTGTAATTCTGCACCTCGTAGTTGCTGTCCGTCTGGACGGTACGGTTAACGCCCGAGCCGCCGGTATCGAAGTCGCTCGGCACGATCACTTCCGGAGCTTGGGATTGGGCGGTTTCACTAGTCAGGTTATGGTTGAATTGAAAACGCGTTTCATTGACCGCGCTGGTGGAAATCACGGCCGTATCGGTAACTTGGCCCAGTTGCTGCAATTGCACGTAGCTATAACCGTTGCCGGGCAGATTGAACAGACCCACGCCCCAGAGGTCCCGGTGTTGATCCAGATAAGAGTAACGCACACTCAGCGTGTTATTGGCGGTCAATGCCCAGTCGATGCGCGGGCTGAAGGTCGTGCGCTGCTGCGGAGTCGGGACAGATCCATTATCGACCACCGTGGTTAGCGTGGTTGGATCGAGCAGGGTGGCATGCAGAATGCCATTGTCGTCGATCTGGCGCCGTTCCACATCCAGAAAGAAACTCGCGTGCTTGCTGAGCGGGCCGCTCACGTTGCCGCCGTAAGTCTGGGAACTGAATCCCGGAATCGGGTTGGAGAACAGGAACGGATTGCGTGCGTTCCACACGCCGTCGCTGATGTCATAAGAAGCGGTGCCGTGAAACTTGTCGGAGCCCGGCTTGGTGAAGATTTCGATGCGCCCAAATCCGAGCTTGTCGTACTCGCCCGCAAACGGATTCTGGTTGATGCGGATCTCGCGAATAGATTCTTTGGGCGGCAGGCGGCCGCTGGAGAAACCATCGATGAAGATTTCTCCGCCGTTGGGTCCGGCGGAGGGGCCCGCAAGGGCCTGGAGGTCCTGCTGCAAGTCGTCGGGATCGTCCGGCAGCGCCTGCAGGTCGGCGCCTTTGAACACCAGCGCGTCCACGTTCTGCGAAGCTTGCACGCTCAGTTGGGTGGTGTTTTCCTCGGCGACGGTGACCTCCTGCTTCACATCCGCCAGCTTCATGGCAACGTCGCCGCGCGCGACTTGCCCCGTGGCCACCAGAACCGCCACGCCGCCCGCCTGGTCCATGCCTTTGAAGGCGACCGAGACCGAATAAGTGCCCGGCGCGACTCCCCGAAAGGTATACACGCCATCCGGCCCGGTCTGGGCCTGCTGCGTGTTGCCGTCATCGCCGGTCAGCGTCACCGTGGCGCCGGGGATGACCGCACCGGTAGCGTCTTTCACCGCGCCGGATACGGTGCCGCCATTCGGGGACGGCTTGGGGGGACGCGCGGTTTGCGCCTGGGTGGACATCGCCGTGAATGCAAGCAAGGCGAGCGCCACGAAGCCTGATCTAAGAACCATATGTTGATGGCGAACGTCCGAATGCTGCGGTTACACCCGGCGCAGCGAAACGCACTCATGCCGGCTCCAGTCGCGACCTCACCACCTGTTGCGCAATCCGATCCGACACGGTCGGTATGCCCAGCTTCCTTTCCCCACCGTTGGCCTTCGGTATCTTCACCGTCCGCACTGGCGGTGGAAAGTAACTGCCCGACGACATCCGATTCCAGATCTTGTACAGGTTCCCTTTCAGGTCCCTTGTTCCGCTGACAGGTTTTTCACTCTTCTTCGTAGTGACCCATTTCCCGTGAACCTCAAGTTCCAGCCCCTCCATGACATCATCGCCAAGCCGGCTGAAAGCCGGCTGCGGGCAGAATTGCCTGCCAATTCTGCCCGCCCTCCAAATCATCTTCCATAGATGAAGCGGCTGCGGCGGGGATCCGCGCCGCCGGTCAGCACGCCATCGGACATGTTGATACGGATGGCCGTGGGGGCGGAGAGATTGCCCCAATCGCCGATCACCGATACCTTGTGTCCCATGGCCGTGAGCTTGTCTATGGTGGATTGCGGAATCCGGCGTTCCACGTTCAGCTTGCCGGGAAGGAATTCGTGGAAGTCGAAGGACGTATACAGGTGCGCGCTATCGAAGCGCGGCGCCTCGATGGCTTCCTGCGGCGACATGTTGAACTCGACCATATTCAGGAATACCTGGAGCAGCGTCTGGTCCTGCAAATCGCCGCCGGGGGTGGACATCGCGAGGAAGGGCTTACCATCCCTGAGCACGATCATGGGGCTGAGCGTCACGCGCGGACGCTTGCCCGGCGCCAGTTCGTTGGGATGGCCGGGGGTGAGCACGAACGTCTGCATGCGTTCGCTCATGGCCAGGCCCGTATCGCCGGCGATCACCGAAGGCAGCCAGCCGCCGCTGGGCGTGGCGGAGAACATGTTGCGCGCGCGGTCGACCACGTTCACGCAGGTGGTGTCGCGCGCCGCGATGGTCGATTCGGTGGACGCCGGCACGGCCAGCGGTCCGCCAAACGCGCCGGGGCGATGCTCCAGGGAAGCGCGATCGGGGTCGATCAGTTTGCGCCGCTCGGCGGCGTAGTCTTTCGAAAGCAGCGTCTCCTCCGGGATTTTCGAAAACTTCGGATCGCCATAGTAGCGGTCGCGATCGGCAAAGGCCAGCTTGATGGCTTCCACCAGCGTGTGAATGTAGGCCGGTGAGTTGTGGCCCATGGCGCGCAAGTCGTAGCCTTCCAGCAGGTTCAGCGTCTCGATCATCACCGGGCCTTGCGACCAGAAGCCGGGCTTGAAGATTTCATACCCGCGATAAGTTCCGGTGCGCGGCGCATCGGTCTCGGCATGGAAGCCGGCCATATCGTCATAAGCGATCAGGCCGCCGTTGCGCGCGCAAAACTGGTCGTATTCATGTGCGATGGGGCCTTTGTAGAAATAGTCGCGCACGGCGCGCAGACGCTCGGTGCGATCGCCCTTGGCTTTGGCTTCGGCGTTAGCCATGGCGCGCAGGGTCTTGGCCAGAGCCGGTTCGCGGAAGACGTCGCCCCGCCGGGGCGCCACGCCATTGGGAAGGAAGAATTCGCGCGAAGTGGGCCAGAGTTCCAGCAGAGGCTGCGAGCCGCGAATCCAATCGGCCATGACTTCGGTGAGCGGGAATCCGCCGGTAGCATATTCGATGGCGGGCGCGGCGACCTGGGCGAACGACAGGGTGCCATAGCGTTCGAGCGCCAGGATCAGCCCGTCCATCGCACCGGGCACCGGAGATGCCAGAATTCCCTGCGCGGGCATGGGCGGCACGTGGCCCGGCTGTTCCCAAAGCTCCCGCCTGCGGGATTCGTAGAAAGCGACGGTGGCGCGTTTGGGCGCCGTGCCGATGCCGCTGATAGTGACGACGGGCTTACCGGCCATCTTGATCACGATAGGGATTTCGCCGCCCAGGCCGAAGTGGTCCAGTTCCGTGACGCCGGCCGCCAGCGTGGTGGCGACGCCCGCATCCACCGCGTTGCCGCCTTCGGCCAGGATGCGCAGGCCCGCGTCTACTTCGAAGTTGTTGCAGGATCCCACCATTTCGTGCAGGCCGCGCACGGGGGGGAACATGGTCAGCTTCGATTGGGCGGGCAGCGTGAGGGCGGCCACGGCGAGGAGCGCTAACGAGCGGGCGAGGGGGCGAGCGGGCGAGGGGGTGAGCCTAGCTTTCATAACGGAACATGGCCTCCGCAATCGGCACGCCTCGCACATCGATTTTGCGGAGGTCCGCCGAGCCGACGCCATGCCGCTCGGCGAGGAGCAGCGTATTTTCACAGGTGCGGAACGGCGCGGTGCCGCGCGCAGCCCTGGGATCGTAACCCATCACGGCGGTGGCGACCGCATCCGTCGATACCGGATTCAGCCCCGCCAGCAGCACTCTGGGCTGCACCCGGCGGATACCCTTGATCCAGGGCCCTTCGCCGCCCGCGATGGATTCGATGCCATCGACGATCTGCAGATCGATGGGCCGCGACTTAACCAGATCCGCGACGATATGCGGCACGCGATATCCAGGCTCGCGGCTGGAAGCCGGGTCGAGTTCCGATGGCGCCGACTTGGAAGGCTGCCGGCGGCCCGCGTGCATGGTTTTGGCGCGGCCGGACGTGGGGTTTTCATTAGGCTCGTCCACGCCGGCGTCATCGCCATAGATGGATGCGGGCAACATGCCGAAGCAGTTCTTCATGGACAGGGTCACGCCGCAGGTCTCGTGATTTTTCAGCTTGGCCATGCTGACGAAAACGTCCGTATCTTCGTAGGCGTGATTCAGATCGTACGCCGGGAACAGATAGCCGCCGCCCGGCACTTTGAATCGCGTGTATTTCTCGCCTTTGCCCAGCGCGTTGGTGTTTTCGAATTCCACGCCCGGCGCGGCGGCCAGCAACTGGCGCACGTTCCACCCGGAATCGAGCAGGTAGTCTTCGAGCGGACCACTGGTGGCCCAGGCGCTCTCCACGAAGCGGATACGCCGCGCGCCCGCGCGCCCCATCAGGTGCGCCGTCGCGCCGACCAGCTTCGGATGCACGTAATGCGTGACTCCCGGCGGGCGGCCGTCGACGCGCAGCGCGGGGCTGCCGGTCATGTTCAGCTTGATGGTTACGGTTTTGCCGCGCACGATGCCATCGAGTCCGCCGAGCTGGTCGAACATGGTGGCCAGGCGCGCGGTTACATCCTCGTTATAAGAGGCGCATTTGGCGATGGCCACGGGCGCGGCGCGGTCCGGGCCAGCCGCGGCTTTAAGCAGCGGGGCGGCGCTGATTAGGGCAATCCATTCTCTCCGGGTCATTCTTCTAGTCTAAACGCACCGTGGCGCAAGCGGAAATCCGCTCGATATCCACGCCCGTGCCGCCTTCGTCGGTGACGTAAACCTCCAGATCCTTTTGAATGCCATCGGGCGTGATGAGATGCGCGTGTTTAAAGGTCCCCAGCACCTGCACGGAGATGTTTTCGATGGGGTACGCCGAGTAGTTCACCAGCTCCACCACCACCTGTTTGCCGTCGGCCGTAGAAAGCAGGTTCGAGAGCATGGAAGAGACGTTGAACAGGCGCGCGCCCAGATTCTTGCGGCCGGTCATGGTTTGCACGTCGTGCCAGATGTCGTTCAGCCGGTCGAGTTCGGCTTTATCCAGGGTGATTTGTCCGGGCTGCAAAGCAGACTGCCCTTTCCATCCGGGCGGTGCGGTGAGCACGGTGCCGCCCGCGCGGGCGAAATTCTTCAACATCTCGCGCTGCTCGGGCGTGAGCGAAGCGGCGTCGACGTCGACAGCCATGGACGCGCCTTCGAGCGCATCGGCGGTGAGGCGCTGGCCGGGAATGGCGCGCATCGGAGTATGCTTGGCCGCGATCATATCCAGGATGCCGCCCGAGAGCAGCGCATCGTCGCTATCCTGGACCACAGCCAGCTTGCCGTAGGGCCGGAGCGCGCGCCATTCGGGGTGGCTTTCGAAAAACTGGAGCACCTGCGCCATGCCGCGCCAATTCTTGATGGCGGCGGCGTCGCCGCGTTCCAGGCGCGCGGAGAAATCGGCATCGAGCGCCACGATCCAGCGCGCGCCGGCCATTTCCGCGTCGGCGATGGCGGCCTGATAGCGCTCGCCGGTGACGACAGTGTGCGCCGGGGGCGGATATCCGAGCCACAAGCTGGCGGGACCCCAGGCGCGCACGGAACGTATGAATCCGGTGTTGGTGTCGATCCAGGGCGAGCCGGAGGGCGCCGCCTTGGCTGCGCCGTTGTCGAGCACCTGGATGCCGGGCCACACGCCTTGATACGTGGCGACGATGGGGTCAGGGCCGCCCAGTGGCATGCGCGCGCGGGAAGTGAGTTCGACCACGATGGCGTGCGCATCGGCCAGCATGTCGCGCACGCGCGCGGCCGTGCCGGTGGGGAAATCGCCCTCCAGCACGATGCCCTGCAAGCCCGCGCGAATGGCCTGGCGCGCTGGATCGGCGGGATCGGCGCCCGGCTTGAGGACCGCGAGGGTAGCGATGCCGCGCGCGGCGGCGTTGGTTATGAATGCGGGCGAGTACGAGGTGACGAGCAGGCAATTGATGGGCGTGCCGGAGAGCAGGTCGAGCGATTTGGCGTCGGTCCCGGTCCAGCGCGCGGGCACCCAGGCGGATGGGGGCGCGAGGGAGGCGAGCAGGGGCATCGCGGAGAGGAGCGCCAGGCAGGGGGCCGTGCGGGACATCATTCTTCTACTTTAGCGCGGGACTGACCTTCGCTCGGGCTGCTTTCGGGTAGGGCAATACCGTCGTGGGTGAGTTCGCCAATAATCATCAGCACGACTTCGTGGATGTGCCTGTGTGCCTCTTCCTCGGTGTTACCCCAAGTCGAAGCGCCGTAGCGTTCCAGCGCGGGACAGTATGCGTGCCAGTGATCGTCATCGGGCTCCGCCACCACTTCGAAACTAGAGGTCTTCATAATGTTCCGCCCTACTTCTAATGTATTCGGGCGCTGTTGACCGTAACGCGCCCGGGCCGAGTCGATTCATGGGTGTCATGACATTGTCTGGGCAGGCGTGCTACGCTGGCGCGGGCATCGAAGGTTAAATGGCGCCCCCTAGGGAAGGTGAAATGCTCCCTTCATAAGAATTGTCAGGAGCTGCCTCAAGAGCTCGAAGGTAATCGCTCCGCCCTTCTCTATGACGATTGCCCGCGTTTTTCGCCAACGAGTATCGTCGCGCGCAGCATCGGCGAACTCATGCCCAGCCCAGGTGAGGCTCGTGATTAGGGCCGTCGGGGACTTGCTGCCATGGGAGCTAATGTCGGCACCCTTGGCGAGGCCGGCGTCTAGGAGGAGATATGCGTGGTACCCGAGTTGGGAGGGCATAGGCGTTAAAGTATGGGCAGCCGACCACAAGCTGTTGGAAACGCAATCTGCGCCGCCTACACTACGTGGGGGCGCAGCCAATCGCGCGGCCGCTATTTTAACGCCTATGAGTTGGGAGGGCGTGTACCCCTCGACGGCTAACGCAGTGGCCCAACCGGATTCGCTTTCCTCTATTGTGAGCACCATTTTCCGGATTAGATCGAGATCGCGCTTCATGCTCTCCTCATGGTGGCCAGTCTAACGATCGGTTTAACCGCCGGCTCTCGTGCGGTCGGCCCGTGCCTGAATTTGATCAGCCATCTGACATTGGTAGCCCTCGGCTTACAGCTTCGAAACGGTGTTGCTATTGGTGTTCGTCACCCAGATATTGGCGCCGTCGAAGGCAGCGCCAGTAGGAGCGCTGCCCACGCTGAACGTGCCCAGATTCGTGCCATCGCTGGTCCGCAACTTGGTGACGTTGTTGCCGCCCTGGTTCACCACCCAGATGTTGGAGCCGTCGAAGGCTGCACCGTAGGGAGTGGTGCCCACGGCGAACGTACCGAGGCTAGTGCCATCGCTGGCCCGGAGCTTGGTCACCGTGTTGTCGCTAGAGTTCGCCACCCAGATGCTGGAGCCGTCGAAAGCTAGGGCGACGGGCCCATTGCCCACCGCGAAGGTGCCTAGGGTCTTCCCGTCGCTGGCTCGCAGCTTGGTCACGTTCGCGCTGTTACCGTTCGCCACCCAGATGTTGGATCCGTCGAAGGCCACGCTATAGGGAACCGCGCCAACTGCAAACGTGCCCAGGTTTGCGCCGTCGCTGGCGCGCAGCTTGGTGACGGTGTTGCCAACGAAGTTCGCAACCCATACGTTGGCGCCGTCAAAGGCCACTGCGACAGGATTGGCACCTACGCCGAAGGCGCCCAGGTTCGTACCGTCGCTGGCCCGCAACTTGGTCACGGTATTGGCGCCGTTGTTAACTACCCAGATATTGGCGCCGTCGAAGGCCAGCCCCAGGGGACTGTTCACGCTGAAGGTGCCCAGGTTCGTGCCATCGCTGGCCTGTAGCTTAGTCACAGTAAAGCCGATGCCGTTCGCCACCCAGATGTTCGAGCCGTCGAAGGCCACGCCGTAAGGATTGGCACCGACGGCGAAGCTAGTCGTCTGGTTCGCGGGATACCAACGCAGGAGGGCAATCGACGCTGTGCTTGGCCCCGCTGGACCCCGCGGGCCTCCTACCCCCTGCGGGCCGATTGGCCCTGCTGCGCCTTCGGGACCCGCTTGCCCTTGTGGGCCTGCCGGCCCCGTGGGGCCTTGCGGTCCGTCGGGGCCGACTGGCCCGACGGGCCCGGCCGCACCGAGGGTGGCACTGATCACGCAAGTTTGGCTGTCGCTGTTCGTCACGGTCAGGGGATATGAGCCCGGCGCGAGACCGGCGGGCAAAGTCGCCACGGCTCCCTGGTCCGTGAATGACACCAGCGGCAACGCTGTGTGGGCGAGTGTCACCGCTGGCGCAAGGCCGGATGGGCTGAAGTTCTGGCCCGTGACGGTAATCTGGTTATTGGATGTGCTTACCACCGCGCTGTAGATGGCCGGCACCGTCGAGGCGGCATTCAGCCCGGTCAGCGAAGTTAACAATATCCAGATGGGAACGCGTGAGCTTTTTTTTGGACATGTGGTGCTCCTTTGCATACGGTGTCAAGTATCACTCTGGACTGTGAGCGAAGTCATTAAAATAACGCGCCTTGTCGAGCGCCTGGGTGCTGAGCCAAATGCCCTGCTACGTGCCAACGATGGGCAGGCCGCCCAATCGAATGCGCGGGTACCTTCTTTTGAGCGATCAAGCCCAAATTATGGAGTCAGCCCGGTCCAGGCCCGAATTGCCGAACCCGCATCTGTTGTTGTATGGTGAATGTATGGCGCGGCTCATCTCCACTACGGTTCGCCTAGACGAAGAAGACGTGCGGGCATTGAAGCGCGCGCGCGCGGCGGGGCATTCGGCCTCCGAACTGATTCGGAAGGGTCTGCGCGTCGCAGCCTCCCGGTACTATTCGGGCAGACGTCCGCCCACAACGCGTCTGTTTGAGTCCACCGACACGAAACTGGGAGACGAGTCCGAGCTCTTCCGGGATCTTGAGGGGTGAGTCCTCCAATCGTTGCCGACACCGGTGGGCTGCTCCGCGCCCTCGCCCGCACGGCCGGCGGTGAGCCGAGTTTTCCGGAGTTTGAAGCGGCCCTCACCTCCGCGAGGCTTGTGATCGTACCGGGCCTTGTCCTTGTGGAGGTCGACTACTTTCTTCGAGAGAATCGAGCCGCCATGCGAAAGCTGGTGGCCGAGATTTTCGACCAGGGGACGCGCTATGAGTATGAGTTGCCTGCCCCGCGGGATATCGTTCGCGCCCTGGAGATCGATGCCAGATTCGGGAACCTCGGTTTGGGGCTGGTCGATGGGATGGTGGCAGCCGTCGCGGAGCGCCGCCAGATCTATCGCGTCCTAACCACGGATCGGCGCGATTTCAGTGCCATCCGCGTTGGGCCACGCCTCGCACGCGCGCTTGAATTGGTCCCATAACATTGTGAAGGGTTCCTAGCGTCGCTCGTCTGCGCCGGCAAGAGTGTCAGCGCGGCAGGCAGGGTACCAATGCCGCATGCTTTTCCACCGCGGGCAAAGCCCTCATCGGCCCGCCGAAGAGCCCAAATACCTGATTATTCAAGCAAAGAGCGGGTCCAGGGGGACCCGCGCGGACCGGGGGGTCCGCCCCACACTTTGTGCAGAATCGAGTCTGCTTGGACTATGTGGCATTGGGCTGGGTGCCTGCGCCACGAGTTACTCTTCCCGCAGAGCCGCCATCGGATCCAGCCGCGCCGCCCGCCGCGCGGGCAGATACGCCGCCGCGACGGTGGCCGCCGCCAGCACCAGCGCCGCCCCGGCCAGTTGCACGGGGTCTCGCGGCCGCACCCCGAATAACAGGCTCGTAACCAGCCGCCCGGCCGCCAGCGAGGCCGCCAGACCCGCCGCTATTCCGATCGCCAGCAGCACCACCACATCCCGCAGCACCAGCCGCAGAACGGACGCCCGCGGCGCGCCCAACGCCATCCGGATGGCGATCTCGCCTTTGCGCCGCGTGACGGCGTACGATGTGACCCCATAAAGACCCACCATGGCCAGCAGCAGGGCCAGGGATCCAAAAACGGACGACAGCAGCGCGACTGCCCGCGGGAGCAACAGCGATTCGAATACCTGCAATTCCAGGTTGCGAAACTCCAGCGAAACGCCGCGGTTCACGCCGGCAATCGCGGCGCGCGCCGCGGGGATCAGCGTCTCCACCGGCACGTCCGACCGCAGGGCGAATCGAATTTCCGGCCCCGGCGCCGCATCCTGCCCGGCAGCCATGTAGCCAATCCTGCGGTCCTCTTCCTTGATCCGGTTGTACTTGGTGTCTTTCACCACGCCCACGATCTGGTAACTGTCCTTGCCCATGCCGATGGTTTTACCGATCGGGTCCGCCGCGCCGAAGAACTGGCGGGCCGCCGACTCATTCACGATCATCGCATTCGGCGCGCTCGGGCCGTCGCGCTCGTTGAAGTCGCGGCCCAGCAGCAGCGGCGTGCGCAATGTGGCGAAGTAACCGGGCGACACGCGATTCAGGAACAGCAGCGTGTCTTTCGCCGATTTCGACGTAAGGCCCTCGGGCCGGACCATTTGCGCCCAGCCTTCGGGGCCGATGGGCGTAAGAACCGCGCTGGCCGCGGCGGCCACACCGGGCAATGCGCGCAGGCGGTCGAGGATCTCGCGAAAAGTGTTCGCGCGCATCGCCGCCGGAATAGCCGCCTGCTCCACATCGGCCGTAATAATGAGGACGTTGTGCCGCGTAAATCCGGGGTCCAGCGCCTGAAGGTTGCGCAGCGTCCCCAGGAAGAGTCCGGTGGCCACCAGCAGCACCAGGGACAGCGCCACCTGGCCGGCCACCAAAGCTTTACCCGGATTGAACCGGGCGGAAGCGCGCAAGGCGCCGCGCGCATTCTCTTTCATTAGCTGGTGAAGGTCGAAGCGCGTGGCCCGCAGGGCCGGCGTGAGCCCGAACAGAGCCGCCGTCAGGATGGCCACGCCAATGGTAAACGCGAGCACGCGCGAATCGAGCGACAGATCGATATCCAGCGGATGGGTGGTGGTGGAGAGCATGTGAATCAGCAGCCGGCCGCCCCAGGATGCCAGCAGCAGGCCCGCCCCCGCGCCCATCGTCGAAAGCAGCAGGCTCTCGGTCATCAACTGACGAACGACGCGCGCGCGGCCGGCGCCGATCGCCATGCGCACCGAGAACTCCTTTTGCCGCGCAGCCGCTCGCGCCAGCAGCAGGTTGGCGATGTTGGCGCAGGCGATCAGCAGGACCAGGCCAACGATAGCCATCAGCGTGAATAGCGCGGTGCGATACTGGGCTCCCATCTCGGAGAAGCCGGTCGCGGCCGGTTTCAGGAAGAAAGAGTTCTTCAGATAGCCCTGCTGCGCCTCGGCCGGGAAATCCTGCGGCACCGTGGCGCGGAAGATTTCTGGGGCAGTGGCCCGCATGCGGTCGCGCGCCTGTTCGACGGTTTCTCCTGGAAGCAAGCGGCCAATGATGCGCAGCCACCACTGCGACCGCTCATCCAGCGCATTGTGAGCGGGATGGAAGACGGGGTCGCAAGCGATCGGTACGGCTATGTCGAAACCCCAGTCCGTGTCCAGGCCGCGAAACCACGGCGGCGTCACGCCTACGATTTGAAAGGTGTGCCGGTTCAGCCGCACCGTCTTTCCGATCACGTCCGCTTCGCCGGCCAGGCTGCGCTTCCAGAAGCTGTAGCTGATCACGGCCAGCGGCGGCGTTCCGCGCCGGTCTTCGTCGCCCGTGAAGACGCGTCCCTCGAGGGCCGGCACGCCCAGCACGCGAAAGAAATCGCCGCTCACCATCAGGCCCGCTGCATAATGGCTTTCGCCGCCATCGGCCAGATCGAAGCGGCCCGGCGCGTAGGCCAGCATCCCCGAGAACGCCTGCTGGCGGTCGCGCACCTGCTCCCAGATCGGATTGGTGAACTCGTCGTCGCCTTGGTCCCCCGGCCGGACTTGAACCAGCCGCTGCGGATCCTCCACCGGCAGCGACCGCAGCAGCACCGCATTCAGGATGCTGAAAATCGCGGTGTTCGCGCCAATACCCAACGCCAGAGACAGCACCGCCGTAGCGGCGAAGCCCGGATTCGCCGCCAGTGAGCGCAGGCCGAAGCGGATGTCCCGACGCCAGGAATCCAGCCGCGTCCAGCCCCAGGCGTCCCGGCTGGATTCCTGAAGTTGTGTCGCATTGCCAAATTGCCGGCGCGCGGCCGCCCGCGCCGCGTCCGGCTGGAGGCCCTGCGCAAGCTTGTCGGCGGCGCGCAGGTCCACGTGCAGCCGCATTTCTTCCGCCAGGTCCTGGTCAAAACTCGCGCCTGAAAGCTGGTGGCGCAATCGCCGCCATAGTTCGCCAATCCACGTCATTGCCGTCACCTCAGACCGTCTGCAGGATTTTGTGAATCGCCCCGTTTACCCGCTGGTATTGCTCCACTTCGGCCAGGAGTTGCTTGCGGCCGGCCGGGGTCAGCCGGTAATAGCGCGCGCGCCGGTTGCCCGCCGTCACGCCCCATTCCGCGGTGACCCAGCCTTTCAGCAGCATGCGTTGCAGGGCCGGATAGAGCGAGCCTTCTTCCACCTGCAGCACCTCGTCCGAGACGGCCTGAATCGCGCCGGCGATTTCGTAGCCGTGAAGCTGGCCGTGACGGGCCAACATCTTGAGGATGAGCATATAAAGGGTGCCGGGCGGGATTTCGTCGCGGCGGGGGTTTTCTGGCATAGTTAAACTATGTCAGTGTCGCACGTACGCGCGTGCCTGTCAAGCTCAGGCCGTGGGGCGGTTAACCGGCCAATAACCTGAATCGGACGGCAGACTTTTGACTGGCTGGCGTTCGCGATCAATCATCTGAAAGCGCAGTTTTCTGCTTGGCCCCCTCAACATCATCCG
>Ga0181534_10000841_pt1 | contig 21199 bp, 19 predicted proteins | sample PEATcosm2014_Bin_37_FD_119758 | JGI IMG/M metagenome (GOLD analysis project Ga0181534, IMG submission 119758) | Peatland microbial communities from MTU Mesocosm Facility, Houghton, MI, USA - PEATcosm2014_Bin17_10_metaG | ecosystem: Environmental > Terrestrial > Soil > Wetlands > Peat | place...
CTGAAAGTGCCGCACAAGAGCCACGTCACGCCATTGCTCGTCGGCGGCAAACAGGAACAGGGCCGACGCGCCGGAACCGAAAACGTTCCCATCATTTTGTCGCTGCTCGCCGCGCTGGAGACACGCGAGAAACAGATGTCCCGCAGCGAACACCTGTTGCGCAGTGTCTGGCGCGAGAATTTTGAAAGGCAGCTTTTGAAAATTCTGCCCGGCACGCTCATCGTCGGCGCGCACTCGCCGCGATTGTGGAACACCGTCTCGGCCATCATGCCCGAGGGTGGCCAACTGCGCTGGCTGACGCGGCTGGACAAGGCCGGTTTTGCGGTCAGCACCGGCTCGGCCTGCACCACCGGCAAGGAGGAGCCGAGCCATGTGCTCGCGGCGATGCATTTCAAGGCGGCGGAAGCGCAGCGCGTGCTGCGGTTCAGCAGCGGCTGGGAGACAAACGAAAGCGACTGGGATTTGCTGGCCAACGCGCTGGCCAAAATCCACGCCGAATAAAACCCTGCAGCACGGGATTCAGCTTTTACATTGACATCATGGTTCCGGCGCGGCTTAACTGACCCTGCCGATAAAAATTCTGGCAATGAAAAATGCAATTGAGAAAACTTCTCAATTCCCGTCGCGGGCAATCGTATAAATGGAAAAAATGACCGGCAGCAACTCCAATTGGATCAACAGCCTCAACCGGCAAATTGACTTCTATCAACGTGCCAGCCCCAGGCGCCGGACGGATCCGGGATTTCCCTGGGCATTGGTTGATCCCAAAACCAGGTCGCCCTTCCAAATCATCAACGATCGGGCCAAGCAGGCCTTGCGCAAGCTTGGTTTGCGCCGCAAGCGGCCGGAGAAATCACCCCTGGAGTGGTTGAACGGTCATGCGGAACCATTATGGGAATCCAGATCGTTGCTCAACGATGAACTGAGCAAACTTCTTTTTGACATGACGCTGGTCCTCCGCTTGACGGGACATCAACGGTTCTACTTCCCCCGAATTGATTTCGACGATCTGCTCGAGATCGTGGATGAAAAGCCATTTCACGATGCCGACCTCCCGGCGGACTATCTCGGTCTCCCGCTGAAACTGTTTGATATACGGCTTGGAAACCGTCCAAATGCGCTCCCGTTGAAGCTGGTATCTTGCAAGGAGACTTTGGTTCTGCTCAACGACTACCGCCAATACTTTGTGCGGCGAAATTCCATGGACATCTCCCCGAAGCCGGGAGACATCGTCCTCGACTGCGGTGCCTGCATTGGCGAAATGTCCCTGCTGTTTGCCGGACTGGTTGCCGGGCAGGGCGAGGTTCATTTGTTCGATCCGATACCGCTGCACGCGCGCTACTGCCGGCTTCAGGCCTCGCTGAATCCATCGCTGGCGCATGTGTTTCATGTCAACGAACTGGCGGTTGGCAATCGCACGCAGATGACGAGTGGCGACAAGAGCGATTCGGATAAAATTGCGCCTGGAGGTCTGGCCATCAATTCTTTTGCCAGCACCAGCCTGGACGATTATGCGGGCCGCAGGCTCCGGCGCGTTGATTTCATCAAGATGGACATTGAGGGGGCCGAAATGGATGCGATTGACGGGGCCGCGAAAATCATCCGGGAATTCAAGCCCCGGCTCGCAATCTCCGCCTATCACAAAGCGGAGGATTTTTATGAAATCCCGTTCAAGCTGAAGTCGCTCAACCCCGGTTACGAGCTTTACTTCGGTCACCACAGCCCGGTCGGCTGGGAAAGTGTATTCTACGCGGTTCAGCGCCAGGTTTAGCTGGCCGTCCGCAAGAACCACCGCGCGGTTTCCCTGCCATTGAAGATGACACCTTGCCGGTTTCCGATTTCCTGTTGACATCCCCGGCCCGGCGTGGCTTTGTTTCCGGCATCAGGCGGCTGACCCATCAGCCAAAAACATGAAAGGGACATATCGCATAAAAAAGACAATCCACCTCCGCTGGGCATCCTGGTTGCTGGCAATCAACACCGCCGGTGCGGTTTTTTTCAGCGGTTGCGCCTCGCCCAAGGAACACTCCTTCAACGCCGATTTTGGCGAGACCCTTCCCGCCCAGCCAATGTATTTTATCCAGGATGAAAATGACCGGCATTTCATCATCACCGTTCAGCAAGGCACGCCTTCCGCCGGAGCCGAGCGCATCATCAACATAAAAGAAGCGGCCTCGGCCATTGCCAAGGCCGAGAGCCAACGCCTCGGCTGGGAAAAATGGCAGTTGAACTACATCCAGGAACGCAACCAGGGATGGATGCACGTCGTCGTCGCGGAAGTCACCCATGAAAAATACACCACCCCGACCTTTCCCCAGGCCAGCACCAACAGCGTCCCCCAAACTGCGGCGCCGGAGTAACCCAAAATGATCGTAAGCATGTGGATGACGCGCGACCTGGTGACCATCGGGCCGGACACGCCCCTCACCGAGGCGGCGGCGTTGATGTCGCAAAAGCACATCCGCAGGCTGCCGGTGGTGGAGGCGCATTCGCAGGGCACGCACCTGCTGGGCATCGTTTCCGCCAAGGACATCCTGCACGCATTCCCGTCGAACATTAACCCCTTCGCCATCGTCGCGCCGGACGCGCGGTCAACACCGGCCCGGGCGTCGGAAATCATGAGTTGCCATCTGCAAACCACCACGCCGGAAACACCCATCGAGGAAGCCGCGCGGCTGATGACCGAGAACAAAATCGGCTCCCTTCCGGTTCTGCGCGGAGGCAAACTCGTCGGGCTGGTCACCGAGTCGGACATTTTCAGCGCCTTTGTCAGCTTCTTTGAACCGCCGGAACGCGGCGCGCGCATCACCTTTGATATTTCCAGCGGCGAGGATGTTTTTGATTTCATCAGCCGCGAAGCCGCCCGGCGCAAACTCCGCATATTGAGCCTGATCACCTCGCGACAGGACAACCTGCCGGTGTGCGTCGTGCGCATAGCCGGCCACGCCGTGGACGCCCTGCTCGACGACCTTTGGAATTCCGGCCATCGCGTGGTCAACGTGCTGCGGTTCGATTGAGAAAACCGCGGCAACTGCAAATTTCCCCGCGATAAAACCGCGAGCCAGCGCGCCGGCCAAAATCCGCGCTGCCGCCTAATTGCTGTTGAGCAGGCGGACTTCGCGTTGCGGGAAGGGAATGCTGATGTTGGCGGCGCGCAATTGCTCGGCGATGGCCTGGACGATTTCCCCCTGCGCCATGACGTAATCATCCACTTTCACCCACGGCTTGATGGCGATGTTGATGGAGCAATCGGCCAGCAGGGTGACGCCAACAATGGGCTTGGGTTCCGTGAGCACACGCGGGTTGGCGGCGAGCACGCGCCGGACGATGGCCGTGGCGTCGTTCAGTTCCGTCCCGTAGGCCACGCCGACGGATAGGTCCAGCTGCCGGACGTTGCCGAAGTTGTGCAGGATGTCGCCGATGATTTTGCGGTTGGGAATGACGACGCGCGACATGTCGGTGTGCAAAAGTGTGGTGGTGAAAAGTTCAATGCCCCTCACCTGCCCCGACACGCCGGCGATTTCAATCCATTCACCCACGCGGAACGGCTTGGTGAAAATGATGGTGAGGCCGGCGACGAGGTTGCCGAGGACGCCTTGCAGCGCGAGGCCGACGCCCACGCCGGCGATGCTGACACCCGCAATCAGCGCCGTCACGTCCATGCCCGCCGTGCCGAGCGCGACGACCAGCGCCAGCGCGAATATGAGCAGCCGCACGATGCGCACCAGCAACGTCCGCATGGGCGGCTCCATCGCCTTGTGCGTCAACCAGCGGTCAACCAGCCTGCCAATCCACCGCGCCGCGACAAATCCGACGATGATGACCACCGCCGCCGAAATCAACGCGCCGGCGTGGCCGATGACGTATTCGATGAGTTTGTCCTTCCAAGCCGCAACATGGTCGGTGGCACCGGCCTGGTTGTCCGCAGCAACGGCCGCCAAAACCGGCACAACCGCAAAGTTCCCAGCGGATTCGACGGGGCTGCCGTTGCGTATCACGATTTCTTCGGGTGAATTGTTCTCATTGTTCATGTGTCGCCTTCAGTTGAGCCATTGATTAGAAATTCCGGCACGCTTCGTCAACATCAGAATGATTGACGCAGCGGGATTTTTTGCCAAGCTGCGGACATCGCATGACTAGGCAGACCCGAAACTGGCTGATTGCGCTGCTGGTGATTTACTGCACACCGGTGTTCGTCGTGGGCGGAATCATCGCATTTCTGGCGCTGCGCCCGCTGCCGCCGCTGGTTCCCCTGCCCAGCCCGAATGCCTACGACGATCTGGTGAAGGCGGGACAAATGGTGTCCACGAACTCCGGCAATTACGCAAAGCTGGGCACGCCGCAATTGCGGACGCTGGCGGCAACCAACGCGGAGGCATTGGCACTCGCGCGCGATGCCCTCGACGGCGCGTGCCGGGTGCCGGTGCAGTATTCGCAGAACGGGCAGGGAAACACCTATGCCAAACTCCGCCGGCTGGCGCAGGCGTTCGCGGCGGAAGGCCGGCTGGCGGAACTCGACAAGCGCACGAGCAAGGCGGTGGAGTGCGACCTGGATTTGATCCGGCTGGGCGCGGACACCGCGCGCGGCGGGGTTTTGATTGATGCTCTGATCGGCAGTTCCATCGAATCCATGGGCACGACAGATTTCCAGAAGCTGGCCAGTCAGCTTGATGCGCAGACATGCCGCGAGGCCGCCGCCACGCTGGAACGGGCTGACGCGGAAAAACCGTCGTGGGACGGCGTCATGAAAGAGGAGGACGATTGGATTCGCCGGGCGTTCGGGATGCGCGCGGTGCTGGTTGAATTTATGTTTCACCGGCAGATGAAACGGAACGGGTTGAGGACGCAAAAAAGTTACCAGGCGGAACAGCTCAAGCTGCGGCGGCTGGAACTCGATCTGGCCTTGCGCGCCTTCGAACTCGAGAAGGGCCATCGCCCCGCCAGCGACGCCGCGCTGGTGCCGGAATATCTCAAGGCCATCCCCAAGAATCCAGTCACCGGCAAAAATTTGAATTGAGCCCCGGTCACGACACTAACTTCAAAACCAACATGACGAAAAAATTGCGCAACTGGCTCATCGCACTGTCCATCCTGTCATTTCCGTTCATCCTGTTTTTCGGCTGCCTGATTTTCATGGAGGAACCGTTGCCGCCGCCGCAGCCCCTGCCCAATCCGAATGGCTACGATGATTTGGTGAAGGCGGGGAAAATGATCAAAGGCGTTGTTTCGGATTACGACAAGGCCAGCCTGGAACAGTTGCGCGGAATTGTTTTGACCAACGCCGAGGCGCTCTCGCTGGCGCGGAGCGCCATGAGCAATCAATCCGCAGTGACGCTCCAATTTTCACGGGCTTACGCGACAAATCATCTGCCCGAATTGATTGGTTTTAGAAGTTTGGCATATGCTTTTGTGAGTGAAGGAAAACTCGCCGAAAAGGAAAGTCGCTTTGGCGACGCCGCGAAATCTTATCTGGACGCTGTTCATTTTGGAAACGAGGCTGCACGGGGTGGAGTTCTCATGGATGAAATGATTGGCATCGCCATCGGATCAACCGGTGTTGGACAACTGCAAACTATCGCCACCAATCTCGACGCAAAAACCTGCCGTGAAACCGCCGCAACGCTGGAAACTCTGACATCTCAAACACAAACCTGGAACGAAACCATGCAGCAGGAAAATGCCTGGTCGCGTCGCAGTTTTTCCGGCCTGCGGGGACGGACAGTCAGGCTGTATTATCAACTGGCTTATTCCTGGACGCGGGAACGAAACCATCAGCGGGCGATTGACACGATAAATTCCACGCAGAAAAAAGAGAGCCAGTTGCTCGTTAATCTCGCCACGCGGGCTTATGAATTGGATAAAGGCCACCCGCCCGCCAGCGCCGCCGATCTGGTGCCGGAATATCTCAAGGCCATCCCACAAGACCCGGTCACCGGCACGAACATGGTTTACTCGCCATAGCTTGAACTTTTCTCGCTGCCGCGTGTCAAACTTCAAATCCTGAACCATAACCAAAACAAATTATGATGATTACCCGACGCCAAGCCATTAAAACCACCGCGCTCGTCAGCGCCGCGCTCGCGACCCTGCCCGGCGCCATCGCCCAGACAAACCCCGCCGCGCCCGCCGCCGCGGCGCCAACCGGGCCGTTCACACTGCCGCCGCTGCCTTACGCCTATGACGCGCTGGAACCATTCATTGACGCGGAGACGATGCACATCCACCACGACAAGCACCATGCCGCCTACGTCGCGAACTTGAACAAGGCAGTTGCAAATATCAAAATTGACAGCACTTTAACACTTGAAATATTGATGCGGGATTTAAATTCAGTTCCTGAAAGTTATCGCACCGCCGTCCGCAATCAAGGCGGCGGTCATTACAACCATTCGCTGTTCTGGCAGATGATGAAGAAGGATGGCGGTGGTGGGCCGACGGGCGATCTGGCCACGGCGATTGACGCCAGCTTCGGCAGTTTCAGCACGTTCAAGGACAATTTTTCAAAGGCCGCGCTCGGACAATTCGGCAGCGGCTGGGCATGGCTGGTTTTGGACAACGGCGCGTTAAAGATCGAACCGACACCGAATCAAGATTCACCCATCAGCCAACCCCCGTCCAATCAAGATGGGCGATTGCAATTCCGGATTCCATTACTCGGCCTCGACGTTTGGGAACATGCTTACTATCTCAAATACCAGAACAAGCGCGCAGATTACATCGCCGCGTGGTGGAACGTCGTGAACTGGGATTTCGTGGCGGATCGCTACGCAAAATCGAAAGCCTGATTTTCGCCGCGATAAACCGCCCGCGCCGTGCATGTCTCGGCCACGACCACTTCCACGAGCAGCGGCAGTTTCGGCTTCAGCTTTTTCCAAATCCAGACGGCAATTTGCTCGCTCGTCGGATTTTTCAGTCCGGGAATTTCGTTGAGATAACGGTGATCAAGCTTCGCCCAGACCGGCTTGAACGCCGCCGTGATGTCCGCGTAATCCATGAGCCAGCCGAGCTTCGCGTCGCACTCGCCCGCCACAACGATTTCCACCTGGAAGCTGTGACCGTGCAGCCGCCGGCATTTGTGCGTCTTCGGCAGCAAAGGCAGCAGGTGCGCCGCTTCAAATTGAAATGATTTTCGCAATTCCATTTTCATAAACTTACAACCACGGCTGGACACGCCTGTTGCCTTGATTTAAACAAGGGCAAATTAGCAAATTGTCCATAAAACTAAAAGTTATTTGGGTTGGATCGCCAGGATTTTTGGCTATTGGCGTTTGCCTTCACTGACCGTTTCACCGGATGCGACATGAAGTCGCTTGAACAGTTGTCGGCAAAAACAATTTCCAGATCAGCACAAATGCGCTCGCAAAATCCTGCGGCTTTTCATTCACCCACTTCGTCACCGCGTCCGGCGCGAACCACGCGCCCGTCTCGATTTCATCCGGATGCAGGACGAACGGCCCTTCGCTTTCGCAGCGGTAAATCCAGCAGAATTCCCAGCCCGTCTCCTGGCGCGCGTCAACCTTGAACAGCCGTTGCGGCGGCTGCGACAGGCGCAGGCCGATCTCCTCGCGCACTTCGCGCACCGCGCACGCGTCGTAAGCCTCGCCGCTGTCCAGATGGCCGGACGCCGACGAATCCCACTTGCCGGCGGCGATGTCCTTTTTCATGGAACGCTTCTGGAGAAAAACCTCGCCGCGCTCATTGAACACCAGCACATGCACCGCCCGATGTTTCAAGCCCAGCCGATGCACCTCGCGCCGCGTGTTCTGCCCGACCACCTCGTCGCGCTCGTTGATGATGTCAAATATTTCTTCGGGCATGTTTATTTTGAAATGATTTTGGTGAGCGCCACGAATTGTTCCAAGCTCAATTTCTCCGCGCGTTCCTGCGGCGAGATATTTAATTCGGCAAATGCAGCCGCCAGTTTGTCAGTCGCCCAATCCTGTTTCATCAGTTTCAGCATCATCTTGCGCCGTTGCGAGAACGCGCGTTTCACGATTTTCACAAAACTCGCGCGCAGATTTTCCGGCAGCAGCGGCTGCGCGCGGCGCTCCAGAATCACGCACGCGGAATCCACCTCCGGCGACGGGAAAAAGCAGGCCGGCGGAATCTTGAACCAATCGAGCGGCGTAAAATCAAGCTGTGCCAGCAAGGTTAAAATGCCGTAGTGGTCGTCGTCCGCCTGCGCCATGAGCCGTTGGGCGACTTCGAGCTGGAGCGTGACGACCATCATTTTCGGCGCGCGATTTCCGCAAGACAGCTCCACCAAAATCGGCGAGGCGACGGAATACGGCAGGTTCGCCACAAGTTTCCAATCGCTCCAGTCGCGTGGCTCGCGTTTGACAAAAGCGAGAGCGTCGTCGTGGAGCAGTTCAAGTTTTGAATTTTGAGTTTCGAGTTTTGAATTGAAACGCTCCTGCAAAATTTCCACGAGCCGTCCGTCCATCTCAATGGCCAGAACCTCACCCGCCTTTTCCAAAAGCAATTCCGTCAGCGGCCCAAGCCCCGGCCCGATTTCCAAAACTTTGTCGCCTTTTGACAATTCCGCAGCCTCGACAATTTTTTGCAGCTGGTTCGCGTCATGCAGAAAATTCTGGCCGAGCGATTTCGTGAGCTGGATGTCACGCCGCGTCAAAACCTCGCGCATTTCCGACAGCTTCACTTCAAAACCTCCGCCAGCACTTTGACGGCTTTGGTGAGTTGCGCCTTGGTGATGGTCAGCGGCGGCGTGAAACTGATGACGTTTCCAAATTCGCCTTCGGGCAACATGATGCAGCCGCGTCGCAGCATCGCCTTGATCGCCTGCATCACCGCCTCAGTGGCGGGCTTGCCGTCGGGCAGTCGCAATTCCACACCAACCATCAAGCCGAGACCGCGAATGGAAATTTGAAATTTTGAATTTGATATGTTCGATTGCAGTTCGCCCAGTAAAACTTTTCCAAGCTCCGCGCTGCGTTCGGGAAGTTTTAATTTTTCAATTTCCGCGATTTGCGCCAGTGCCATCGCGCAGCCGACGGGATGACCGAGAAAGGTGCTGGTGTGAATCGCCTCGCCACGCGACGTTGGCCACGCGGCGTCCATCAAATCCGCGCGGCCGACGCACGCCGAGAGTGGAAAGCCGCCGGTGAGCGCCTTGCCGAGACAGATCAAATCTGGCGTGACGTCTGAATGTTCGCACGCGAACCACTTTCCGGTGCGACCGAAGCCGGTGTAAATTTCGTCGAGAATTAGAAGCGCGCCGAATTCGTCAGCGAGCTTTCGGAGGAGCGGCAAAAATTCTTCCGGCGGAACGTTGACACCGCCGCGAGCCTGGACCGGCTCGACTAAAATCGCGCCGATGCGTTCGCGCCGGAACAAATTGCGAATTTGAAATTCAACCGTGGCCAGGTCTGAATTTTTTGTCGGAAACAAAGCGAAATGCCCGAACTCACGCAACTGCGGCTGGAACGGACTGCGGAAAAAACTCCGATGCGTGGCGTTGAGCGCGCCGTAACCGAGTCCATGATACGCGCCGGAAAAAGCGATGACGCCGTTTTTTTTTGTCGCGAGCATCGTCGTTTTGAGCGCGGATTCAACCGCTTCAAAACCGGAATTGCTGAAAATTACCTTGCCGGACTTTTTACCCCAGCGCTCGAAGGTGATTTGACTTAATTTTTGCGCGAGTTGCGCCTTGAGCGCGTGCGGATGCACGTCGCCCATCGCGTGCAGCAGTTTCGCCATTTGTTTCTGGCCGGCTTTAACTACGTTTGGATTTGCGTGTCCGGCGGCGGCGACACCAAACGCGGCGGTCAGATCCAAATACTTTTTCCCTTCGGCATCCCAAACGTGAACGCCCTTGGCGCGCTCCCAGACAACTGGCCACGAGCCGTCCGGCTCGGTGAAAAGCACATTGCGCGATTCGTGGTCGCGCAGCATCTGGAGGGTTTGGCTGGTCTTGCTCATTTCAAACTCCGCGCTGTTCCGGCGGCCAGATGATTTTGTGCTGCTGGATTTGAAAGCGGACAGGCAGGGCGTCGGCGATGATTTTTTCCGCCAAATCTTTTCGTGAAATCGGCGTGAGACTGGCAGGAACTCTTTTCAGCACTTTGCTTTGTTGTTCCGGCGCGAGCGGATGCACCCAGGAAAACAGCAGCGGACAAATCGAAACGAGTTTGTGCGCGGCGATTTGTATTTTTGCCCATTCGTAATCTTCAATCGTGCCGATGACGAATTTGATTTCATCGGTGGCTTGCAGATGCGCGATGTTGGAAAAAAGATTTCGTTCAACTTCACCGCTGGACGGGCATTTCAAATCCATGATGCGGCGGACGCGCGGGTCAATTTTGGAGATGTCGTGAGCGCCGCTCGTCTCGATCAAAACCGTGAAGCCGTCGTCGCAAAGTTTTTTCATCAGCGGCAGGGAATTTTTCTGGAGCAACGGTTCGCCGCCGGTCAGTTCAACCAAGGGCAATTGCGGACTGCGGATTGAGGATTGCGGATTTAGAAACGGTTTCGCGAGGAACTTCACATCCGCCAAAATTTCCGCGAGCGTTTTCTTTTTGCCCTCGGTGAAGGCGTAGGCGGTGTCGCAATACGAGCAGCGTAGGTCGCAGGCGGTGAGCCGGATGAAAACGCAGGGCAGCCCGGCAAAGGTGCTTTCGCCTTGCAGGCTCAAATAGATTTCGTTGACGACGAGCGAGTCGGCCATCGCGTTGAAATTAGCCGGAATTGACAGAATTAAACAGAATTATTCAGGCGCAATTTGGATTTTTCCGGCCCATGGGTTATTCTTTTGACGCCAAACGAATGAAGCCGCCGCAAAAGATAACTTTCATTTTTGTTTTTTTCGCAGTCGGGCTTTTCGGCATGATTGCGCGGTCGCAAAGCCTTGACCAGATCGGCGTGACCCTGCTGCGAGCGGTGACGACGAACGTCAACGGCTCCGGCATCCGGGTGGCGCAGCCGGAGGCGGACTATGATTTGGGAACGAATTGGGAGGTCAATCCCTGGACAGTCGGCCAGCCGGCGGGGAATTTCACATACATTTCCGGCAATGGCTCGACAACGAATTTCCCCAATTCCTTGAGTTCCGAATCGGGCCATGCGGACAGCGTGGCGCAAAATTTTTACGGAATGTTCGGCGGCGTGGCGACCAACGTGACGCACGTGGACAATTATGACGCGAACGACTTTGTGCAGGTCAACGAATTCGTCACGGCCACTGCCACGAACTACACCGCATCACTGCCCCCGTCCAACATCAATGACCCGGTGGTGAGCCAGAGTTTTACCTTCGGTGTTTTGCCCATCAACGAGCAGCAGGCCATTGACTCGGCTTATGACAACTATGCCGCGCGCTTCAACACGCTCTTCGTGTCCGCCGCGAACAACGGCGGGCCGGTGAGTGCGCCGGGAACCTCATACAATTGCATCAGCGTCGGCGCCTACGGCGGCAGTTCGAGCTACGGTCCGACGCTGGACAATGGCCGCGCCAAGCCGGACATCACCGCGCCCGCCGGCGTCACGAGTTTTTCCACGCCGCAAGTTGCGGGCGCGGCGGCGGTGCTGATGCAGGCGGGATTGCGCGGTGACGGCGGCGGCGACACCAATTCCGCCGCCAACATCCGAACCGTGAAGGCGCTGCTGTTCAACGGCGCGGTCAAGCCTGCCGATTGGACAAACAACCCGCCGTCGCCGCTCGACCCGCGCTACGGCGCGGGTGTGCTGAATGTTTTCAATTCCTACAAACAACTCGCGGGCGGCAAGCACGGTTATATTTTTTCAACCAATGTCCCAACCGGCACCGGGCATCCGCCGGCAGGCGCGGCGAATTTCGTGAGCGCGATGAGCGGCTGGGATTTCAACACCAATTCCAGCAGCGCCACCGCCGACGGCGTGAACCATTATTTTTTCAACGTCACGAACAGCGCGGGCGACGCCGCATTCACCGCCACCGCGACGCTCGTCTGGAACCGCCATCAATTCAAGACCGGCATCAACAATCTCGGCATCAACAATCTCGATTTGTTTTTATACGACGCCATTTCGAGCAACCTGGTCGCTTGCAGCACGAGCCTGGTGGACAACGTTGAACACATCTTCCTGCCAAAACTCGCGCCAGGCCGTTACGATTTGCAGGTCTGGAAAGCCGGCGGCGCCGGCATGGTCAGCGCCGCTGAACCGTATGCGCTCGCGTGGGAATTTTTCTCGACCTCCCTGAACGGCGCGAAGTCCGGCACGGACATGATGATCTCATGGCCGGTTTATCCGGATGGTTTTGTGCTCCAGACGGCGACCAATCTCGTTCCGCCGGTGGCCTGGGACACGAACAATCCGGCGCCGACCGTGACGAACAACCAAAACGTCATCCGGCTGACCGCGACGAATGCGAACCAATTTTTCCGGCTGTGGCGGCCTTAAAAATGTCCAAGCGCAAAATGTTTTCCGATTTTGTAACTGCGCGAAATGGCCGCCGTGACGAAATCTTTCCCGATTTGGACCGCTTGCGGCAAGTCGTGTCCGAGCGCGAGCGCGGCGCAGATCGCGGCGGAATAAGTGCAGCCGGTGCCGTGCGTGCGGAGGCCGTTCACGAACGGCGCGGACAAAAGCAGTTCGGTTTTGCCGTCGAAGAAAATGTCCACGGCTTCTCGTGAACTTCTCAAATGGCCGCCTTTGACGAGCGCCGCGCAGCCGAAACGCGAATAAATTATCCGCGCCGATTCCCGCATTTTTTCAACGGAAGCCGGCTTGCGGCCGATCAGAATTTCCGTTTCATCCAGATTTGGCGTGACGAGCGTGGCCAGCGGCAGAAGTTTTTCCTGGAGAATTTTTATCGCCGCCGGTTCCAGCAGCCGCGCGCCGCTGGTGGAAATCCAGACCGGATCAACGACGAGTTTTGAATTTTGAGTTTTTAATTTTAAGTTTCGGAAAAATGTCGCAACGACACGGACATTTTCCGCCGAGAACAGCATTCCGGTTTTCACCGCCGCCGGATTCAATTCCGCAAACACGGCCGCGATTTGCCGACGCAACATTTTCGGCGAAACCGGTTCGATGCCGAGGACGCGCCGGGGATTTTGCGCGGTGAGGCAGGCAATGGCGCTCGCGCCGTGGACGCCGAGCGCGGCGAACGTTTTCAAATCGGCCTGGATGCCCGCGCCGCCGCCGCTGTCCGAGCCGGCGATGGTCAGCGTGACGGGCAATTGTTTCCGCTTCGACATGGCGTCATTAAACCGTGAATTGCGAATCGTGAATAGTGAATTGTGTGCGCCGGTTCAAACGCGTAAAATATGATCATGGACAAAGACAAGGTTGCGGAAATTCTGGTTGAGATCGGGACGCTGCTGGAATTAAAGGGTGAAAATCCCTTCAAAACGCGCGCCTATGCGAACGCGGCGCGGACAATTGAAAGCCTGAACGAGCCGCTGGCGAAACTTGTCGCCGAAAAGCGGCTGGGCGAAATCAAGGGCATCGGCGAGGCGCTGGAACAAAAAATCACCGAACTGGTCGAAACGGGAAAATCGCGATACTACGATGAGTTGAAGGCTTCGATTCCGCCGGGTTTGATCGCGATGCTGGAAATTTCCGGTCTCGGCCCCAAAAAAATCCAGGCGTTGAACCAAAAACTCGGAATTGATTCGATTGAAAAGCTGGAGGCGGCCTGCAAAAGGGGCAAGGTGGCGGAACTCGACGGCTTCGGCGAGAAAACCCAGGCGAACATTCTGGAAGGCATCGAGCGGCGGCGGACTTACGCGAGCAAACATTTGTTGAGCGACGCGCTGCTGGCCGCCGAACCGTTGCTCGAAAATTTGCGTGCGCATTCTGATGTGATCCGTAGCAGCGCGGCGGGCAGCCTGCGGCGGTTCAAGGAGGTCATCGGCGACATTGATTTGCTGGCGTCGTCAAAAAGTCCGGCGGGCGTGATTGAATTTTTTGTGGCGCAGCCGGAAATTCTCAAGGTCACGGCGAAAGGCGAAACGAAGGCGAGCGTGATTTTGGCCGGCGGCATCCAGTGCGATTTGCGCGTGGTGAGCGACCGGGAATTTCCGTTTGCGCTGGCATATTTCACCGGCAGCAAGGAACACAACATCGTCATGCGGCAGCGCGCGATCCAGCGCGGGCTGCGGCTGAACGAATACGGCCTGTTCAAATCGAAGGAGGAGACGCGCGACCCGAAGCTGCTTCTGGCGTGCCTGTCCGAGGAGGAGATTTATGAAAAGCTGGATTTGCCCTTCATTGAGCCGGAATTGCGCGAGGATCACGGCGAATTTGCCGTGGCGGAGAAAAATGATCTGCCAAAATTGATCGAGTGGACGGATTTGAAGGGCGCGCTGCACAACCATTCGACGTGGAGCGACGGCCACAACACGCTGGAGGAAATCGCGCAGTTCATGGACAACCTCGGCCTCAATTACTGGGCCATCACCGACCACTCGAAGTCATCGTTTCAGGCGAACGGGCTGGACGCAAAACGGCTGCGCCAGCAAATCAAGGACATCAAAAAAATCAACGGGCAGCTTGCGGGGCGCGGCAGCGATTTCCGGCTGTTGACGGGAACGGAAGTGGACATTTTGAAAAACGGCCTGGATTTTGATGACGAACTGCTGGCCGAACTGGACGTGGTGGTGGCAAGTTTGCATGTGCCGAGCAGCAGCGAGGCGGAAAACACCAGGCGGCTGATTTGCGCGGCGGAAAATAAATTCGTCCGCATCATCGCGCACATGACCGGGCGGCTGCTCCTGGAGCGCGAGCCGTATCCGATAAACGTGCCGGCGGTGATTGAAGCGTGCGCGGCGACCGGCACCTGGGTGGAGTTGAACTGCAACCCGCGCCGGTTCGATCTGGACTGGCGGCTGTGGCCTTATGCAAAAAGCAGCGGGGTGAAGTGTGTGATCAACCCGGATGCGCATCGGAACGAGCAGGCGGGGTTTTTGCGGTTGGGCGCGGGCCTTGCGCGGAAAGGATGGCTGGAGCGAACGGACGTGGTCAACACCCTGGCCTTGAAGCCGCTATTAAAGGAATTGAAACAAAAACGGGCTGGAAAGAAAACGTGATGGTGCTCCCAACTCCCGCGCAACTAACAGAAAAAATGTTTTGACAGTAAGTTTGCCTTTCTGCTAGCTTGAAAATCGTTGTCAGTTCCAGCTTTTTTTTGAGTAAAAAGGCGGCTGGTGCTGTCAATGAAACACGGCGTTATGAAGAAAATTTTTATCTCCTTGGGGCTGGCGGCGGCCGGAACGGCGAGCCTTCAAGCCGCTTATGCCCCGGATGCCACGGATAATTCCAAACTGTGGAGCCTGTCGGCGAGCCTGCGCGGATTTTACGACGACAACTACAACACCACGCCGCAAAAGCAGGGCAGCGCGGGGTTTGAGGTGAATCCGTCATTCAGCCTGAACGCGCCGTTGCAGCAAACGGAAATCGGGCTGCGTTATACTTACGGGCTTTATTATTATCAGCAGCGGGAACAAAATGGTCAAAACCCGATTGACCAGACCCATCAATTTGACTTCTGGCTGGACCATGCGTTCTCGCCGCGTTGGGAGGCAAGAATTGCGGACACGGCGACGATTTCCCAGGATCCATCGTTATCGGCTTCCGGCACGGCGACACCGCAGCGCATAGAAGGAAATAACATCGCCAACGCGGCGACGATTTCCGTGCATGCGGACTGGACACGCGAGTTCAGCACGGAGCTGACTTATATTAACTCGGTCTTTGACTACCAGAACAGCGACGGGACGGCGGCCAATCCGAGCTATGCCGGCCTGTTGAACCGGGTTGAACAGACCATCGGATTGGAACCGCAGTGGACCATTTCGCCGACCACGATGGCTTTGGTCGGTTATAAATTTGGCCTGGTCAATTTCACCGGGGACGAACCGATTGCCCAAAACACGACGTTCCCTTATTCCACGGCTCATCCCTATACTTATTACAGCGACAGTCGTGACAACTGGTCGCAATACGGCTACGTGGGCGTGCAGCATAAATTTCTGGACAACTTGACGGGAAGCGCCGACGTGGGTGTGCAATACACCGATTATCACAACGATACAAGTTCCACCAGTTCGTTGGGGCCTTACGCGGACGCCTCGATGATTTACACTTATGCCTCCGGCAGCTACGCGCAGTTGGGAGTGACACAATCCCGAAACGCCACGGATACGGTTCAAGTCAACAGCCTGGGACAGATCACCCAGGATCAGGAAAGCACGGTGGTCTACGGCTCCATCAATCATCAGTTGACCCCAAAACTCACGGCCAGCCTAGTGGGGCACTTTCAGTATTCCACCTACAACCAGGGCCAGTTCGACAGCCAGTCCGCCGAGTTTTACAATGCGGGCTTGAACCTGACCTACGCCTTCAATCGTCACTTCTCGTCGGACATTGGTTACAACTTCGATTGGTATACAACCCCCGTGCCGGGGCAGGATTACACGCGCAACCGCGTTTATCTGGGAGTCAGCGCGACTTATTAATTAAATTCGATAAGTTCTTGAGCAAGGATCGGGTGTAGGGCAGAATAAATTGAACGATTTGAACGGGAGCAGGGTCATTACCCTGACTCCCATTGTTTTTCGACATATGGAACCAGAAAAAAACCAGCCTTCGCCGGAAGCCAGCCTGCATTTTCTTGATTATTGGCGCATCATCCGCATCCGCAAGACGGTCATCATTTCGGTTTTCCTGCTCATCGCCATCACCGCCACGGTGGTCACCTTCATCCTGCCCGAATCCTATTCCAGCACCGCCCGCATCGAGATTAATCCCGACGTCACCGACATTCCGGGCATGGCCGGCGGCTTGCAATCGTATGCCGGCACCGGCTACGACCCCTACTTGATCCAGACGGAATTCGAAATCATGCAATCTGAAAAGGTGCTCGGCCGGGTGATTGAGGCTTTGGATCTGAACAATAAATGGGGCGTAAAATACAACAACGGCACCCCGCTCAAGACGGAAGACACGATGCAAATGCTCAAGCGCGGCATGAACTTGAGCCCGGAGCGCAACACCAAGCTGATTGACATCACCGTCTACAGCGAGGACAAGGATGAAGCCGCGCGGCTGGCCAACGGCATCGCGCAGGCCTATCAGGATTACCGCCTCGCGCTCCGCAGCACAAACACCATGAACGGCATCGCGGTCCTGGTGGCGGACTTTCAGACGGAGGAAAATCGCATACAGGATGTCCAGACCAACGTGGACCGGTTGCGCCAGGAATTGAACATCATTGATGCCGACCCCCAATCCACCGGTCCAAGCGCGACGCTCACCCAGCAGCAATTGCAACAATACAAGGTTCAGCAGATCGAAAAAGAAAATGAATTCATGAAGATGAGTGTGCAGTTGACCGAGTTGCAATCGTTGCAGGCAACAAACCCGGCGGAACTCCGGGACGTCCTGCCCACGATGATTACCGATTCGGAGCTGGGCACCATGCTGGACAGTCTGCACAAGACGGATCAAAGTCTGGCCGAACTGAAAGTGGATTACAGCACGAACTATCCAGACGTCATGCGCCAGCAAAAACTGGCGGATGAATTGAACTCCGAGATTGACGCCCGCGTCAAGGGCCTCATGGCTGGCTTGGCCAGCCAGGTGAAATCGTTGAAAGCCGGCCTCGACGCGCAAAACGCCACAGTTGAGGCCGCCATTCAAAAGGACCAGGAAGAAGCCGTCCGGGGACAGCCTTACTGGGAATTGAAAAGCAAGCTGGAGAACATGAATGAATTGCACAAGCTGCTTCAGGCAAAAATCATGGAAGACAAGGTTGACCTGGACCTTCCCAAGACGACCATGGTTTCCATCATCGACCAGGCCCAGCCCGGCAAAAGTCCCGTCCGCCCCAACAAAACCCTGAACATCATCCTCGGCATCGTCATCGGCTTGATGGTCGGCGTCGGTCTCGCCTTTTTCATCGAATATCTCGACACGAGCGTGAAAACCATTGACGATGTGGAGCGTGCCCTCCAGTCGCCGGTGCTCGGCGTCATTCCGCAGAACATCGGCTATTTGATAGACGAAGGCGTCGAAAGCCAGCACGCCGAGGCCTACCGCGTGTTGCGCACCAACCTCCTGTTCTCGCGCAAGGATGACCGGCTCAACTCCATTGTCGTGGTCAGCGCCGGCGCGGGTGAAGGAAAGTCCACCACCATCGTCAACCTCGCCACCGTTTTTGCGCAGGCCGGCCAGCGCGTGCTGTTGGTGGATTCGGACCTGCGCCGCCCGACACTGCACAAAGTGCTCAAGGTCAGCAACAGCCTGGGCGTGACCAATTACCTTCTCAAACAGAACACCTTGGAAGAGGTCATCCAAGGAACCCGCATTCCGACGCTCGACCTCATGGCCAGCGGCAAACTCCCGAGCAGTTCCATGAATATTCTCGGCTCCGCTTCGATGAAGGAAATGGTTGCCGAGTTGAAGCGGCGCTATGATTTTGTGTTCTTTGATTCGCCGCCCATCATGGGCGTGAGTGACGCTGCCATTCTGGCCAGCGAGATTGACCTGGTCGTTCAAGTCATTCAATACCGCCGCTATCCGCAGCCGATGAACATCCGCGCCAAGCAGATGATTGAAAAGGTCGGCGGCACCCTTATCGGCATCGTCCTCAACAACATTAACATGTCGCAGGACGAGAGCTACTATTACTACAGTGGCTACTACCACGGCTATTACTACTATTCGAAGAATGAGGAGGAGCAGGACGCCGAAGCCATGGAAAAAGGTTCCGGAGGCGACACCGGCCCGAAGGAAATCAAACAAAAGTATTGATTGCGCCCGCATTTTCGCAAGGATTAGTGCCCATGAATTTATTTGTTCGCGGATTATTCGCCGGCGCGGGGCTGGTTGCCGGCATGATTTTCACCGGCTGCAGCTCGCCATCGCAAGGCCCGGTCTTTTCAGACAATCCGCAACCACGAACTGTCGCCAAACCAGCCGCTGCCGCAACACCCGTCACTGCGCCGCCGGACGCCACCGCCGTGGCCCGCTTTCGCGTCGGCGAAACGGTCATCGTCAACTTCTCCGGCTCGCCGATTGACATTCCAGCCCACGAAGAACCCATCAAGGAGGACGGCACCATCACCCTGCCGCTCGTTGGCGCCGTTAATGCCGCCGGCCAAACCGCCGGCGAGCTGCAAAATGAAATTCACGCCGCCTACGTTCCGGAATACTACGTCCGACTGACCGTCACCGTGAAATCCGGCGACCGCATCTATTACGTCGGCGGCGAAGTCAAAGCCCCCGCCAAACAGCTCTACGTCGGCGACACCACCGTCACCAAGGCCATCCAGTCCGCCGGCGGCCTGACCGATTTTGCCAATCACGGAAAGGTGTGGCTCATCCGCGCCAGCAATGGCGAGCGCATCCGGGTGGATTACGACAAGGCCCTTGAAAACCCGGCCAAGGACCCGCCGGTTTATCCCGACGACCAGATCAACGTGGAAAAGCGGATTTTCTGATGATTCAACTCAACGTTCTTTCGGGGAAAAAGGCGGGCAGCCGGATGGTTGTCCGCCGTTTCCCTTTCCGTTTCGGACGCGCGGCGGACAATGATTTGCAACTCGACGACGATGGTGTCTGGGACCAGCACCTCGCGCTCGAATTTCAAAGCGGGGGTTTTAATCTCGCGGTGGCACCGGGTGCCTTGGTCGCCGTCAACGGAGAGCCGTTTCAAAATCAAACTCTCCGCAACGGCGACACCATCACGGTCGGCTCCGCGAAACTGCAATTCTGGCTCGCCGCCGCGCGGCAGCGCGGTCTGCGCCTCCGCGAACTTTTTATCTGGACGCTCATCGCCGCCGTCACCGCCGCCCAATTCGCGCTGATTTACTGGCTCATCCGCTGAACGGTGGCTGCGCCTCCGGCAATCACGCCGCGGGTGATGATGAACCGAGCGCTGCTTCGGGCGGAAGCCATTCCCGAAAGGCAAACCAGCGATAGCAGGAGCAAGAGTCTCATTGGTGCTGGAAATTCATTCTTTGCTTGCGTCAATAATTGACGATGACCAATCCGGAACCGCCGGTTCCACCCGGTGCGGGATTTGAGCCGGCTGAACTGCCGCCACCACCACCTCCCGGCCCTTTAGCGTTCCCACCCGCGCCCGATGCAGTTCCATTGGGAGTGACACCTCCCAAACCACCGGCGCTGCCGATAGGCCCAAGAGCGGGTGCTCCGTTGCCCCCAACGCCCGCGATAGTGCCTCCCGCTCCTCCGGCACTACCGGCAAATAAAACAATCGAGTTGGTGGTCGCTCCCCCAGTCCCAAATGATACCAGCGAATTGGTGGTTGTTCCTCCAACTCCTCCGCCACCATTGGCGGTGGAAGCCGCATTGGTTCCGGCGCCACCTCCCGTCGCGCTGACCAAGTTGCTAAAGCTGCTGAAGGTGCCGGCGACGCCGTTGGTGCCGCCGATTCCGACCGTAACCGGATAATTTGTGCCGGGAACAACATTAAGAACGTTGAACGCATAACCACCCGCGCCGCCGCCGCCGCCGCTCCCTCCGGAAGAATTGCCTTTGCCGCCGCCGCCGCCGCCGCCCCACAATTCCACCTTGATTCTTGTGACATTTGTCGGAACCGTAAATGTTCCGTTTGTTGTGAACGCCTGCATGTTTGGAACCAGGGCGGATACTTGAAGATTGGTCCCGATCGGAAACAAAGCCGTGTTCGCCCCCTGCTGAAGAATGCCAATCAGCGAGAGCACCACATTGTCAGTAAAAATACCGTTGATGCTCTTGACGACCTGGCCGCTGGCAATGTTGGTTGCATTCACGGCATTGGCTGTCAGATTTTGATTCGTGACCGCGCCGTTGGCAATCTGGGCCGTGGTGACCGCTCCGTTCTGGATGTTCGTGGTCGCCACGGCATTGACGGCGAGATTTGAGTTGGCGACGGCGCCGAAGGCAAGCTGCGCCGTAGTGATTGCTCCGTTCTGAATGTTGGTCGTAGCCACCGCGTTGATGGCCAGTTGGGAGTTCATGATCGCGCCGTTTGTTACCGTCGCTGCAATGGCAGCAAATTGCGCATACGGTGACGGCAAGACTTGCACCCGCGGCCAAAGCGTCTGGGTTGTCGGGCCGTTGGTGACGGTGATGTCAAGCCAGCGGGCGCTGCCATTGAACGCACCCGCGCCGAAATCCAGGTTCACGGTGAAAAGCCCGTTGAACAGACTCGGACTGTTCGTGATGGCCGTGCTAATTTGGTTCCCGTTGGTGC
>Ga0181534_10000842_pt1 | contig 21189 bp, 19 predicted proteins | sample PEATcosm2014_Bin_37_FD_119758 | JGI IMG/M metagenome (GOLD analysis project Ga0181534, IMG submission 119758) | Peatland microbial communities from MTU Mesocosm Facility, Houghton, MI, USA - PEATcosm2014_Bin17_10_metaG | ecosystem: Environmental > Terrestrial > Soil > Wetlands > Peat | place...
ACTTCGGGAGAACAATCCAATCGTGGGAACGATCGAATCTACGCGGGACACGAGTCGGGCGAGGAAGAACGTCTTATCCGGCGCCTGCAAGTAATGATCAACATGGTCTCATCGGTGCTCAGCCAGGATCCCAATCTCACCGTCGAAGAAGCCTCGGAATTGGCTGCCGGGGCCAAGCGCGCAGCCCTCGCCATGTTTCCCGACAAGGAGCTGGCCTACGATATTCTTTACAAGCCCCGCCTACAGCGCATACTGAGCGAACGCTTTCGCCTGCAATAGTTATTCGTCGGCCACCGGATTCCGCAGCGTTCCCACGCCTTCCACACTGACTTCCATTACATCTCCCGCCAGCACCGGCCCAACCCCTGCCGGCGTTCCTGTCGCAATCAGGTCGCCGGGGAAAAGTGTCATCGCCTGCGCAATCTGGCGGATAATCGTGTCCAGGGAAAAGATAAAATCCTTGGTGGTGCCGTGCTGGCGCACTTCTCCGTTTACCCGCGTCTCCACCCCCACTCCTGACCATGGATCGATCTCATCGACCACAAGCGGCCCGACCGGGCAGAAGGTGTCAAAGCCCTTGGCCCGGCTCCATTGACCATCTTTATTCTGCAGATCGCGCGCCGTAACGTCATTCACGCACGTATATCCCAGAATATAATTCCTCACATCCTCATCCGCCGCCGGTTGGTGGCACCTCTTGCCAATCACCACCCCCAACTCCCCTTCATAATCCACCCGGCTGGAAATCTTCGGCCGCTTCACCGTTCCACCCGGTTCCAGCAGCGACGATGGCGCCTTTAGAAACATCAGCGGCTCTGCCGGAACGTCGTTCCCCAACTCGGCGGCATGTTCTCGATAATTTCGACCAATGCAAACGATCTTCGAGGGTCTCACCGGGGATAATAAAGCAGCTACTGCGAGCGCGACCGGTTCGATACGGCGAGTGCGAAGTCCCTCCACGTCGCCATCGGAATCCTCAGGAGTTCCCAACAGCACCCGCAAGATCGAATCGCGGCCCGCCACCGATTCGACCAGTCCATAATGAGCTTCCCCATTGAGTTGAAAGCGGCAATATCGCATGGAATCTATCTAACCACGAGAAGCGGCATCCAGCGAGATATTTTCAGGTCTGCGCCGAAGGATAATCGCGCTTTGAAGCGGCCTCTCGTTCCTACTTTGCGCGGTGAAAGTCGCCCTTGGCGGAGCTAGGGCACGCTCTCGTTTGCCTCTTGCGAGCGGCCGCTCTCGTTGCCCCGCTCATCGACCGCCGACACGGAGTAAAAGTAAGTCTTGCCCGAAGCCACCCGCGTATCCCGGTATGCCGGGGATGGGAAGGGCGCCGAATTCAACCTTTCAGCCGCATTGCCGGCTTCATGCCGATAAATGTTGTATCCCGCGAGATCGGCGTCCTTCACTGCATCCCAAACGAGATCGATGAATGGCTCCTGGCCCGGTCCCGAAAAAACGGCTTGCACTCCTGCCGGAACCGCCGGCGGAAATATGTCATGCGCGAACACCTTGACTTCAGGCGTATCTTCGCCTTCCACCTCGACCGACGGTTTTCCCGGCGAATCAAGCACGCTGACCACACAGCCTCGATAAAGGTAAGTTTGCTCCCACTCGAAGCCTTGATCGAGGAAGGAATCTGTCTCGGCCCCAGCCCCTTCCGTAGTTCTCGATTCGGCACAAGCTGTGGCAGTGACATCGGCGATTTTTGTCTCCCTGGGGCTGTTTTCGATACGCCGCCAGATACGGAACACATAAGTGATCTCAGCGATGCGGGGCGCATTGACTGGGCAATGCCAACGGATCAGTACGCCAGATGCATTTATTTGCGCGGCAAAGTCGCCAAAAGGCGGCAGCGTAGGAGCAAGCGGGACTTTGACCTGATTCGAGATGCCCCCCGCCTGCCCGGCTGAATTCTGCACCTGGACGGCGTATTCGGCATAGCCCGTGGGATCAGACTGCTCCATGATGGAGGGCAACAGATCCGTGAAGCTTGCGTTGAGTTTCTTGGCGTTCAGTTTCCTCGTGTTCTCGAACTCCGCGGGGGGAGGCGCCAAACCGATCGCGGTTGTGCATTCCTTGACTGCCGATCCAACCGTCCCGGAGGCAGTGATGGCAGAGCCAGCGATTGCGGGTGCAGCGCTGCGACAAATCCTGGTGCTTCCGAGATAGCGCAAGCTCTGCCGGTCGTTGGTGCGCTCCGGAATCGTCCAGAGGAGAACAACTCTTTCGCCCTTGCGCACCGCCCGCAAATCGGATGGTGGTCTCGGCAGCTCCAACGATGGCGCTTGAGGTGGCCCCATCGAAGCGCACCCCGCCCCAAATAATGTGCTGCCTGCCAGCAAAAGCGCTGCTCCTCGGATCTTCATTCGCAGAGCAACAGAGTACACCAGAGCCGGAAATCAAATCCTGGCTCCGGCATGGTTTCCGACGCAGGCTTCTGGCCATCACCCCACAGATACAGCGCTCTCGCACTACCGATCCGAGCATCCTCCGCAAAGACTCCTGATCGATGCCAATCGCGACTTCCTTCGCGGCTTTCTGCCTAGGGACGGTTCAATCTTTCCTCCCGCTGGTCAAAGCGGACTATCGGCGAATCAAGGAAAGGTCTCCAAGAGATCCTGGATCACGGCGAAGGCTCCCGCCGAGATCTGTATCTCGATCTCCAACAATCCGCTGAATGAGCCCGTTGTCGGCATGAAGCTGGCCAAGCCATTGCCGTCGCTTTGTGCAACCACCTGGCCGGCGCTTAGGATGATAGGCGCCCCGGTTTGATTGCTGGAGGAATCTCCCGCCGCGATTGCCAGGCCGTTCCCCGGCGGCCTCAGCACAACGGATTGAAACAAAACGCTCGCGCCCAGCACGGGGTTGGGTGGTGTGGACGAATCGATGACCCGCAGCGTAACCGGCTGAAAATTGGAGCCCACAACCACTTGACGGCCGCCCGCAACAGCTTGCAGATTCAGCAAGGTCGGCGCCACCGGGTTGCCGTAGACCGTCACGCAGGGGGGACCCGAGCCCAGGCAAGCGCTCAACTGTACCGTGGAGTTGAAATTCGTCAAGCTGAGCGTCACCGTTGCATCACCGGCGCTATCCGTAGCCGCGATTCCGGAACTCAGCGACGCTGTTCCCTGGGTAACCGCGAAACTGACCGTAACGCCGCTCTGCGGAGACCCCGCGCTGTTCACCACCCGAGCCGTAATCGGCACGTTGACCGATGCCCCTTGCACGATCCATAGGTAGGGCGTCGTAAGCCCAATACTCTGGGAGCCAGAGGTTCCGTCAACGGTGGCCGAGGCCGACTGCGCGCGACTGTAAACTCCGGGCGCCAGTGTCGCCGTGATCGTGGCAACTCCAGCGGCCATCGGGGTAACCGATGTCGAAGCCGTTCCGCTCTGGTCGGTGGTGACTGAGCAAGCGGCCCCGCCTCCGCAAGCGGACAAGGAGGCCTGGTTGGTGCCGTTCCATCCCACGGTCGCGCCCCACACCGGAGTGACCCCGTCGGAGGCGACTACCCGTGCAATCAAGGGGTTCTGTGCCTGCGTGCCGAGCGGCGTCTGTGGATTGCTGGCACCCCAAATCGGCAGAAGCTGGTCGGTAGCTGCCGCGCCCAGAGTCAGCGCTCCGCTCATGATCGAAAACGCACCGGTGACCGGGTCGGTGATGGTGAGATTCACCGGGCCATCCGGCGCAGCCGGGATGGCTGCCAGTATCTGGCCAGCATCGGTTGCGATAACAGGCAGGTTTTTACCGTCCGCGCTCACCGTCAAGCCGGGCGCAAAGCCGGTTCCCTGCAATACGATGACGCCGCCACTGACCGGGGCTCTCGATGGAGACGCCGAATCGCCATAGAGCACATGGGCATGGTAGTGATAATCGGGACGACCGTCGCCGCGCAGATCGGCGATGCCGAAGATGAAGTTTTCCGTGCTCAGCACCTGCGCATCCAGACGGCTCATTGCGAAAGTTTCGGAGTTAAAGGGGGTGACGGTGAAGGCCGGCGGAGTCGTGCCCTGCGCATCGCCCAGAGTCCATACGCCCATCACCGGCTCGACTTTGGACTCCGTAGGCGCTCCGCTTTCGTCCAGCGCCGTCACCGCGATGGAAAATGTGCGGTTTGCTTGGGCGGCGAGCATGAAGTAAGCCGCATCGCCGTAGCCGCTGAGCGAACCGATCCAGTCGCCGGCGGCATTTACGTTTGCGGGAGCGCTCCAAGTTTCGCTTGCCGCCCAAGGAGGCTCAGGCTGGGCGCTGCCCTTCATCTGAATATCCTGCTCGAACTCGCCGCCCGCCGCCAGGGTCACCGTGATCGGCATGAATGTCCCCGATGGCGCTACTTGACCATCGGTGTAGGGACACACCTTTGCCGACCATGAGGGATCCAGAGCCTCGATCGAAAGTTGATATTGCGCGGTACCCGCCGCATTCGGGATCGGCAGTCCCCCCAGATCAAAGAACCCCTCCACGGTTGGGTTGTCCGACCCGAAATTACTGTAAGCATTTCCCAGCGGATCGATCAGTCCAGTAATGGCATTGCCGGCGTTGCCAGTGAATAGGAATCCCGAGACCGACGACGCGGCGTAGCGATGCGAGGGAAGATTGGTGGCTGGATCAATCCAGCGCGCGATGACGTTGACCCCCTCCATGGGCTGGCCCGGCCCTCCGGACTGGTTGGAAAAATAAACCGACCCGTAGATCCGCGCAGTGCCCGGGGGGTCTCCCAAGGGGTAAAGCCGAGAGAGCGCCGCCGTATCGTCCGCGGTGAGCTGGTACGGGTTGGCATAGCAAGCCGTGATCGGAACGCAGGTCACGGGATCAACATCGTGCATCACCGGAAAACCAGCAAAGTCGTCGGCGGTGGGTGCCGGTTGCCCGGTGATTACATTCAGGTTCAGCTGCGACCACCCAAGCCCGAGCACTTTTCCCAGGACGCGCACTAGCCGGTATTCCACATCCGTCAGTTGCGAGGATTGCAGCGCACATTGGCCGTTGACGACCACCAGCGCATGTGCGAAATTCGCTCCTGTGCCGAAGTTGTCGGGGCCTCCGTAGACCGCATTCCAGAAGCACTGCGAAGCGCTGCCCGCACCATCGCCGAGCAGTGCGTTCGTAACTGAACCGTCATAATCGTAGACAATTCCGACGGGCTTTTGGGTCGCCGAGGGCGTAATGTCGGAGGGCGCAGTCACCACCCCGGCGGAGTTCACTGCAATATTGTCTCCGTTTACATCTTCGGCAAGCTCTCCGGCTGCGCTAATCGCGAGATTGGCCGCGGCCACCGAGCTCCACTGCTGAACCGCACTGGCGACAAGAGCGTTCGCGGCTGAGTTGGAAAGGATCGGGCTGAGATCTCCCAGGTCGGTATAAAAGTTGACCTGGCCGCTCGACCAGGTGACGGGTTGCCCCATGGTACCGGAGATGAAGTAGCTGGATCCGGCAACATATTCCGGGCCCCCGGCATGGAGGGTAATCGCAAACGCCATAACCGTGACGGCAACTGTCGGCAGTCCGAACCAGGTTCGCGTGGACGGTCTTGTTATACATGACATGGTCACGGTCGTCTCACCTCGACTGGCTGAAGTCTGCTGGTTCCAGCTCAGACGCAGCGCGTCTCACGGAGCGTTCGAATTCGGGGTAGGAAACCGCGCTCTTTCCGCCGAAGAATTCCCTGAGAACGGTTACGCCGCGGGGGCTAATGCCCACTCTTCCCCCGGGATCGATCTCAAATCTGCCGGATGGACCGCCGACAGGGCTGGTCAAACCGAGTTTGCTGGGTGCGTAAAGAAATAGCAGCACGCGCTCCCCCACGCGGTAACGCTCGCCGATCGCCCATAGACCCGACCACTCATGGATGGTCAAATCCTGTCCAGCCCAGGCTCCCCGTATGGCATGCTCCACGCGAAATCGGACCCAAGTGGACGCGATCGGGGTCGGCGACGAATCGGTTCGCCCCACAAACATTACACGCCCAGAAAAAATGATTCCCGCCGGACGAACGAGTCGCGCCAGCTCGCTCAGCCCCGGCGCCAACGGAGGGCGAAGTTTCGCGTCCACCAAAGATCCCCAGCCGAAAAGCGGGTCTTGCTCCCGGTAATTCGCTGCCGGCGCGAGATAAGTGGAACTCGACAGCGCCAAAACCCCCGCTCCGAGTTGTTCCGTTACCTGTCCAGGCACAAGCGAACAGGCAGCGATCACAAGCGCGACATGGTCAAGCAGACGCCGGAATAAATTTCCGGACATTAAGATCACCTGGAATAAAAGTCCGCTCAGAGGGTTTTTGGGAAACCAAAGATATCCTGATCCGATTCACAAAACCGCGCAGTGACGGATGTCACAACTTGCCTGTGGATTACTTTATTTAGTCCCTCGACTCCCGGTCTTTTTTCCGAAAGTTGCCAACGGATCTTCTGGCCATTCAGAAGCCGGGGCGATCTGCCATCACGAATCGTAGTCCTGGAACCGCTAATTCCTGAGGGCCCGCGACGATTGCTCGCGCGCGCTCAGGTGAGCTCCTGTCAGCAGGAGCAAACCAGTCAGAAACGCCCAGACCATCATGCTGACCGAGACGGCGAATGGCCCATAGATTTCGCCGAAGTTGAGCCATGGCAGAGCCAGGATATAGGCGTATTTCAAAGCTTCCGACAGAAGCCCCATGATGACAGCAGTCGGCAGAACCGACCTCAAAGGAACCTTGCCATTGGGCAGCAGCCAGTAGATCAGGAAAAAAATCGCAATGCTGGCGGCGATGGCAAAGAGCTTCATCATGACGAAGCCAACCACCCGAATGAGCCCAGTTCCGTGGCCGCGCAGCAGAAACTCCAGCAGTCCTACATTTCCAGCGGTCATGGCGATCGAGAGCAGCGCCAGCACACCACAGCCGAAGGCGAGACCCAGCGAAACCAGCTGGTTTCCCAGATAGGAACGGTTGTTGGGAAACTGCCAGATGCGGTTGAGGGCAACTTCCAACGGTAGAAACACGCCAGACGAGGTCACCAGCAGGATGAGCAATGAGACCACCTGCACGCGCTGGCGAGCTTGCACCATGGCATTCAGATTTCGAATCACAAATTCCTGGCCGGCGGGCAGGTAATCGCGAAGTAATTCCACCAGTACCTCATACATAACCCGGGAGTGCAAAACCCGCCGGATGAGCGTCATCAGCAGGACAACGAAGGGGAAAAAGGAAAGAATCGCATTTGCCGCCACCGAAAACGCAAAGGTATGCACATCCGTGCTCAGCAAATACTGCACGGTTGAAAGCGCTATTCCCGGAGACTTCCGCTGACCTACCGTTACCAGCGGTCGGATCGACCGATCCACCGGGGACGCTTCCGTATCTGAGGTCGGCTCCCGCACAGTCGTTGGCTAATCCTATCAAGCGTGCGGGGCCTCGGTTTTGGAATTCGAAAGATTTAAGGTTGGTTGCGCGTGACGCTGTTTCAAAACAGATTCAAACGCAGCCACTCTCTTGGTTCGGCCCGGATCCGAAATGCCTACTACAGGGTCTGTGGGGAACAGTTTCCCGGAGGGGAGTTGGGGGCCGGCGGAGTCGGCGGAGTTGCCCAAGGCGTGTTGGTAAAGTCGAAGAAGTCCGTTAAGTCGGGCTGGGCCGCATCTCGACTCGTCAAGTGGGCGCTGGGGCCGATAAAGCGATTCTCCACAAATTTTATAATCGCCGTGTGATCCATCGGAATATGAGAAACGTAATGCTTCCGCACGAAAGGCGAGATCACCATGTTAGGCAAACGGAATCCCAACTGCGCCGCGAATCCTTGTTTTGCGGGCGCATCTGCAGGGTTCGCTCCCGGGTCGCTGGACAGGAGATCGCAGTGCAGGGTGGGAATTCCGTTTTGCGGCAGACATGGTAGGTAGATGTCCGGATTAACGGCGATGGCGCCGACGTCGGGCACGGCTCCCAGCGAAGCGTTCGTGTTCGCATTGGAACTGTTGGGGACCGGCGGCACATGGTCGAATGGGCCTCCGGGTTCATCATAGCTGAGAAAGAAAACCGAACTTGCCCAAGAAGGACTCCCCATAAGGGCGTTGATGATTTTTGAGACTTCCTGCTGCCCTTCCAAAATCGATTGACCGGAGCCGGGATGTTCGTCGCTGACCCCGTATGCCGCCTCAATGAAAGCATAGCTCGGTAGCTCGTTGTTGGCGACATCGGTCATGTACTGGGAGAGCGGGGCGATGTGGCCGGTATCGATACAAAAAGCATTCGTGGCATCATCGACCGCCGCTTTGGAACCAACTGTGGGAGAGGTACACGGTCCTTGTTGCGGGTTCTCATATAAATATTTGGCAGAGTAGGAAAAATCCGAAAATGTTGTCACTGGGTAAGCATTGGACTGTTCACCAGGACCACAATCTCCGTCTTCGTCGGTGCAACCTCCGGCGGTGAGCGAATAGTAAATCTTCCACGAGACGCCGTTCTGATCCAGTTCCTGAAAAATGGTCTTGATGTCCAGTTGGCTAGTCAAATGGTCGTCCACAAAAGGGTCATGCACCAACCCCTGGGTCGTGCCACCGGTCATGGTCGCAATACGATTGGGGGTGCTCTTGCTTGATACCGGAGAAAACCATCGATCTGAAATCGCGAATTGCGACGCCATGTAGTAGTAGTAGTTCAGCAGATCCTGATCGTAATAGCCCATCGCTCGCTGCCCCACCAAATCGGTGAACCCCCCGTCGCCGGCGCCGGACTCCGCATATCCCTCGGCGGTGTGGACAAAACCGTTCATCAAGATCGACCGATCGGAGGCAAAGTCATAACGATTCACATCGCCGTAGCTCTCGAGCCATGACGACGTCATGTCGTCGACGCAGGTGCTCTCCAGCTTGAACAGATTGAATGCCTGGCCTTCGTCGTCGGGATTGGGGAACCGGCTCAGCTTGTCGTCAATTCCATCCACGGTATATATGTTGCCGTCCTCACTAGTAGTCCAGCCCTTCGACTGGCGATAGGGATTGAGCATTCCGAAGTAGGAGTCGAAACTTCGGTTTTCCTGGAGCATGAAGACCACATGCTTGATCGATTGAACTGATCCGGACGGGACAGCGGCGGGGCCGGTGGTTCGGATCACTCCCTGGCAACCGCACAGCACCAAGGCGACTGTGACACTGCAGGTGACGGCAAATCCTCGGCGAAGATCCCGCATTGATTGTCAGCCCCCGTTGAGGAGTTACGATGACAATCTCCAGCAAAGGGTTGGCAACAGCACACTTCCGGACGCGCTCCTGCGATTGGACAGCGCTCGATGATTAAGACTCAAGTTCGGTGACGTCGGTCACGGCCAGGCTGGTCACATGATACTGACATCCGCAAAGCGTTAGTAGCAGGATGCAGTGGCTTGCAGACCCACTAGCGGCGAATGACTAACTAGTTCCTTGTACTAAAGATATCTTTCGCTCCGCTAAACGAATCCGTAAACTGCTCCCGTTCCCGGAAATTGAGGTTGAACCAGCCGCAGGAAATTTATAGGCGGGCGCGCCTTCTTGCGCTGGTCTAAAGATTACGACAAAGATCCGAAGCAAGATCCTCGGCTCTACTCCGCCCCTGAGGACCCGTGCGTCGCCTTGTGCTTGCCTTTGTGTTCTTGGCCGCAGCCGGTTGCCCGGCTGCCGCTTCCAATTCTTTCGTTGCCCCTACCACGACCCTCGCGGCTCAGACCTCGAACAACACCAGCGCCGCCAGGAACTTTACCAGCCAGACAAACGGCAATCGTGGCGCGGGAAGCACCAGTAAAGTAGACATTCACAGTCTGCTTTATTCAGGGGCAACAACCAGGATCTATGCTCACATGGTGCTCTGGTTCGGTCAGTCGAACCACATGAACATCGGTTACAGTGAAACCAATCCGGCGCAAGTTCAGCATCAGATTGACGATATGGTGAGCCGGGGGATCAACGGCGTAATCGTAGACTGGTACGGGCCGGGCAATGCCATCGACCATGCGACGAAACTGGTTATGGCCGCGGCGGAGAGCCATCCCGGATTCACTTTCGCACTCATGATCGATCAGGGAGCCATCGAGTGGTATTCCTGTCCGGGTTGCTCTCCTCAACAAGCTCTGATTAATGATCTTCAATACATCGAGCGTACCTATTTTCCTTCGCCGGCCTACTTATCGATTGGAGGCCAACCGGTCGTCACCAATTTCAACGTCAGCCTCTCCTATCCCTCCATCGACTGGGCTGCGGCCGAGGTTGCGCTGGGCATGCAAACGTCCTTTATATTCCAGAACAATAGCGGATTCAGCCAAGTGCCGAGTGCGGGCAGCTATTCCTGGGTGATGCCGACCACGACGGATTACGGCATGGACTACCTGGAAAGCTTTTATCAAGCGGGAGAAACGTTTCCCGCTGAAAAGACGATGGGGGCCACGTACAAGGGATTCAACGACACCTTGGCTGCCTGGGGATCCAACCGGATCATGGGACAACAATGCGGCCAGACCTGGCTGCAGACATTCTCCAAAATCAACAGCATCTACAACTCGGAGAATCCTTTGCCAGACCTGCAATTGGTTACGTGGAACGATTATGAAGAGGCAACCGAGATAGAATCCGGGATTGACAATTGTTTGACCGTGTCCGCCGCGGTAGCCGCCAACAGCCTGCGATGGACGGTCCGCGGAAACGAAAATACCGTTGACCATTACGCGATTTATATCAGCGCGGATGGACAAGAGTTGATGCCGCTCACGGAGATTTCGAGTGGTGATAGCTCCCTTAACCTGTGCAGTTTTTCAATTCCCAATGGCAGCTATCAAATCTTTGTGCAGGCGATCGGGAGGCCCACGTTGGCAAATCAGATGAGCGCGGCTGTGCCGTACAACTCAAGCTGCGACCCACCCGCCCCCACGCCTAAAGTCTCCTTGAGCGCCTCTCCGAACTCGGTTACGATATCCGCCGGGCAACCGGGCACGTTTCACGTGATGGCAACGCCTCAGTCGGGAACGTTCAATGGCTCGATATCTCTGGCTTGCGGGCCTGTTCCCAACAATCTAAGCTGCGCCTTCTATCCGGCCATCATCACTCCCGGAGGTGGAGGGGCTAATTCCAGCCTCACCGTCCGCGTCATCACCGTCGCCTCCGGGATGAATCCGTCGGGCCGACCGGGGTCTCTCCCCATCAGGACTGCCTGGGTACTTCCCATCGCTATAGCAGGCTTCGCGTTCCTCAATAAGGGGCAGCGAGCTGGTGCATTGCAAGGCATCGCGCTTTGCTCCGTTATCTGCCTGGGGGTCTGCGGAACTTCTTGCGGGGGCACTGCCGAGCCGAAGCCTGCCGTTGCTCCGGCTCCGGTCAGCTACGCGATCAGTGTCAATGGAAGCTCGAGCGCCGGCCAGCTTTCTACCACCGTCAACGTCATCGTTGAATAATCGCTCTCTATTTGGCAGAGCACGCCGATGAAGTGCCGACCGCGGAACCCATTCCGGGGGGTTGCGAGTCATTAGGCGCAACAGGAGCGGCCGCGAGGATAACCAGTTGGGCAATCTGCGGATCCGGAAAATCTGCCGTAAAGCCATGCTCTTTTTCTCCACCTCAAAATGCCGCAGATATTTGAGGACGATGTTCGGCATGGTCATGCGAAGCGCCGCGGAAAAATTCTGTTCAGCCATAGCCTTTTGTTTTGCGCTATCCGTGAGAAAACGGACGAGACATTCCGCCAGATCCCTGGCGTTGCCGGGCTTGTAGAACTCAATCGCCATGCCTTCGCCATCGGACATCTGGCGAAAATCTTCGAGATCCGCACACACGATGGGCACTCCATAGGCGCATGCCAAGTGCGCCACCCCACTGCATCCGGTGGAGGACGAGTAGGGCATCACCGCGACTGAGCTGCTTTGAAACAAGCCGGGCAACTGTTCCTCGTGCACGTAACCGGTGAATTCGATCGAGGGAAAATCTTGATACTTCTGCCGCATTGACTCCACGTAGCCCGCGGCCTGAGGATGGTTCCCGCCGCCCACCACTAACCGAGCGTTGGGCAAGGCCTGCGATACGTACTGGAACGCCTCGACCATCAACTCAAGCCTCTTGTAGGTCCCCCATTTGCCGAACGCAAGGATGCGATGTTCGGGGTTGCCGCGGCGCGAAAGATCGGGAAACTGCGGCTCCTGAGAAAGAATCCCGTGAGAGCGCAAATGTACATTCTCGCGACCGTACTTTTCCTGCAGAATATCGCGATATCCCGGCATAAGCACGGACACAGAATTGGCCAGCAGGAGCATGCGAGTGGCCAAGGCTCCGGCGAGCCGGTAGGCGCGGGGATGGCGAACCCCGGCGTCCTCGAGGTTGACCGTGTCCATCAAATGGTGGAGCGTCACATGCGTATAACAACCACTCAGTCGAGACAGAACCGGGGTTAAGAGCCCAGCAAACGCGATCAACGGGTTTCTGCCGAAGGTGCTGAACAAGAGGTTGAACCACACCACGTCGGCCTTGGATCGGTGGATCGCCCTCAGAATGCGGGCCGGACTGCCAGGGTTATCGAACGCCCAGCACCGCTCCACCGCAAATCCTTCGAGTTCAGGTTGGGGCGAAGCGAGCGCATCTGCCAGAATGGTGAGTCGGATGAATGGGTTCCGCTGCAGTTCGTTGGCGAGGTGTAGTCCGTATTCGCTGAGTCCACCCTGGCTGGGGGGGAAGGTGGTGACGAGGCAAATTTTCATGTCTTTTCCCTCCCCTAAAGAGGTGTGCAATGCCTGTAGAAAGATCGAGAGTTGGCTCGATCATTCGCCAATCGATCATGATTCGATGAGTTCAGGAGAGGAGATGTTGGCTGCAGAGTGAATCATGGGGGGAAGGTCTCCCCCGGTACGCGGCAGCCGCAAGGACACTTCATGCCGAATTCTCGACTCCACCGCAGTAATTGAGCCGGGCGGAATCACGGTGATATGGCCGGCGAGATCGGCGATTGCGAAATACGCTTGCCGGTTTCTTTCCACGAAGTCCAAGGGATATTCTGGTTTGCGAGCGTGCGCCTCGTCGTGAGCCGCATCAATCACCAGGGCGAGAGTCGGCACCGGGGTGATTCTCAGAACTATCCATGCGAAAACCCTCGCCGCCAAACGCTGCAAAGGAAGATTTGCCAGTTCGTCGTAAATATAACGATCAAAGATGACGACGTCACAATCGCTGGCGCCCGCTTTCGCGATTCGTCGGCGAAGACTCAAGGCATCGGCGAAATAAAGCAAACACCTCGCCATTGTGACGGGCAAGGAGTTTACATTCTTATCTCGCCGATGGAGTGGCTTATCCGGGCTTCCTATGCCGCGATCTCCCTTAAAGGCTTTGTTACTCATAAATTCGCGACCGTGAGAGCACACCACAACGTCATCCCACAAGCTCAACAACCCGGTGCGCTGCCCGGATTTCCGCAGCCAGTCCTCCAGCAGCGAAATCTGGGTGCTCTTGCCGGCGCCGTCGATGCCCGAAAAACTGACAATCGATACGGCACGTCTTCGGCTGGTCCTGCGATGGGCAATTACTGGCATAGGCTAATGTCCCCCCGGAGGACGACTTGCGGTGCCTGCCGTGAGTGCGGCAATTGAACCCAGGGCAACGCCCGCCCCCAGGACGGCACCAATGGCGATTACGATGGTCCGGACCCGGCGCTGTTTCCCGGGCGCAACGGCAACCCCAGCAGGCTGGGAGGCGGCGATGCCATTGGCTCTCATGGGCTCCGCAGCCGCCGTCCCAACTGGCTTCTGGGAAGTTTGGGCCACGGGCTGCGGAGTTTCCGGATTTCCCGGTGCGGTGGCTGGGGAGGCGCCTTGCGGACCGATTGTGTCCGATGCTTGCAGTCTGGCTATGACGCTTCCTGGGCTGTCGGGGTAGTCACTCCCTGGATATTCACCCCCTAAGGAGACATCCGCAGAGCGAGTCGTCACCACCGGGTCAGGAACGCTGTTCGAGCCGGAATTTTGCGCCCACGCCATGGAAGGTAGGGCGAGGACGAGCATCACAGTGCGAATCTTTCGGGGAATCGCCATCTTGCATTTCATCAGGGCTCGCTCCTCTCGATGCGTGAAATCTAGCTGGCAACCTTCAAGTCGGTGAGGCCATGCGCGGCAGAATACCAGGGCTGAGTCTGGACGCTTGCCGCCGGCGCAAATATTTGAAAGCTACGTACTGCCGCTTCTGCGGTATCGAATATCTCAAACAGCCGGTCGACCCGCATCAGCTCAAAAAGCACCGCGCAAGCCGAGCCAACCGCGGCCAATTTCACATCTCCATTGCGCTTCATCGCCTCGTGGAGGCATTGCAGCAGCATTTCCACTCCGGCGCTATCCATGGACTTCATCGAGGAGCAATCCAGAACAACCCACGGACGATCATCCTTAAGAATCGGCTGCAATTCCTTGAAGAACGAGGCTGCTTCCAAGTGGTTTAGAGTTTCTGGTAATTCCATCACCAGTACCGGCCCCCGCGTATACATTCATTTGCTCCTGGGTTAGTTATTTCCAACTGCCGTTTGTTCGTCACCGGCTACGCGCCACATATGAGTCCCATGTGGCACGCTCGCACTCGCGTTTTCGGAAGCCGGTCCGGTGCACCAAAGAATGCGCGGATCCGATATTTCAACGACGACTCCCCTTTTGAGGTTCAGCAGCTTGTTTCCGCTGGCCACGGAGTGGCAAACGTCCAGACAGATTCCGACGCTGGTGTTTTCCAGAATCGAACTATCTTCAATTACTGTTCCGCTCTGCACACGGCAGTTTCTGTCGACAGTGCTAAGACGAGTGATCAGCGCGTCCGCTTCGATGCACGAGCCACAACCGATATAGGCAGGGGCGACAATCCGAGTGCGGCGGTGCACTTTGGCTCCCGCATCCAGCCACACTCCCGGGCGGACTTGCATCCCCGCTGGGGCGGTTTCGCAACGGCGGCTGAGAATGTCCGCGCCAAGGGTGCGCAGTCTCTCAGGGAGAGTGACACGATTTACATATTCGCGCACAAAGTACCTGGATTTGGCCGTGTGTCTCGCGTCCAGCAGCTTTCCAACGCTGGATTGTCGAGCCTTTTCGCAGTCCACTGCCCAAAGGGATAGCGGCCCGTCGCCGTTGTACGTCGGCGTCACCCCCTGTTTCGACTCCCGATGGAAGCAGAGCAGATCCAACAGATCCGTTTCTACATAGTCCGAAGCCCAACTGATGAAGGCATGCTGGATGCCGTCGTGTGCATAGGAGGCGATAGTAGCCTTAAGGGAAATATCGAGATCCCTGACAACCTCAATAGTGACCACTCCATGATTCGCCCGCATGGCCGGAAGTCGATACTGGTTAGCGGCTGATACCAAGATCGTAGTGGCCTCAACTTCGACAGCGGCAAATCGCTCCAACCAGCGTTCCAGCAACGAACGCCCGGCGAGTTCGACGCATTCCAGTGGCCCTGGGAGAAAACTATCCGAGATTCCAGGGGCGTCCCTCCACGCGTCGATAACGACAATTGCCGCTCGTGCCATCAAAGCCGTGCCTCCCGCACTCTGTCTCTCCCGCACCTAATCAGCAAACCTAGACGACTAGGCGAGGTTCTTGCGATTCGCAGCCAGCCCGCAAGGGCGTCCCGAGGAGCTTCCGGGAAAGAGCAGATCGCGCATTTTCATCTTTGCCTTGTGAAGTTGCGACTTGGAATTCCCAATGGAGCAGTGCAATTGGCGGGCAATCTCATGGTGCTGAAAGCCCTGGACTTCATGAAGATCGAAGATTCGGCGGCATCCTTCGGGGAGTTCCTGGATGGCGCGGCGTAAGGCGATGCGGTCCACGGCTCCTGAGAGATTTGGATCGGCTTTGCCGACATCCCGCTTCAGCGACGGCGAGTCGGCCGACACCGGTTCGTCCAGCGAAAGGAGAGGCGGGGCTTTGCGTCTGCGCAACTTCATCAGCACCGTGTTCACCGCGATGCGGTAAAGCCAGGTGGAGAAAGCCGAGTCGCCGCGGAAGGAATTCACATTGCGGAACACCTGCAAGAATGCTTCCTGGGTTAGGTCTTCGGCATCCGCAACATCCTTTGTCATTTGCAAACAAACCGAATAGACACGCTTTTTATGCATTTGGAAGAGCGTGGCAAAAGCATCCTGGTCGCCCTGTTGTGCCCGTCGAACCAGGCTGCGTTCAGAGTCATCCTTCTGAACCTCAGCTTGGGCCGGAATCAGATCGGTTGCTGCCGCGGAAATTACGCAAGTGGCCACTTTAGTCTCCTTCGTTCAGCGTTGCCGTTTTCTTGCAGCTCCCTTGAATATCGGGAACTGTCAGTTTCGAATCCGAGATTACCGGAGCACTCTGCCAGCTCCCATCCGGGCGCACCTGTAATCGAAAGTAAGTTTTGCTGTACCGAAGGAGGGTAACTTTTTTACGCACTGCGTAATTTTTATCGGGATAGGCCGGGCTTTTTCATTCGAAACTAATTTTCGATGAGAAAATGGCGGGCGCATTGGAGGCGCCTGCCGGGGGAGCAGACGCATTTCTAATAGAGCTTGAATCCCACCTCTACGCTGATTTGCACATTCACCGGCCTGCCGTCTTTCATGGCGGGCTGGAACTTCCATTGCTTCACCGCTTCAATAGCCTTGGCATCCAGGCCCATGCCCAGCCCTCGAACCACACGGATATCGCGGGGATGTCCCTGATCATCCACGATCAACCAGAGGATGCAAGTTCCCTGCGTTTTCGCCATGCGAGCTTGCTCGGTGTATTCGGGGTCAGGCGTGGAAACAGGTTCTGGAGCGGAAATTCCCCCGCCGACTTTGAACACTCCCCCACCAATCCCGCCGCCGCTGCCCGATCCAGCACCCGCTCCATGGCCCACTCCAACGCCGCCCCCGGAACCTGATCCAATCCCCCCGCCAGACCCGGCTCCATTCGATGGAGGAGCGGACGGAATAATCGCTGCCGATTGCACCCCAAGGTTTGGCATATTGTTTTCGGCGACCCGCACCTGGGGCGGGATCACCACAGTCGGAGCCACCGCCAGTTTGGGGTGCTCGTTCCGAAGCACGATGCTGGGCGGGGTGATTTGCTGCATGGCGAACTTGGGCAATCTTCCTTTGGGCGCAGGCAGCGGTTCATGATCGCCTCCTCCGCCGCCCCCACTGACCAGTTTCCTGGCAACTGGAAGGGCATAGGAGTCCGGAGAAGGCGCGATCAGCGCGACCGCCTCGCGCTCGGGAACGTGCGCCACCACCGCCCGGTGGCCATAGATCGTGCCGCCCAAGATGAGCGCAAGAATGATGATGTGTACCGCGACGGATCCCGCGAGGCCGCTTGATCGATAATTATTGTATTGCCCCCAGATCGCGTCTGGCGCGAGTTGCCCTTCGTCTCGCGAGCGAGGTGACATTCGAAGCACTGGGATATCCGGACGGCGATTGGATGCGGCTTGGCGATTCGCGTAGGACAGATCAAGCTCTTGCAACGCAAGCTTTTGCAACCCAATGGGAGAGAGAGCGTCAGTGGATTCGCTGGAAACTGGGGCCTTCGACATTGGTGCGCTCCTCGATAATTCTGCCGCTTGAACTCTTCACGGAAAAACGACCACGCTATAGATGCCGAGTGGGAAGCGGCGGTTTGCGCCGGGACAAAACAGTTATGGCAGGTACAGTGATTGTTGCACTCTCCTCGGGAGATAATTCGAAGACACGTACCGCATTCACTGGATATCCAAAAGTTCGAGAGAGGTGCGGGATGAAAATCGATGAAGTCGACAAAGCCAGCGCCGGAGCTTGCCCGCTTGCGAAAACTTTAGGAACACCAACGGTGCAAAGCCGTGGCTCGGCCAGGCGGCTTCAATGGGTTTCAGACTGCCATCGGCTGCTCTGCTCTTGAATGACCGCGTAACAGTCGCAGGCGGCGGCTTCCAGCTTGGATTTATTCGCGATGGTGACGTTTCCGCGGGTATACGAAATCATTCCCGCTCTTTGCAAGACGCTCGCTGCCACACTCACGGTAGAGCGCCGAGTGCCCAGCATTTGCGCCAGAAATTCCTGTGTGAGGGGGAGAGTCTTGTTCCCGATGCGGTCGTAGCTCATCAAGAGCCACCTGGCCAGTCGCTCTTCCACATCGTGCAAGCTGTGGCAAGCGGCAAGCTGCGTCGACTGGATTCCCAGGATCATGGAATAACGAAGGAGTTGACGCTCCAGCACAGGGCACTGCGACAGCAACGTCCGAAGAGTCGAGACATCCACACGATAGGCAGAACCGTCGCCCTGCGTGATGAATCTGAGAGCGCTGGTTTTGAAGCCGAATATCACCGGCAGGCCGACGAATCCTTCTTTGCCGATCAGGCCCACTTCCACGGTTTCTCCGTCCGGTTGGACGGTTAACACCGAGCACATCCCATCGTTCATGAAATATCCCGAGCGGATGGAGTCGCCGACTTCGTGCAGCACTTGATGAAGTCTCAGTCGCACATACTCTAGGGCGGGGGAAACTTGCGACCACTCCGACCGCGGCAGGCTGCGAAGGATTATGTTCCCGGTTTCCTTGCCATAATCAGTCTTCGCCAAGAGGCTCGGTGAGCCCCGGCCCAAATTGCTGGCCATAGCTGGTTCCTTTCAGATCACACAGCGACATGCTGCTGTCGGTTTTCGCAGGAACCGTTAGCCCTCCCAGGCCTGGCGGAAGTTTGCTAGAAGAGACAGTTTGAACTTACTCCTTTCCAGCTCCCGTTGTATGTTCCGTATCGCACACAATTGAGCTTCGTGGACGATAGACACATAGGTCTGTCATTCCTATGATTCGAATTCTTAAGCATCGCCATGCTGATAACAAGAGTGTTGCTGGAGGCGTGGAGAATGGGAATTGCATCAGCGGGCCTACCGATCCAGTCATTGCGGATGTCAAGGAACTACTGAGGTGGCAAGATCACCTCGCCGAACTCGCGACGATTCTCGCCATATGGAAATCGATGGTCAGATTCTCAACAACGAGATATTGTTAGAACTCCCGGAAAAAGAGCGGGACTTCATCCATTCCCAACTGGTCTTCCTGCCTCTGCGTACCCATGACATTCTGAATGAATCCGAAGGCAGGATTCACTATGTATATTTCATGAATAGCGGCCTGGCATCCGTGTTAAACGTGATGCAAGACGGCAAGAGTGTGGAAGTGGGACTGAGTGGAAAAGAGGGCTTCGTAGGGTTGCCCTTGCTGGTTGGTTTTAAATCCAGCCCCTCGCGCGTGATTGTGCAGGTTGCCGGCTCGGCATTCCGCATGACCGCTGAAGCGCTGTTGAAGGCCTTGCGCAAGTGCAGTTCGCTGGAGAAGCGATTGCATCGCTATTCACAAGTTTTGGGCATTCAGGCTTCCCAAGTTGCCGCCTGCAACCGCCTTCACGAAGTTGACGAACGCCTGGCGCGATGGTTGCTGATGAGTCAGGATCGACTGGGATCGGATACGGTTGAATTGACTCAGGAATTTCTCGCGCACATGCTTGGAACCCGGCGCTCCAGCGTGACCGTCGCAGCGTCCATTCTGCAAAAAGCTGGACTTATCAAGTACACACGAGGTCACGTCAAAATCGTCAACCGCATGGGCTTGGAGTCAGCGGCGTGCGAATGCTACGCAACTCTTGTCCAGCAGGCAGCCAAGTGGCGCGAGGAATCCGACCGGCCGTAGTAAAACCGGCCGGACTCCTTGGCCCTCGCTTCCGAACTTTTTCCTTACTTGGCTAAACGCTGGAGCGGCCACGTGCCATATGGCTGACCAGCGAAATTACGAACAGCACGAGGAAAATAAAAAACAACAGCTTGGCAATTCCTGCGGCGGCCACCGCCACGCCGGTGAAACCCAAGATTCCCGCAATAATCGCCACCACCAGAAATACGATTGTCCAATAAAGCATCATCCCTCCTGAGGTTCCGATCAACGGCCTCAGTTTAAGAAATGCGCAAGAATTCTCCCATCGGTTGCAAGGTGTAGGTGACGATCCTGGTCGCTGTACCGCAGCGCTAACGAGAAGGGAGCAGGAGTCAATCCCTTTTTCAAGAGATCGTCACCTGCTCCGGGGGCGTCTGTCGAGTAGAGCAACAGCGTAATCGAGCAGATTGAGCAAGCCTATCGGGTGAATCTCGTAGTTAGTGGGGAGCATAGACTTAGAGGGGTCGCTTCGAGACCTTAAAGGAAAAACGCCGGAAACAAAGAATCGAAGGCGATGAGAAAGCCGGGTTAGGCCCCCATGTCGCCTTCGATCAACCGCAGAAACGTTAGTGGAGAACCGCTTTCCTCACAGCCGACCAGCCAGCAATAGAACCAACAGTACGACCACCACCAGTCCCAGGCCGCCACTCGGATAGTAGCCCCAACCCCGGCTGTAAGGCCAAGCGGGCAACGCGCCGATCAGCAAGAGAACCAGCAAGACAACTAGAATGGTAGACATTTTAATCCTCCAAGTTGAATTGAGTACATTCCCGCCAAGCCGCAATAATTCCGGTCAACCACCACATCGGTTTCGAAAGCCATTAGCGACTCGCGGACGCCCCTTCGGTTTCCGGCCCGGTCTCCAACTCGCCCTGATCGCCGGCCTGATTCGCATATTTTCTGACTGCCGTCTCAAAGACCCCACTGCCAGCGGGAGGCCGAACCTTGCCTCTCAAAATGTCGCCGAAGGGCACGAACTTGCCGTAGAGAAGATGGGTTTCGTCCTTGTCCTGGGAGACCACCGAACCGTTCAGATCGATACCGGCGAACAGCCCGCGAGCGCGGGAATAAGTCAGGATCTCGGCCTTCATTTTCCAGTCGGTATCGGCACCAGCATCGCGTCCCACGGGACCGGCGGCGGCCGAAGCATTCGCGCCGATTTTGAACTTATCCGACAGGAGGTGGTCCATTCCCTGCTGGTTGGTGACGATCATGACCAGATCCACAGCCTGACCGCCAAGCTGCAATCCCCAGCTTCCGCCGGTGATGGTGATCGGAGCCGGGGCGCTCCAGCGACCGCTATCCAGTCGGCAGACCGCGACACCCTTGCCATGGCTCCCCCCGAAACCAACGGCGATCCGGACCATTGAGGGAATGACGGCAATGCACTTGGCCTCCTTCATAACCTTATCCGGGATGGCCTTGTCCGGCGTAGCCATGATTTCACTTAGAACATTGGCAGAGTTCTCGATTCGTTTCTGGATAGCCGTTTCATTCTTGCCTTTATCGTCATCCTGTGACCATGCCATACCGGCGA
>Ga0181534_10000845_pt1 | contig 21169 bp, 20 predicted proteins | sample PEATcosm2014_Bin_37_FD_119758 | JGI IMG/M metagenome (GOLD analysis project Ga0181534, IMG submission 119758) | Peatland microbial communities from MTU Mesocosm Facility, Houghton, MI, USA - PEATcosm2014_Bin17_10_metaG | ecosystem: Environmental > Terrestrial > Soil > Wetlands > Peat | place...
CCAACGACGACAAGGCGGAGTACGTCAAGCGCCTCACGCCGGACTTCTTCGTGGTGTCCGAGGTGGGCTCGAAGGATCAAGCGACCTCGGACACCATGGCCCCGAACAAGTGGGTGAGCTACATCCAGGCCGACCTCGACGCGGGCGCGGTTCTCGTCACTCTCGAGACCCGAGAGGGCGGGAAAGGCGGAATCTGCCGGTCCAACGGGGAGCTGCGCTACGGGTTGATCGAAGAGATACTCTCGGCCAAGATCAACCACGGGGATCTCCTCTTTGAGGCTCCGTCCACGGAACTGCAGACGTATTTCGTGCGCCGGGTCGGTCCCGACGTCAACCTCGGAAATATCGCTGCCTCAGACGTCATACCGCTGGAGACGATTCGTCTCGGCCTGCGCAGCGAGACGCTGCTGGACTTCGAACCCGGCTACCGCGACGACCTGTAAGCATGAGAGAAAGTCGCAACGTCTTTCACCTGGCCGTCCCGGCGTACGACCTCGATGAGACGGTTGATTTCTACGTCACGAAGTTGGGCTGCAAGCTGGCCCGGCGCTACGACGATCGGGTGACCTTCGACTTCTTCGGCGATCAGTTGGTGTGCCACCTGACGGAGGCGCCCACCGCGCGCACTCCACTGAGTGAGCTGGCGATGTACCCGCGTCACTTCGGGGTGACCTTTCGCGAGCAGCGCGATTTTGATGACGTCTATCAACTGTGTCAGCAGCGCAACGTCCCCCTCTTCGCCGAGGTCAGCCTGCGCTTCGAAGGCCGCGTCGAGGTCCACCAAACGTTCGTCGCGTGTGACCCTTCAGACAATCTCCTGGAGTTCAAGCACTACCGCGACCATCGCATGATGTACTAAGTGGCGAGTCGATGGCGTCACCTTCAACAACGACGGATAACCCACTTCTTGCGCTAATTCGTCGCCAAGCGAACGAGTACGCGACCAAGCCGTACCTCCTCGACGCACGAAGTTCTCGGGTGCTTCGCTACGACCAGTTATGCGACGAGGTCGACGAGCATCGTCGCCAGCTGCAGTCGTGGGGACTGGCCCCCGGCCAGCGTTTCGCTTTGGTGGTGGCCGATCCGCTGACGTTCGCCTCCTGGTTTCTCGCGGCCATCGCGGTCGGCGCGTGGGTGGCCCCGCTCGATCCCACGTCCGGCGGACTCACCGCGTCGAGCGCCCGCGCCCGCACCCTCGGATCGCTCTTCGTGGTGAGCGATCAATCGCCACCCGACGGCTCGATCACGTGGATCTCGGCCTCGTTGCCCGTGTCGGGCAGCGCGGACGCGTTCGCCGACGCCGGGATCCAGCGAGGCGGCATCGTCCTGTCGTCCTCGGGCACCACGGGCACGCCCAAAGTGATGGCGCTGAGCGTCGAGCAGCTGGTGGCCGCCGCCGAGATCATCGCTCGTCACCACCGGTTCGTCGACTCGGACCGCGGATTTAATCCGCTCCCGCTCTGGCACGTCAACGCCGAGGTCGTCGGGCTGCTCGCCACGCTGGTGGCCGGATCGTCGCTCGTCCTGGACGAACGATTTCACCGCACGGGCTTTTGGAATCTGGTGAACAGTTACAACGCGACCTGGATCAACGCGGTGCCGGCGATCATCTCGCGACTCTGTGAACTGCACGACGGTGAGGCGCCGTCGCCTCGAGTTCGCTTCGTGCGCTCCGCCTCGGCCCCGCTCGCGCCCGCGCTCTTCGAGCGCTTTGAGGCCGAGATCGGTCTCCCGATTATCCAGTCCTACGGGATGACCGAAGCGGCCAGCCAAATCTGTGTGACCCCCATCGAGGGGACTCGAAAGCCGGGGTCGGTCGGTGTGCCCGCGGGCGTGGAGGTGCGGGTACGGGGCGAGGGTGCCCAGGCGGGCCCGATCGAGATACGTGGACCGACCGTCATTCGTCGCTACGAGAGCCCGGGGTACGAGGAGCGCTTCGACGCTGACGGGTGGCTGCGAACGGGGGACCTCGGCTACTTCGATGAGGATGGCTATCTCTTCATCGTGGGCCGAAGCGACGACGTGATAAATCGCGGCGGCGAGAAGATCTATCCCCTGGAGATCGAGCAGATCCTGGCGGACGTCAAAGGAGTGGGCCGCGCCGCGGTGATCGGTCGTGCGGACGACGTGTTCGGTCACGTCCCGGTGGCCTTCGTGCAGCCGACCGAGGACGTGGCGCTCAGTTCCCCGGAGGAACTCGCGGCCCTCGTTGATCGCGTGCGAGTCGCGGCCAATGAACGGCTTTCCTCAACGCACCGGCCCGTGCTGGTGCAGGTGGTCGCCGAGTTCCCTCTCCACGCCACGGGAAAAGTCCACACGTCGAGTCTCCGTCAGGACGAGGTCACTGTCGTGTACGAAGAACGTCTCTGACGTCTATCTCAAGTAAAAACAGGAAGGTCATGAGTTCCTCCACCGAGACGCCACGTGGGACGCGACAGCGCCTGGATCACGTGGACGCCATGCGCCCGATCAAGCAGACGGCCGTCATCTCGACGCACGCGCTCATCTACTTCTCCCCGCTCTCGACCAGTTTTGCCGCGGCCAGCATGCTCACCCTCACGCACTTCTCGCGCGACGCCTTTCTCTTCGTGTCGGCCTGCATGCTGGCCTACAGCTATCGAGGGAGCGAGAAGGTGGCGCTCGGTCCCTACTGGAAGCGGCGCTTCATGGCCGTCGGACTGGTCTACCTGGTGTGGACGGTGATCTACTTTCCGATCGCCGCGGCGCAGAACAGCGCCACCTTCCCCTTTCTCAAGATTCCCGGCTCGGCGGTGTTTAGTTTCACGGGGCTGCACAATCTTCTGTTCAACCTCGGGACCGGGTACTACCACCTCTACTTCTTGCTTGTCCTTCTGGAGTTCTACGTCCTCTTTCCTTACATATTCTGGTTTCTTCAGCGCTACCCCCGGTCGCGGCTGGCGGTCGTCGTGGGGTCAGTGGTGTGGCAGGTCTTCTTTCCGATCATCATTCGCCGAGACTGGATTGGCGTCATCATGTCGCCCAAGATCGAGTCGCGTCTGGTCTTCTCCTATCCGCTCTACCTGCTCGGAGGCGTGGTCTGCGCCTTCTATCTCGAGAGATTTCACGACTGGGTGGTGCGCCATCGCACGGGGATCTTGGTGGCGACGGTGCCCCTGGCGGTCGTGCCGCTGGTGGTGGACTACCTCGCCACGCACGGCACGCGGCTGTCGGGGGTTCTCGTGCCCGGAGGGAACCCCTTCGCGGCTCTGGTCATTCCCTACAACGTCGCGGCCATTCTCGTCGTGTATCTCCTCGGCGTCTATCTGGTCAGTCCTCGGCGCAGTGCCCGCACCCGAGCCATCACCGCCTCGGGCTCGGAAGCGGCGTACGGCATCTACGTCTCCCAGATGGTCTGGATCATCGTCGAGGCGCGTTGGGCGCAGCACTTCAATCTGTACCACCGGGTGCCGTGGTTGGTGTTGATGCTGAGCGCGCTGGTGGTGACCTACGCCCTCGGGTGGCTGTTCAGCGCGCTGTGCGCTCGAACGCCCCTGGCCCGTCCCGTGGTGGGACGGGCCCAGGTGCCGTGGAGGACGTTGTGGCCCCATCCCAACGCCGCCACGGGGGAGCCGGACTTTGGCGAAGGTCCCTTGAACCTCACCGATCAATAGGCACTTCTTCCAGTGGGATACTCGCAATTGTCCCCGGACCAAACGTGAGATGCTCGCCACTACGGTCGAGTCAAGGTGAAACGAGTGCCGAAGTCACAGGGCGACAGCGAGCGCCAACGGGTACCGGCGCCACTCATCAAACGCCGCATCGCCTCCGGGCGGGGGGCCATGGAACAACCCAACGTGACCCACGACGGCGAGGCGCGGCTCACGCCCACGTTCTGGCTCGCCGTTCTGTTGACCGGCGTGGCCGCCGGGCTTTTCGGCGACCTGTTGATGTGGATACTCTCGCTCGTAGAACGCCTGGCCTTTGACTACCGTGCGGGCAGCTATCAGGCGGCCGTCGCGGCGGCCTCGGGCGCGCGCCGCATTCTCTCCCTCGTGCTGGCCGGCGTTTTCGGTGCCGTCTCGTGGTACTTCATCCGTCGGTACCTAAAGAACGACCACGCCGAGATCGACGAAGCGGTGTGGAGCGGCGACGGCGAGCTCTCCCCGCGCCGCAGCCTGCTCACCTCGCTGGTGTCCGAGGTGGTGGTGGGAGCGGGGGCCCCGATTGGTCGCGAGGCCGCGCCCAAGTTAATGGGCGGGGCGTCGGGATCGTTGATCGCTCGCTGGTTCTCTCTGACCAGCGCTCAAAGACGGCTCCTCGTCGCCTGTGGCGGAGGGGCCGGGCTGGCCGCCGTCTACAACGTTCCCCTCGGCGGAGCGCTCTTCACCGCCGAAGTGCTCTACGGCAGTTTTGCGCTGCCCGTCGTGTTCCCGGCGCTCGCCACCTCGCTGGTCGCGACGGTCGTCGCGTGGATCTACCTACCCAGCCACGCCACCTACGTGGACATTCCGAACTTCCGATTTAGTGCCTCCCTCATGGTCTGGTCGCTCTTGGCCGGCGTGGTGATCGGTCTTCTGGCGGTCGGCTACGTGCGGCTCCTCGGCTGGGCGTCGTATCATCGCGCCAAGGGCGCCCACATCTTCTGGACCATGCCGGTGGCGTTCTTGCTGGTCGGCGTGGTGGGGCTCTGGTATCCCCAACTCTTTGGCAACGGCAAGGACATGGCCCACCAGGCCTTCCTGGGCGTGGGCGGCATCGGTCTTTTCTTCGCCCTTTTCGCACTCAAACCGATCCTCACGACGCTCACGCTCGGCAGCGGCGCGTCCGGCGGCGTCTTTACCCCCTTCCTCGCCACCGGGGCGATGCTCGGAGCCTTCCTCGGCGCCGCGTGGGTGCATCTCTGGCCCGGCGCACCAATCGGAGCGTTCGCGTTGGTGGGGGCGGCGGCCATGATCGGGGCGGCGATGCAAGCCCCGCTCGCTGGTCTGGTCTTGGTGCTCGAACTGACCCACGGGGGATTCAACGTCAGCGTCCCGATGATGGCGGCCACCGTGATCGCCACCGTCCTCGTGCGCCAGATTGACGGGTACTCGATCTACTCCGCGCGACTGCCCCGTCGCGAACCCGTCCGAGAAACCTAGGGCCCCCGACCCGATCCGCAAAGCCCAGCGACAGTTCTCCCGCGGCCTCTAATGAAAGAATGGGTGAATGAACGGTCCAGCGACGCACCGATCTCGTGGCTGACGCGCCGGTAACCATTCGACGAATCCAGAGTGCCGACTGGTCGGCGCTCCGAGCGATTCGACTGGAGGCGCTCACCGACGCGCCGCAGGCATTTGGCTCGACCTTGCAGGGTGCGCTTCGCCTGAGTGCGCGCCAGTGGCGCCACAAGGTGGCCACGACCGTCTACTTCCTGGCCGAGCGCGACGGCGTCGTCGTCGGCATGGTCTCGGGGGGCTACAACGACAACCTTCCGGGCACGCACTGGCTCTATGGCATGTACGTCACCCCGGCGGCGCGCGGGAGCGAAGCGGCCCGTCTGCTGGTGGGAGCGGTCGCGGAGTGGGCGCGCGGCGAAGGGGCGCGCGAGATCTACCTGCACGTCGCCTCGGGGGTCCCGCGCGCTCGCGCCTTCTACCTGAAGAACGGCTTCACACTCATCGGGGAGCCGTTCACCATGGAGAGAGACCCGAACGTGACCATGTACACCATGACCAAGTCGATCGCGAACGAGTTTCGAGTGGCGCCGGTGGAGGCCGCGCAACTGTATGAACTGCGCCGACGAGTCCTGCGCGAGAACGACCCCTCCAAAACGGTCGACGAGCCGCGCGACGAGGAGCCCACCTCGCGGCACTTCGCGGGACTCGTGGAGGGTCGAGTCGTGGTGAGCGCGTCGTTCTACCCGACGCCCGCACCCCTTCGACGTGACCTCGTCAGCTACCAGCTTCGCTATATGGCCGTCGACGCGGGGGTGCAGGGTCAGGGGTATGGCGCCCGGGTCCTCGAGGAGGCGGAGCGCGCGCTGCGCGCCGCGGGGGCGGAGCAGCTGTGGGCCAACGCCCGTGACAGCGCACTCGGTTTCTACCTCAAAACCGGTTGGGAGGTGATTCCCGACTCCGGGCATATCAGCGCTGAAACGCAGCTACCCCATCACCAGATCGCAAAACTTCTCTCCGACCAGGCGCACGCGACCTCGAAGTGAAGCGCTGAGTTACTAAGTTTGTAGAAATGCGAAAATACGTGCTGGGGCTGATCGTGGTCGTGATTGTGGTCGCCGCGGCGGTTATCTACTTTTCCACCCATAAGTCGAAGAGCGCGTCGTCCACCACGACGACGTCGACAACGACCACCACCACCACGCCGAGCCCCGTTGCTCCCTTGACCGGGTTGCCCGACCCCGGGGGCGCGGCGCTCACCCGACCAGCCCTCACCGTCAAGATCGAGAACACCCCCCAGGCGCTGCCGCAGTGGGGGATCAGCCAAGCCGACGACGTGTACGAGGAGATCGTGAACGGCGGCATCACGCGCCTGGCCGCGATCTTCAACTCCCAGGCCCCGGCGAAGATCGGTCCGGTGCGCTCCGTGCGGCCCACCGACACCCAGGTGGTGTGGCCGCTCGGGGGCATCTTTGCCTACTCGGGCGGCGCCCCGTACGCCGTCAGCAGCATCGAAACCGCGCCGGTCAAGCTGATTGACGAGAGCTCGGCGGGGGCCGCGATGTTCCGTGACCCGAATCTGCAGGCGCCCCACAACCTCTTCGCGATTGGTTCCGCGCTCTTTGCGTTCAAGGGAACGCCGACGCCGCCGCCCGCCCTCTACAGTTACCGCGCGGCGGGCACGAAGGCCATCGGCGCCCCGGTGAAGAGCTTCGTCGTGCCCTTTCCCAGCATCTATCCCGTGACCTGGACCTGGGACAGCGCCACCAGCTCGTGGGACCGTACTCTCTTCGGCCAGCCCGACGTCACGGGTACCGGCCAGCGCGAGTCACCCCAGAACGTGATTGTCATGTACATCAACTACGTGAACGGCATCGGCACCGAGAACTCCTACGGCGATCTTCAGGGCACGGGCACGGCCACGGTCTTCAGCGGCGGGCGCGAGATCGTGGGCACCTGGTCGCGCGGTGCCTCCAAGGCCGACATCGTCCAGTTCCTCACCGCCAGCGGAGCGACGATTCGCCTCACCCCGGGTCAAACCTGGGTGGAACTGCTGAACGACGGCGTGCCGCTCAGTATCACCAGGTAAGTTCGCACCCCTCGAGGGGACGTATCGTACGAACGTACCTGAATCGGAGACGTATGACCCATCGAGAAGAGCTGCTGAACGTCGCTGACGGGCGGACTCTCGACGTGGCGACCAACCCCTCGCGAGCCACCGTCTTCCACCAGGGCACGCCGGGCACGACGCGGACCGTGACGTCCCTCGACGCGCCAAGAGTCGCCGGCGATGGCTTCGTGGTCACGACCTCGCGGCCCGGGTACGGACGATGACCCGGCTCGGCAACCTCTACGGCCCCGACGCCACGTTCCTGGGCGTCCCGGCGGTCGACCCCGACGAGATCGACCAGTGGTCGGCGGCGGCGGCCGTCATCATCGGCGCCCCGTTTGATGGCGGAACGTCGCATCGTCCCGGGGCGCGATTCGGGCCCCAGGCCATCCGCACGACGGACTATCTGCCCCAGGACGGAATGCGCCCGTCGCTCGCCCTCGGCGTCGATCCCCTGGTGGCGCTGCGCGTGGTGGACCTCGGCGACGTCGAGATGCCCTCGGGCGAGACCGAGCGGTCCCTCGCCGCGCTGGAGGATCGGGTGGCCATGGTGGCGCGTCAGGGCGTGATCCCGATCATCCTCGGTGGTGATCACACGATCGCCCTGCCCGACGTGACCGGCGTGGCGCATCACTTCGGATTCGGCCGGGTCTCGGTCGTCCACTTCGACGCCCACGCCGACACGGGCCAGAGTCAGTTTGGATCCCTCTACGGCCACGGGACGCCGATGCGCCGACTCATCGAGTCGGGCGCCTGTCGGGGTGACCGATTCCTGCAGATCGGACTGCGCGGGTACTGGCCCGAGCCCGAGACGCTCGACTGGATGGCCGAGCGGGGGATGCGCTCATTCGAGATGAGCGAGATCGTGGCGCGCGGCGTGGACGACGTGGTGAGTGAGTCGCTGGAAGTGGCGATGGACGACTGCGACGCCGTCTTTCTCTCGATCGACGTCGACGTCGTCGACCCCGGATCGGCGCCGGGAACGGGCACGCCCGAACCCGGGGGGCTCACCAGTCGCCAACTGCTCGACGCCGTGCGCCGCATTGCGATGAGCGTGCCGATCGCCGGGGTCGACATCGTGGAAGTCTCGCCGCCCTACGACCACGCCGAGATCACGGCCTATCTCGCCAATCGCGTGGTGCTCGAAGCACTGGGGGGGATCGCCTGGCGCGCTCGCGAAGCGCTCGGCGAACGTAACCGCCAGCCGAGTGACCCACTGCTGGAGCGCTAGACCCCACTCAGTCGAACGACGAGCGCCCGGAGAGCTCTAGTCGCGCATCGAGTTCAAGATCTCGGTGATCATCTCTTCGCTGGTGTTGGGGTGCAGGAAGGCGATTCGTCCGACCGTCTCGCCCTCCCACTTGGTGGGCGTGACGAAGGCGATCTGTTTGCGCAGGAGTTCCTGACTCCACTCGTTGTAGCGCTCGGCGTCCCACCCGAGGCGACGAAAGAGCACGATCGAGAGACTCGAGGGGCGCACCATCTCCAGATGGTCGCTCTCGCCGATCAGTTCTTGGGTGCGTTGGGCCAGGTCGATCGCCACCTGGACGGCCGACTCGTAGGCGGCGGTTCCGTTGGTGACCAGCGAAAACCAAAACGGCAGCCCGCGGGCCCGTCGAGAGAGGTGGATGCCAAAGTCCGACGGGTTCCACTCATAGTCGTCGTCGGAAGCGCCGTGCAGTACGTCGAGATAGCTGGCTTGCTGGGCGAGGACCTTGCGCGCGACGGTCGGGTTGCGATAGATCAGCGCGCAGCAGTCGAGCGGCGCGAACAGCCACTTATGCGGGTCGACGATGAAACTGTCGGCGTGGCGGATTCCCGTGAAGAGATGTCGGTGCGTCGCCGAGAGGATCCCGGCGCCGCCGTAGGCGCCATCGATGTGGAACCATAGGTCGTGCTCGCGCGCGTAGCTGCCGAGCCCCTCTAAGTCATCGACGATGCCGGCGTTGGTGGTGCCGGCCGTGGCGACGACCCCGATCACGGTCTCGGGGTGCGGGTCGTTCGCGAGCGCCTGCTCGAGGGCCGCGAGGGTGAAGCGATGGTCGTCGGTCTCCACGACCAGGGTGTCGACGTCCAGGACGTGCAGCGCCTTGCCAATGCTGGAGTGGGCGTCACTCGAGATGGCGAAGCGCAGGTCCCGGGGGTTGAGGTCGGGGCGCTTCGCGCGCCCCACGTCGCGCCCCACGGTGAGGCTCGAGAGGTTCCCGATCGACCCGCCCGAGACGAACGCTCCGCCGGAGCTCTCGGGAAGGCCCGCCGTCTCGGCGAGGAAGGCGAGGGCTTGATTCTCGGCCACCACCACGCCGCTCGATTCCAGCCAGCTCGTGCCATTGAGTCCCGAGCAGGCGACGACCATGTCAAAGAGCAGGGAGTTTTTGGTGGGGGCGTTGGGGATGAACGCTAAGAAGCCCGGTGAGTCGATGGAGACGACGGCCGGCGCGAGCGTGGTCTTGAAGAAGTCGAGAATCTCTTCGGGACTGTGGCCCTGGGGACGCACGAGTCCGGCCAGTTTGTCGATCGGAATCTCCATCTGACTGCCGTAGTCCAGGGGAACTGGATCCAACGACAGTCGCTCGCGGCAGTACGCGAAGACGGCCTCGGCGAGTTGCGCGTCGTAGTCAAACATCTGGTGCCCCATTGCACTCCTTCTCGAAAATGGTCCCTCGCTATCGTACGGGCTCAAACAAGTTCGCCGGGCTCCTCGCTGAAGCCCTGATGGCGCCACGAACTAACATCCCGTCATGGCGAACGACCGCGTGGGGTACTTAGGGCCCGAAGGCTCATTTACCCACGAGGCCGTGACCACCCTGGTCAACGTGGACGCCGTCGCCTACCCCTCGTTGGAGGACCTGCTCGCCGCGGTCGCCGACGCCACGCTGGACCAGGGCCTGGTGCCCCTCGAGAACGCGCTGGAGGGGACGGTGTCGGCGACCATCGACAGCCTCGTCTTCGCGCACGATCTGGTGATCCTTCAAGAGATCGTGCTCCCCATCCACCTGCATCTCCTGGCGCGACCGGGGGTCTCGCTCGACGCGATCACCACCGTCCTCAGCTACGTGCACGCCCTGGCCCAAGTACGCGGTTTTGTCCACGACCACCAGTTCGCCACCGTGCAGACCACCTCCACCTCTCAGGCGGCCTCCGACGTCGCCCTCTCGCCCGAGCCGTGGGCCGCGGTCGGCTCGGCGCTCGCGGGTGAGCTCTTCGGGCTCGACGTGGTGGTCGCCGACATCGAAGATCATCCCGATAACGCCACGCGCTTCGTGCTGGTGGGTCGCGACGCGGTGGCCGCCCCCACCGGACATGACCGCACCACCATCGTCTGCTTCCAGGACGCCGACCGCCCGGGCTCGCTCTACGCCATCCTCGGTCGTTTCGCCGCGCGCGACATCAACCTCACCAAACTGGAAAGTCGACCGACCAAGCGGGGGCTCGGTGACTACTGCTTTGTCATTGAGTTCGAAGGACACGTCGCGGACGACGTGGTGGCCGACTGTCTGGCCGATCTCCAGGCTCATCTCGCGCGCGTGAAGTTCCTCGGGTCCTACCCCGTCACGGGCGAGGGTGCGCGGGACAAGCGAGAAGAGGTGGCCGCCGCGCGACACGCCGCGGCCCAGTGGATTGACACGATTCGTGCTCGCGTGTTACCCGCCACGAATTAGCGCTCGGGGCACCGCGTGATGTGTCCCTGACGATCAGGTAACTCTCGTCATCTGGGTCACCGCGACGTAGTCCTTGGCCGGTCCCCGAACGCGCCACTGTTCTTCGATGCGATCGCGGTCGAGCACCGTGGTGGTGACGTCGTACCCGTCACTGGCGCACTGGTGGTGGTCCGTCGACGACCCCTCGCGCAGGTCGAGTTCGATGAAGTGATGACCGTCGACGAAACTCACCTCGATGAGCGATCCCCGACCCGGGGAGTAGACGAGCCGTCGACGGGCCCGGCCCGAGTACTGGCCGAAGCGAACCACCCCGGCCTCATCAAAGAGGACGCGGGGGTCGTCGTCGCCGGCTTTCACAAAAGTGGCGGTTCCGCGAAACGTCCCGACCTCCCCGCTGAGCGCGTCGTCGATCCAGCGTTCGACGCTCCAGGTGCCCACCAGAAAGTCCAGGGTCGTCACGCCTTCCAGGGAGGAAGTAGTGCGCCCGGCGCGGAGCCCATCAGGGGGATTGGCTCGCGCGTGCGTACCTCCCCGATCGCGACGACCGTTGGTCACGCGGGCCACGTCCCCGTGAACGAGGTCACCAGGATTTGGGCAAGACCGCCTCGATGGCCGCCGCGATCATCGAGTATCCCGCGTTGGAGGGGTGATCGTCGGGTCCAAAGGGGGTTCCGTAGCAGAACCAACTCAGCTGACAGGCCATGTCCACGTTGAGCGGCAGCGTCCCGACGTTGTCGACGGTGGTGGGAGTTGTGATGTTCATGTCGAAGAACGTCGGCACGGCCGCCGTGACGACGCCTTGTTGGGAGTAGATGTTGCCGAGCAGCGTGTCGAACTGATCCACCGCGACCAGGGTGGCCGCCGACCTGGCCGGTCCATCCGGTCCCTTTATGTAGTAGCCCAGAAACGGGTCAGAGTACTCCAAGCCGATGATGTGAGTGCTGGGACTGGCGGCCGCTTTCAACTGGGTCAAAATCTTTGGCAGGTCCACCTGGACCGCCGCGAGCGCGGCCGCGACGCAGGCCTGATTGACCGGGTCGGACTCCAGACACGGTCGTATGTTGTTGGAGCCGATGTCGACGGTGACCAGTCCCTGGCCGGTCGGATGAGCCTTGAGGTAACTGACGGCGGTGGTGAGCTGCGTGTTCGGTGGCTGGTAGCAGGCGTCGGCCTTGGTCGTGTTCAGCACCGACTGGACCGTGTCGCCGGGACATCCGACTTGCTGGAGTTGGAGCGCCACTCCCTTCAGTCCTTCGCGAAGCAGGAGATCGTTGGCGTAGCCCGTATTCGTGCGTTCGCCGTTGTGGCCGGCGATGCCCGTCGGTTGAAATCCGAGCGACTCCGAGCCGCCGACGTCGAGATAGAAGGCGGTCAGTTTGACCGGCACCGCCGCGGCGGCGGATGCGGCGCCAGCGGTGGGCGGGCTGCTCGTTCGCACCAACGCGTAGGCGCCGACGGCGACGGCGAGCGTCACGAGGACCGTCGCACCGACTGTCATCAGATACTTGGATTTGTACACCACTGCTCCTCCGTCGCGCGGCAGCCCCTGCTACCGATAGGAGGCCATACGAGTCTTACTCTGCGACCGTCCGCTGCCGCAACGTAACAATAAGTAAATCGATCAAGAGTACCTGTAGGGCCGCCCGGGCAGGATTTCCGCTGATCGCGCCCCCCGCGGCCCCGAGGTCACCACGACGCGGGCAACACCGACTCAATGGCTTGGGCGATGACCGAGTACCCGGCCTCGTTGGGGTGATCGTCGGGCCCAAAGGGCTTCGAGTAGCAAAACCACGTCAGAGTACAGGCTTCTTGAACGTTGGTGGGTACGGTCCCCACATTGTCGAGCGTCGTCGCGGCGTTGTTGTCCATCTGAAACAGCGACGGCACGTCCGCCACATCCACGCCCGCGGCCGCGTAGATCTGCCCGAGGAGCGCGTCGACTTGGTTCACACCGTCGAGGGTCGCCGTCGCCTGCGCCGGTCCGCCGGCTCCGTCGAGGTAGAAACCCAGGTACGGGTCGGAGTACTCAACACCGACGAAGTGCACGTCCGGTCCCGCGGCGGCCTGCAGCTGGCTCACAATCTTGGGTAGGTCGGCCTGGATCGCGGAGATTCCGTTGGCGAGACAGGTCTCGTCGACGGGGTTGGCTTGGAGGCACGTGCGCACGTCGTTGAAACCGAGATCGATCGTGACCAGTCCCGGGCCGGTCTGTCCGTGGAGGTACGAGACGGCTTTGGTGAGTTGGGTTTGGGGCGCGTGATAACAGTTATCGGACGCGGCCGTGTCGAGCAGGGACTGAACGGTGTCGCCCGGACAGCCCACCTGGTCGAGGTTGAGCGCGACCCCCTTCAATGCCTCGCGAAGGACGAGATCGTTGGCGTAGCCCGTATTGGTGCGTTGGCCATTATGGCCGGGGATGCCGGTCGGTTGGAAGCCCAGAGACTCTGACGCTCCGATGTCCAAGTAGAACGCCGAGAAGGTCGTCACCGTGGGCGTCGTGGTTGACCTATCGCCGCCGCTCGCCGGCGCGCTCGTGCGACCAATGAGAAAGGCCGCCACGACGAGGGCGAGGGTCGAAATGACGACCACGGGTCTCTTCGTTTTCCGCGCCACTGGTCCTCCGCCGCACGGTGGCCCTTACTCCCGATTGGAATCCACACGACTCTTCTGACGCTCACTTCGAGCGCCAGTTCAAGACTAAGCAACGCCGGCGCAACTGGTGGCGCGGTGACCGCGTTGAACCGCGTCTTCGATGAAATTCACACTCGTCTCACAGTTGAAACGGGCCCGGCGGCCTGCCCCCCGGTCCGAGTGATCGGGAGAAGGCTACGTACCGGACCAATCGGCGGGCGAGTCGGGATCGAGGCTCGCGTCGCTCAACAGGGAGCTCATGCGCGCGTTCAGGTGCTCGCGCTCGATCGAGTTTTCCGTGAGTTGCACGGCCAGGGCGAAGGTCTCACGGGCGCGCCGGGTATCACCCAGGCGGAGGAAGCACTCGGCGCGTGCCACGGCGAAGTAGGGGTAGTTCACCAACTGAGGTTCGGTCTCGAGGCGCTCGAGCGCGGCGAGGCCCGCCTCGGGACCGTCGGCGAAGCCAACGGCGACCGCGCGGTTCAGGGCCACGACGGGCGACGGCCACGACTCCATGAGGAGGTCGTACAGCCCCACGATCTCGCGCCAGTCGGTCTCGTCCCAGCCAGGCGAGCTCGCGTGAACGGCCGACAGCGCGGCCATCAGCGTGAAGCGTCCCGGTCGGCCGCGACGCACCGCCTCACTGACCAGCGAGAGCCCTTCGTCGATCGACTCGTGCACCCACTGACTCCGGTCTTGATACTCCAGCGTGACGAGTTCCCCATCGCCACCGATCCGGGCGTGGCGCCGCGAGTCGGTGATCACCACGAGCGCCAGCAGTCCCGTGACTTCTGGGTCGTGGGGCAGCAACGCGTGGAGCATCCGAGCGAGATCGAGGGAGCGCTCGATGAGATCGTCGCGCGTGAGGCTGCCCCCGACCGGCGCGGTGTGCCCGGTCGTGAACAGGAGATGAATGACGGTGAGCACGGCGTCGACGCGAGAGCGCATCTCTTCGGGCTCCGGCACGCGATAGGGGATTCGCGCCAGGGCGATTTTCTTCTTGGCGCGTGTCAGCCGCGCCGCCATCGTGGACTCCTTCACCAAAAACGCCTTGGCCACTTCGGCGGTGCTGAGTCCACAGAGCAGACGCAGGGCCAAGGCCACCTGCGCGTCGAGGTCCAAGCTCGGGTGGCAACAGGTGAAGATCAGCCGCAGCCGGTCGTCAGAGACCTCGGGCGCCCCGGGCGCGTCGATCACCTCGTCGGTGACCAACAGGTGCTGCACGCGCGTGCCGAGGTCGCGTCGTCGCGCCAGGTCGATGGCGCGACGACGCGCGACGGTGGTCAGCCAGGCGCCCGGACTAGCCGGGATACCGTCGGTCCTCCAGCTGGCCAGGGCCCGCGTGTAGGCGTCCTGCACGCACTCCTCCGCCACGTCAATGTCGCGAGCGACGCGCAGGGTCGCCGCGAGGACGAAGGCCCACTCTCGTCGGTGAGCTTCCGCCACCGCCGCGGCAACCTGCGAAGCGTTCGCGTTCGTGATGCGTCAACTCATTTTGCGAATCGGACGTACTTCCACACCGCCGAACTCGGCCGGAATCTGTTTCGCGATGGCGAGCGCCGCGTCGAGGTCGGGTGCCTCAATGAGGTAGAAGCCGCCCAACACTTCCTTGGTCTCGGCGAAGGGCCCGTCAGTCACGACGACCTCGCCCGACGCGTTCGTGCGAAGGAACGTCGCGGTGCTGGACGGTTCCAGCGCCTCGCCGCCCACCAACGACGCCCCATTGTTCTCCGCGAACTTCATGTGGTTGGCGTGAATGCGGTTGTACGTCTCCTCGTCCGCGGTCGCCCACGAGGCCTCGTTCTCATAAATCAATGCCAGGTACTGCGCCATACTTGCTCCCTTCAGGGCTCCCACTGAGCCTTTCACCAATACCGACGAGTGACGACATCGTAAATCGACAGACGCTCACGAGTTGTTGTCGATCGTGAGGGCGTTGTGCGCGGCGCCGAGGGGCCCCACTCTCGCGGAGGTGGCCTACCACGGGGCTTCGACGGTGACTCTGGTACCATCGCGATCCATCCATGTACGCCATCGACTACGTCATCTACGGCCTGTGGGTCCTCTTCTGGGTGGCGTGGTTGGCCGCCGCCTTGACGGCCAAGCGGTCGGCCCGCTCAGGAATGCGACACTTTCTCGGCGTGAGGCTGGTCTTCTTCGTCATCGTTGTCTTGCTCGGTCGCTCCGGGGCCTTCAGGGGTCACCACCACGTCGTGAGCAACGCCGTTCTCCAAGGCGTCGGTCTGGGTCTCTTCCTCTGTGGTTTGGGACTGGCCGTGTGGGCCCGGTTCTATCTGGGACGGAACTGGGGCACGCCGATGTCGGAGAAGGTGGACGCGGAGTTGGTCACCACCGGGCCCTATCGCTACGTCCGCAACCCCATCTACTCGGGATTGATCCTCGCCGCCATCGGGACGGCGGTCGCCGTGACCTGGTATTGGCTCCTGGCCGCCGTGTTCATGGGCGCGTACTTCACCTACAGCGCCATCGTCGAGGAGCGCATCATGGAGCGCCTCTTTCCGAACGACTATCCGGCGTACAAGCGCTCGACCAAGATGCTGATTCCCTTCGTGTTCTGACCGATCAACTGGTCGAGAGTTTCCCCTGCTCCCGACCGAAAACTAGGTCGGGTTCGGAGGTCTCGTCAACGGGGCCGAGGACTGTGGCGGAGGGAGTGGGATTTGAACCCACGGTGGGCAAGCCCACGCCGGTTTTCAAGACCGGTACATTCGGCCGCTCTGTCATCCCTCCGGGGACAACACTAGTGGGAGGGCGCGGTGGCTTTTTTGTTGAGGCGGTGACGCGCGGCGACGTCGAGCACGACTTTGCGCAGGCGCACTGATTTGGGCGTTACCTCGACGGCTTCGTCATCGGCGATGAACTCGAGCGCTTGCTCCAACGAAAAGATCGTCGGCGGCGCGATCTTCTCGGTGTTATCGCTGCCCGAGGCGCGCATGTTGGTGAGCTTCTTCTCTTTGGTGGGATTCACGTTCATCTCATCGGAGCGCGCGTTCTCTCCGACGATCATGCCTTCGTAGACCTCAACCCCCGGGCCGACGAACAACACGCCGCGCTGCTCCAGGTCCAAAAGGGCGTTCGCGGTGGTGTCGCCGCGGCGATCGGCGACCAACGTGCCCTTTTGACGCAGTCGAATGTCACCGAACCAGGGTTCGTACCCGTCGGACGTGGTGTGCATCATGCCGGCGCCACGGGTCTCGGTCATGAACTCGGTGCGGATACCAACCAACCCCCGGGCCGGGATTCGCCACTCCATGCGCACCCAACCGGTGCCGTGGTTCACCAGGTCGACCATCGTGCCCTTGCGCGTGGCGAGGAGCGTGTTGATAGGTCCGACGAAGTCGTCGGGCGCGTCGATGGTGACGTGTTCCATGGGTTCGTGCACCTTGCCGTTGACGAGGCGGGTCACGACTTGGGGCTTGCCGACGGTGAGCTCGAAGCCTTCGCGACGCATGGTCTCGATCAAGACCGCCAACTGCAGTTCGCCACGTCCCTGGACCTCCCACGCGTCGGGCCGGTCGGTGGGCAGTACGCGCAGGGCCACGTTGCCCACCAGTTCCTTGTCGAGGCGGTCCTTCACCATGCGCGCGGTGAGGAGCTTGCCCTCGGTGCCGGCGAGCGGTGAGGTGTTGATACCGATGGTCATCGAGAGGCTCGGTTCGTCGACGTGCAGCGGCTCGAGGGGTTCGGGGTTCTCCGCGTCGGCCAGCGTCTCGCCGATGGTGATGTCCTCGAAGCCCGCGACGGCCACGATGTCGCCCGGACCGGCGCTCTGGGCGGGGACGCGCTCGAGGGCCTCGGTAATAAACAGTTCGGTCACCTTGGCGTGCTCGACGGAGCCGTCGATGCGACACCACGCCACGCGCTGGCCCCGTTCGAGGTTGCCGTTGATGACGCGACAGAGCGCGAGGCGACCCAGGTACGGAGAAGCGTCCAAGTTGCACACGAGCGCCTGGAGACCGTGGCCCTCCTCGTACTCCGGCGCCGGCACGAAGTCAGCGATCGTCTGAAAGAGCGGAGTGAGGTCGCCCGAGGTGGCCGTGGGGTCGAGGGACGCCCAGCCCTGTCGGGCGCTGGCGTAGAGAATCGGGAAGGAGATCTGGTGCTCATCGGCGTCGAGGTCGAGGAAGAGGTTCTCGACCTCGGCCACCACTTCGGCGACCCGAGCGTCGGGCCGATCCACCTTATTAATCACGAGAACGACCGGGAGACGCTTTTCGAGGGTTTTGCGAAGGACGAAGCGGGTCTGGGGAAGGGGGCCCTCGGCGGCGTCGACCAGAAGGATCACGGCGTCGACCATGGCCAGCCCGCGTTCGACCTCGCCCCCGAAGTCGGCGTGACCAGGGGTGTCGATGATGTTGATGGTCAGGCCGTTCCACTTGACCGCGGTGTTCTTCGCGAGGATGGTGATGCCCTTTTCCCGCTCCAGGTCGCCGGAGTCCATGACCCGGTCGGTGATCTCCTCGTGAGCCGTGAAGGAGCCCGTTTGGCGCAGCATCTTGTCGACCAACGTGGTCTTTCCGTGGTCCACGTGGGCGATGATGGCGATATTTCGAAGGGAGGAGCGTAGCGACATGACCTATCTACGCTACTAGGAACGGACCTTTGGCCAAACTACGCCGCGTGATGCAGGGGGCGCCGCTGGCGCGCGACGGCCGTTCGTACGAGGTCGCGCGCCCCCGCGCGCAGGTCGGCCATCGTGCCATCGACGCTGAGCACGACGCCCGCCTCCGGCCAGAGACCAATGACCCGAGCCGCGGCGACCCCGTGGGGCTCGGCCAACGCGTCGATGGTGAGGTCCGCGCGAAGTCCCGGCCCGGCGCTTTTTCCGGGTACCCCCATGCGCACGCGGACCAACACTCGACCGGTGTCGCGAGGAACGATCAGGTCACGGCGCCCCCGAAGGGTGGTGCGCGCTCGCGCCACGTCGTAGTAGGCGTCGCTGGTGGCGACCTGCCAGGGATCGCGGAGGCACTCCGCGGCCTCGGCCAGCTGGGTGGACCAGTTCGCCGCTTCCGACGAGACCAGACCCAACTCGGCGCTGGAACACGAGGCCAGGTACCAAGCGAGGGAACCAACCCGGGCGTAGCCGGCGCTGTAGCGCAGCAGCTGATCCGTCAACTCGACGTCCACGGCGTCAAAGCGGGTGAGGTGTGGTTCGAGGGCGCTTCGACGAAGCGCGGCGTTGCCCAGCACCCGGCGCGCCGTCGCGGGCGACCAGCGAAAGACGTTGTCGGCTCGACCGGCCCGCTCCACCATCCACGCGTCGAGCCGACGGTGCTCGCCACTCGCCACCGCGCGAAAGCGCGCGCTGAGAGATCGACGGTGGTCGTCGGTAAGAACCGAGGGCTCCTCGGGCGCCTCATCGATCAAGCGATTCATCACGTGTTGGGAAAGTCGACGGTGCGTCAGAGTTGTCACGCAGCGAGCCCCCCGATCACGTCGACCACCTCGGCGAGGGAACGAGTGAGCATCTCGTCGTCGACGTCGCTGCTCCACAGTTCACCGGTCGCGGTAGAGAACATTGACGTACGCAGCGGCACGATGGAGGTGCGCAGAGTCTGGACCAGCGCGTGATAGCGCATGACCCGCTCGGCTCCTTCGTCGAGCGTCGAGGTGGTCACGTCGAGAATCACCACCGAGGCCGCGGGCCCGGAGGTGGTGCCCACCATGAGATCGATCACGTCGCGCAGCACCACGTTTCCGCCGGCCAGTCGCTGATGGGCGCGCAGCGACGTGCGCGGAAGCCATCGGCTGGACAGCGACCCGAGGGATCGCCTGAGCGTCACCCAGTGCGCCTCGACGTCGGCGCCGAGGCGAGCCGCGTCGTCGTGGTCGAGTTGATCGACCAGACGGGTGAGCTCATTCGCGCCCGCTTCGGCGCGCCAGGCGAGGAGCGACTCGCGATACACGTCCTCGACGGTCACGTTCGCGCACAGCAGCCGCAGCGCCTGATTGATCAAGATGCCCCGCACCTGGGCCAACGGCGCCGAGTTGATCGGGCCCGCGCCCTCGCGGCGAAGTGACGACGGTCGAACGGTGATCGCGTCCGAGCGAAGGTCGGGACCGAGCAGTTCATAGATCGCGTCTTCGAGCATCGCGCGCAGTCCGGCGGCGGCGGTGTTGTTGGCGGAGGGTCTCGTCGAGCGCTCGCCGCGCAGGACGTCCATCACGCTGAGCGGGGGAGCATCGAGCACTGAATTCATGGACCCAGTTTGACCAGCCCGTGTGACACAGCGCCTAGCGTGGAGACGTGTTCATCGCCGTCTTTTCGATCTTCATCGTCGCGGTGGTGGTGCTGTGCGTGCTCACCCTTCGCTGGGCGATTGGGCGCGACCGCTCGAAGCGGTCCTAGTCGCTCTTGCCGTCTTTTTTGCTGTCGTCGAGGCGGTCCTGCAGCTCGTGTACCGTGCGGTCGAGGTCGGCGATGGCGCGTTCAATGACCGACAACCGGTCCTTCATGGTCTCGTCCACTCGCTGATCGACTCGCTTATCGACCTGAGCGCTCAGGCGTGAGTCGAGCGAGTCGACGAGGGGCTGAGTGATCTGCTTGAGTCGGGCCCGCAACTCGTGGGGCGAAAAACTACTGGTGGCGTCGTCGTCGGAAGGGTCGCTCATAGGCCCAGACTACGTCGGTGGTGGTGAGCAGTACACCCCAGCGTTGAACTGCAGAGTGTTGAACTGACCGGCCCAGGGGGGATTCAGAAGCGTCTGTGCTTCGGAGGCCAGCGTGGCGGCCGGCGTGCACGTGGCGTTAAAGGTGATGAAACCGCGTACGTTGCTCCCCGTCGCTCCGGCGACCTGCACGGGACCGCCGCCGCCAAAGGCGAGGGCGACGAAGACGGGCAACGACAAGGTGGAGAGTTGGTAGTTGCGGTACTCCGACTGCGAGGCGTAGACGGCGGCGTTCAGTGACGGATCGACGGAGTCGATGCCGGCCGACCAGCCCTGCAACATCGCGGTCCAGTAGGTGGCGTACGTCGCGAGCGTGGCCGGTGACGCGCCGCTCGGAGCGTCAAGCCCGGAGTGGTTATCGGGGTACCCCTCGGGGTCGAAGATGACCCAGTCGGGTTTGAGTCCAACACCCAGGCCGCGATAGGAGTCGATCTGGGTGGCTACCCACACCCCCGCCGCGAAACCGTGGGCGTAGTAGTTGGTGGTCGTCATTGGTTGGCCGACGAGCGGTCCGCTCACCGTCCAGAACGAGAGCCACGTGACACGCTTGTGCGCGTTGGAGATGGCCTGGCCGAGGAGGAAGTCCGGTGACTCGTTGACGTTCGCCGAACCGGTGAACCCCACCCAGGGGGCGCTCCGCGTGCCGAGCCCGCCGGTCTCTGAGATGATCGGCCAGCCTTGGGTAATGGCGTTGGTCCAATCGGCGCTCGGGATCGCGTAGACGCCGACCCCCTGGGGTGGGGGGGAGTTGACGCCCGCCGCGTACAGCGTGAGGTTGCCGCCGAGCTGCAGGCCGGTCACGATATTGCCGACGGTGCGAGCGGTGCTGCCGGCGGTGACCGAGACGTTGGTGGCTGTCCAGCTGGAGGTACCGAGCGGGCTGGTGAGGACGAAGAGGTCACCCCAGTTGGCCGCTTGTCCCGCGACCGCCACCTGCGTGGGGGTCACCTGCACCG
>Ga0181534_10000846_pt1 | contig 21168 bp, 23 predicted proteins | sample PEATcosm2014_Bin_37_FD_119758 | JGI IMG/M metagenome (GOLD analysis project Ga0181534, IMG submission 119758) | Peatland microbial communities from MTU Mesocosm Facility, Houghton, MI, USA - PEATcosm2014_Bin17_10_metaG | ecosystem: Environmental > Terrestrial > Soil > Wetlands > Peat | place...
CCCCGACCCGCACCCGGCATCGAGCACCCTCGTCCCGGACAGGGGCATCGGCACCAGCGACCGCAGGGCCGGTCGCTCGAGCCACCCGTTGAAGGGGCCGTCGTCGGTGGTGGACGACCACACCGGGGCCAGCCGGTCGTAGGCCTGGCGGGTGCCTGCCCGCCGCGCTGCCTGGTCCTCCGCTCCGGGCCCGTCCACCGGGACGTCCTATCACCGGTCCGGGCCCGGGGACCACGGGCAGGCTTGACAGAGGCGCTGCTGCTGCACATAATCAACATATTGGTTAAACAACCGATTGATTGAATATGCAGACCACCGACCCCCTCAGCACGACGTTCGCCGCCCTGGCCGATCCCACCCGTCGGGCCATCCTGAGCCGCCTGGCCGATGGCGAGGCCACGGTCAACGAGCTGTCCTCGCCGTTCGACGTGAGCCTGCAGGCCATCTCGAGGCATCTCAAGGTGCTGGAGCGGGCCGGGTTGATCACCCGTCGCCGCGATGCGCAGTTCCGTCCCTGCCGCTTCGAGGCCGAGCCGCTCGACCACGCCGTCGAGTGGATCGATCGCCACCGGCAGGTCTGGGGGGAACGGTTCGACCAGCTCGAGGCGCACCTGGTGGAACTCCAGCGCCGGGCCCCCCGACCGGACGGGAGGGCACCGGGAGCGGCGGCAGATCCATCACTAGACCCATCAGTAGACCCATCAGTAGACCCACCAACCGACCGGACAACCCACAAGGAGCAGCCGTCATGACCGACATCCATCCGAACCTCGGAGAGCTCACCTATGTGCGCACCTGGGACGCACCCCGCGAGCTGGTCTTCGCCTGTATGACCACCGCCGAGCACCTCACGCACTTCTGGGGCCCGACGGGTGTGAGCACGCCCATCGGCAACATCACCATCGACCTCCGGCCCGGGGGCGTCTTCGAGACCATCATGGTGAACGACGCCGACGGCACCGAGTTCGCGTCCCGTGGCGTCTATGTCGAGATCGACCCGCCGGAGAAGCTGGTCTGGACCGAGCAGGACGTCGAGGGCGGGATGACCACCTCGATCACCTTCAAAGACCTCGGTGACGGTCGGTGCGAGACGACCACCCATCAGACCAACGTGCCCGAGATGTTCCGCTCCCCCGACGTCCAGGCCGGCATGCAGAGCAGCTTCGAGAAGATGGCCGCCTACATGGCCACCATCTGACCGGTAGACCGGTAGCCGGTGGGCGGGTAGCCGGCGGACCGGCAGCCGGCGGACCGGGAGGGATCAGACCACGGACAGGCGGAGCCTCCGGGCCCGGGCCTCCACCTCGTGGCGCGCCCGCTCCACGTCGACGGTGAGGCACTCCCCCGCCACCACCACCGGCACCCCGGCCACCCACACGTCGGTGACCAGCCGACTGGAGGCCGACCACACCAGGTGCTCGATCATCCGGTCACCGTCCAGCAGGGGCACGAACGCCGGGTCGTCGAGGCGCACCGCCACCATGTCGGCGCGGGCGCCGGGCGCCAGCACACCGAGGTCGGGTCGTCCGAGGGCGCGACCCGACCCCCGCGTGGCCAGGTCCAGGGCCGCGGCGGCGGGCAGGGCACCGGCATCCTGCTCACGGAGGCGGGCCAGCATGGCGGCCAGGCGGATCTCCTCCCACAGGTCGAGGTCGTTGTTGGAGGCGGGGCCGTCGGTCCCCAATCCCACCCGGATGCCCCGGGCCAGCAGCTCGACCAGGGGGGCCACCCCCGAGGCCAGCTTGGCGTTGCTCTGGGGACAGTGGGCCACGGCCACGTCGTAGCGCCGGTAGCAGTCGAGGTCGTCCGGGGAGAGCCAGATGCTGTGGGCGGCCAGGACCCTCCCGTCCAGAACACCGGACCGGGCCAGGACGGCGGGGGTGGAGTCCCCGTGCTCCTCGGCGAACCGGCGGCACTCCTCCTCGGTCTCGGCCAGGTGGATGTGGAAGAGGGCATCGAGCCCGCGGGCCGCCTCGGCGATGTGGACCAGTCCGGGCAACGGCACCGTGTAAGCGGCGTGCGGCGCGAAGCCGACGTCGAGACGGCCGCCCTCGCCGTGCCTCCGGGCGTGGAAGTCAACGATCCGCTCGGTGCGGGCGACCCACCACTGCTCATTGCCGGACTGTCCGGGCAGCTGCAGCACCCCCGGGGTGACCACGGCGCGCGCTCCGGCGTCGATCACGGCATCGGCCAGCGCGTCCTCGAAGAAGTAGGCCTCGCAGGTGGTGGTGACCCCGAAGCGCAGCAGTTCGGCCTCGGCCAGGGTCATCCCCCAGTAGACGTCGTCCTCGGTGAGGTTGGCCTCCTGGGGCCACAGGACCTCGTTGAGCCACCGGTGGAGGGGCAGGTTCTCCCCCGAGCCCCGGAACAGGGTCATGGGCGAGTGGCAGTGGGCGTTGACCAGACCGGGAAGGAGCACGCCGTCGACCCTGATCTCCCGCACGGCGCCGGTGCCGCCCGTCGACCCGGACGACCCGGACGACCCGGACGACCCGGACGACCCGGACGACCCGGACGACCCCACATGGGTGACCGTGTCACCGGCCACCTCGACCACCCCGGGCCGCAGCACCGCACCCGGCCGGTCGCAGGGCACGACGGCGTCGGCCACGTAGCGCACCAAGCCTTGGTCCGCCCGCTCGGGCCGGGAGGCCCGGTCACTCACTGCGGTCGAGGGGGAGACGCGCCCGTCGCCGTGGCGTCCTCCTCGGCCTCGATGGCCGCCAGCTCCTCGATGCGGGCCACGTGGCGTCCGCCCTCGAATGCGGTGGCCAGGAAGACGTCGAGGATGTCGAGGGTCAGCTCGGTGGCCACGATCCGTGCCCCCACCGACAGCACGTTGGCATCGTTGTGCCGACGGGCCAACCGGGCCGTGTACTCGTCGTGGCAGAGGGCCGCCCGGGCCCCGTGGACCTTGTTGGCGGCGATGGCCTCGCCCTGGCCGCTGCCCCCGATGACCATGCCCAGGTCGCCGCCGCCCCCGACCACCCGTCGGGCCACGTCGGCACAGATGGGCGGGTAGTCGACGGGCTCGGTCGAGTAGGTCCCGATGTCGTCCACGTGGTGGCCGGCCTCCTCGAGGTGGCGCACGACCTCCTGCTTCAAGACGAATCCAGCATGGTCGGAGCCGATCACCAGGCGCATGCCGCCACCCTAGTCAGGCCGCCCATCGGCGCTCCGGCCCAGGGCGGCGCCGCTCAGTCGGCCCAGACGAAGGTGGCGGCCCGCTCGGGCTTCACGTAGCCGGCGTCGACGAACCAGTGGGCGGCGCGGGTGAGGGCCTCGACGGCCGGCCGGGACGTATAGCCGAGCTCGGAGCGCGCCCGCCCGTCGTCGAAGGACATGTGGGTGGTCGACATCTTGGCCGCCTCGAGCGGGATGGTCGGCTCCCGGCGGAGCAGGCGACCCTCGATCAGGCCGGACACGTGGGCGGCCATGAGGGCGAAGCTGCCGGGGAACTCACGGGTGGCGGCGGTGACCCCGGTGGCGGCGGCCAGGGCCAGCAGCACCTGGCGGAGGGTGAGGTTCTCCCCTCCCAGGATGTAGCTCCGGCCCACGGTTCCCCGCTCGGCGGCCAGGACGTGACCGTGGGCCACGTCCTCCACGTCGACGATGTTCAGCGTGGTGTCGACGTACCCGGGGAACCGGCCGTTGAGGATCTCCAGCACGGTCCTCCCGGTGGGCGTGGGGCCGCGGTCACGGGGTCCCACCGGGGTGGTCGGCTGCACGAGGACCACCGGCAGTCCCTCGGCCCCGGCCCTCAGCACCTCATGCTCGGCCACGTACTTGGACTGCTTGTACCCCCCGAACAGGTGGTCGATGCGGGCAAAGGACGTCTCGTCGACCGGGTCCTCGGTGGTGGCGCCGTGCAGTCCCAGGGTCCCGACGGTAGAGGTGTAGACCAGGCGCTCGCAGCCGGCGGCGCGTGCGGCGTCCAGGACACGCCGGGTCCCGTTGACGTTGATGTCGTAGAAGTCGTCGGGGTTCTTGGCCCAGAACCGGTAGAGGGCGGCGATGTGGAAGACCATCCGACAGCCGTCGGTGGCCTTGGTCACGGCGTCGGCGTCCCGCAGGTCCCCGGACACCACGTCGACGTCCAGGCCCTCGAGGTTGGCCATGTCCCCGCCCGGCTCGACCAGCGCCACCACCCTGGCCCCCCGGGCTGACAGCTCCCGGGCCACCGACGAGCCGATGAAGCCGGCTGCTCCGGTCACGAGCACCCGGTCGCCGGGCTCGAGGGTGGACTGCGAGGACGACCCGGTCACGAAGGCAGGACGCGGGTATCGGCCAGCACCGGTGTGCGGCGCCGGCCCCGGAGCGTGTTGCGGGCCATGGATGTCCCCACCTCGACCAGCAGGCCGGAATTCCGGTGGGCGTCGGCCAGGACGTCGTCGAGGGCGGCCACGAAGTGGTCGATCTCGGCGTCCCCGATGATCAAGGGTGGCAGCAGCTTGATGATGTTCACGTTGTCCGCCGCCACCTGGGTCAGGATCCGGTGCCGGTGGAACAGGGGGAAGACGATGAGTTGCGAGAACAGCCCCTTGCGGGCCAGTTCCATCATGCGGAACCGGGCCCGTCCGCTGAGCGACTCGGGCGGACCGAACGAGAGCCCGATCATCAGGCCCATGCCCCGCACCTCGTGGAGCAGCTCGTACTTGTCCACCAAGGGCTGCAGGGCCTCCATCATCCGGGCGCCGTTGCGGGCGGCCCGACCGACGATGTCCTCGTCGTCCATCACCTGCAGCGTGGCCAGGGCCGCCACCATCGAGAGCTGGTTCTTGGAGAACGTCGAGGAGTGCACCACGGCGCGGTCCATGGTGCTGTAGACCCCGTCGAACACCTTGGTGGTGCACAGGGCCGCCCCGACGGGCATGTACCCCCCGGACAGCGCCTTGGACACCGTGATGATGTCCGGGTGCAGATCCCAGTGCTGATGACAGAAGAAGCGACCGGTCCGCCCCATCCCCGTCTGCACCTCGTCCATGACCAGGAGCGTGCCGTGCTGGCGGCACAGGGCCTCGACCTCGGTCCAGTAGGAGGCGGGTGCCATGTAGACGCCCTTGCCCTGGATGGGCTCCACCACGAACGCGGCCACGTCCCCCTGGCGCAGGGCGGCGCGCAGGGCGGCGATGTCACCGAAGGGGATCTGGTCGCAGTGGGGCAGCAGGGACCCGAAGCCCTGGCGGAACTCCTTGCCGCCGTTGAGGGACAGGGCACCGTTGGTCAGTCCGTGGAAGCCATGGTCGCAGTAGAGGATGCGGTCCCGCCCGGTCGAGCACCGCGCGAACTTGATGGCCGTCTCCACCGTCTCGGCCCCCGAGTTGGTGAAGAACACGCGCTCGATGCCCAGCGGGGACCGCTCGACCAGAGCCTTGGCCAACAGTGCGGGCAGCAGGGCGCAGTCCAGCTGGACCAGGTTGGGCAGGTCGGCCTCGATGGCCTGATGGAGCGCGTCCTTGATCACCGGGTGGCCACGGCCCAGGGCGAAGACCCCGAACCCGGAGAGGAAGTCGAGGTACCGGTCGCCCTGGTCGTCGATCAGGTAGGAGCCCTCGGCACCGACGTACTGGCGGTCGAACCCCAGGGTCTTGAGTACTTTCACCAACTGCGGGTTCATGAATTGCGAATGCAGGTCGAAGCTCTGGCCCTGGTGGTCTGCCATCAGGGCGGCAAGGTCGAACGCCACGTTCACACTCCGGTCGGGTCGCTGGGGTGACGACAGAATAGTGGTCGCGCGACGCACCGCCCCAATCGCGGGTGGCTCACGGCGGCGCGCCATCTGTCCGATCCCGGCCGACCGGTCACCGCCCAGCTCCCCAAACGATCGCTCGTGTTGCGCCAGCTCATGGCCGTAGGGACTCCTCGTCGAATCCCGAGGCCAGCAGTCGGAACGCCCGGTCCACGATGGTCGGGAGGTCGTCGTCGGAGCCGTCGGTGCCGTCGGTGCCGTCGGTGCCGGCCGCCCAACAGCTGAACGCAGCCATGGCCGCGCCCAGCGCGGCCCGCGCCACCGTCTGGGGAGCGAGGTCGTCGGGTCGGAGGCCCGACCGTCGGGACACGAACCCCGCCACCACCTGGCACCACTCGGCGTAGCGGACGGCGGAGTGGGCCACCAGGGTGGGCACCGTGCTGATCAGGCCGATGCGGATCCGGAGCTCGTCGAGCTCGCCGGCCCCGAACCGGTTGGTGGCCATGACCGCCTGGGCGAGGACGTCCATCATGGGGCGGTCCGACGGCGCCCCCTCCAGCTGGTCGCGCAGCCGGACCAGTTCGGCGTCGAACTCCCCCCACACCACGTCCCGCTTGGACTCGTAGTAGCGGAAGAAGGTGCGCCGGCTGACGCCGACGGCGGCGGCGATCTGGTCGACCGTGGTCTCGTCGTACCCCTGCCGGTTGAACAGGTCGAGGGCCACCCGGGCCACGTCTTGCCGGGTGGTGCTGGGCCTCCTCCCGCGCGACGCCACCGGGGGCGCCCCCACCCCCACGCCCACTCGCTCCCCCTGTGGCTCGTCCATCAGGCTTCCATTTTGACATCGAGTGCTATAAATTGAAACGATCACCCGCCCGGCGTGCGCCGGCCGACTTCCGGAGGCCCCATGACCGTCACCACCACCGCCCCGTCCCCCGACTCGTCCCCCGCCCCCGAGCCCGCCGCGGCCCCTCCGGTGGTCGCCCTCGGGGCCGAGCCGGGCCCGGCAGGTGAGGACCGGCTGATCGAGGAGGACCTGCTCGTCGAGGACGTGTCCATCGACGGCATGTGCGGCGTCTACTAAGCCGCCGACCTCCCGACCTCCCGACCTCCCGACCAACCGGTCCCCGTCGAGCCTGTCACCGTGCCGCCCCGCCTCGCACCCGCTGATCCCGTGACCTTCGACGGTGCCCGGGCGTGGACCCTCCACCCCCAGGTCTCGCTGCGTCCGGAGTCCTTCGGGGCGCTGGCCTACCACTTCGGCACCCGACGCCTCTCCTTCCTGAAGAGCCGCACCCTGCTGGCCGTGGTGGAGTCGCTGGCCGAGCAACCCACCGGTCACGACGCCTGTCGTGCCGCCGGGGTTCCGCCCGAGGAGTGGAGCCGCTACGAGCGGGCCCTCGACACCCTGGCCGAGTCCGGGATGATCTGCCCCCGAGAGGCATCGTGACCATCACCGAGAGGGCCCCGGCCCGCTCCCTGCAGCAACCGGCCCCACCGGCGGTGGTGGGCCGGCTGGTCGATCGGTTCGAACAGGGGCTCGACGCACCGATCTGTCTCACCTGGGAGCTGACCTACGCCTGCAACCTGGCCTGTGTGCACTGCCTGTCCAGCTCGGGTCGCCGCGACCCCCGCGAGCTGAGCACCGCGGAGTGCAAGGCCGTGATCGACGAGTTCGAGCGGATGCAGATCTTCTACATCAACATCGGGGGGGGCGAGCCCACCATCCGGGGGGACTTCTGGGAGTTGGTGGAGTACGCCACCGACCATCACGTCGGAGTGAAGTTCTCCACCAACGGCTCGCGGATCACCGACGAGGTGGCGCTGCGCCTGGCCGGCAGTGACTACGTGGACGTGCAGATCTCGCTCGACGGGGCCACGGCGTCGGTCAACGACGCCGTGCGCGGTGCGGGGTCCTACGACACCGCGGTGACGGCCATGGAGCGGATGGCCCGGGCCGGTTTCGTGGGCTTCAAGCTGTCGGTGGTGGTGACGAGGCACAACGTCGACCAGTTGGACGCGTTCAAGGCCCTGGCCGACCGGTACGGGGCCCAGCTACGCCTGACCCGGCTGCGACCTTCGGGCCGTGGGGCCGACGTATGGGACGAGCTGCACCCCACGTCCGACCAGCAGCACCAGCTGTACCGGTGGCTCCTGGATCACGGCGAGGATGTCCTCACCGGCGACTCCTTCTTCCACCTGGCCGGCTACGGCGAGTCGCTCCCGGGGCTCAACCTCTGCGGAGCCGGACGGGTGGTCTGCCTGGTGGACCCGGTGGGCGATGTCTACGCCTGCCCCTTCGCCATCCACGACGAGTTCCTGGCCGGCAACGTCCGCTCCCCCGGTGGGTTCACCGAGGTGTGGCGTCATTCGGACCTCTTCACCGAGCTGCGTCGGCCCCAGAGTGCGGGGGCATGCGGGTCGTGCGGGCACTACGACTCCTGTCGGGGAGGGTGCATGGCGGCCAAGTTCTTCACCGGGCTCCCGCTGGACGGGCCGGATCCCGAATGTGTGCTGGGCCACGGCGAGCACGCCCTGGCCGGACGGGGAGGGACGCCGGTCCCCAAGCCCTCGCTCGACCACTCGAAGCCGTCCCGCCCGGTTGCGGTGGCCATGGGACCGGTCCACCGGGCACTCCCGGCGACACCGTCGCGACCCCCGGACCGGCCGTGCGACGAGAGCCCCCTGGCCGCCTCCGGCCTCGGCTCCTGACGCCGGGGGGGCCCGGTCATGCAGCGCGGCATGCGGCCCGGCATGCAGCCCGGCATCGAACGCGGCATCCGGCGCGAAGCGGCTCCGTGCCCATGAGGCAGATGGCCACCTCGACCTGGCCCGAGCTCGCCCAGGTGGCCCGCTCGGGTGACACACTGCTGATCCCCCTGGGATCGACCGAGCAGCACGGACCCCATCTCCCCGTCACCACCGACACCGACATCGCCGTGGCCATCGCCGAGGCAGCGGCGAGCCGCGACCCACGGCTGACGGTGGCGCCGGCGGTGCCCTACGGCTCCAGCGGCGAGCACCAGGGCTTCCCGGGAACGCTCTCCATCGGCCAAGAGGCCACCACGCTCCTCCTGGTCGAGCTGGGCCGCTCGGCGGCGGTCGACTTCGCCCGCACCGTGGTGGTCTCGGCCCACGGGGGGAATGCCGGACCCCTGGCCCGGGCCATGCAGCGACTCCGCGAGGAGGGCCACCCGGTGTCGGCCTGGTCCCCGTCATGGTCGGGCGACCTCCACGCCGGCCGGATCGAGACCTCGCTGATGATGGCCGTCGCCCCGGACCGGGTGCGGCTCGACCGGGCCGAACCCGGGGACCTGCGACCCCTCGACGAGCTCCTTCCCCTGCTCCGCGCCGGCGGCGTTCGCCCGGTGAGCGCCAACGGTGTGCTCGGCGACCCGGCCGGGGCCAGCCCCGAGGAAGGCTCGTGCCTCCTCGACCAGGCCATCGACGACCTGCTGGCGGCACTCGAGGCGTCGGGGTCGCCGGGGTCGTGGGGGTCGGCGTCCGGCCCCGACGGCGTCGAGGCCTTCGGAGTGCGGCCATGAGCCGGGTGGCAGTGGTGACGGGGGCGGCCCGGGGCATCGGGGCGGCCACCGTGCGGGGCCTGGCCGCGGCGGGATGGTCCGTGATGGCCGTCGACCGCGGCTCGGACGATCCCCGTCTCCCCTATCCCATGGGCGGACCCGACGACCTGGACGCCGTGGTGGCCCAGGCGCTGGCCCCGGCTTCGACCGACCTCTCGTCGGAGGTCCCGGGAGCCGGACCCGCCGACGGGGACCGGATCGTGGGCCGCCTGGCCGACACCACCGATGCCGAGGCCCTCGGGGCCGTGGTGGCCGAGACCGAGGCCCGGTTCGGAGGTCTCGACGCCATGGTGGCGGTGGCCGGAGTCATCGCCGGAGGAGTCCCCCTGTGGGAGATGCACCAGCACGAGCTGGACGCCGTGCTCGAGGTGGACCTCGGTGGCCCGATCATCGCGGCGCGCGTGGGCATCCCGGCCCTGCTGCGCCGGCCGGCCCCACGGTCGGGGCGGTTCTTGGCCGTGGCCTCGGCCGCCGCCACACGGGGACTCCCCATGCTCTCGGCCTACGGCGCGGCCAAGGCCGGGGTGGCCGGCCTGGTGCGGGGACTGGCCGCCGAGCTGACGGACACCGGGGTGACGGCCAACGCCATCAGTCCCGGCTCGACGGCGACGGCCATGCTGGACGAGAGCGCCCGCCTCTACGGGATCCCCGACGCCGGTTCCTTCGCCGACCAGCAGCCGGTCAAGCGGCTGCTGACCCCCGACGAGGTGGCGGCGGCCCTGGTGTGGCTGGCCGGCACCGAGTCCGGTGCCCTCACCGGCGCGGTCATCCCGGTGGACGGCGGACTGTCGCTGTGACCGCCCGTTCGCGCTGAGGCCACGGTGGCCGTCGAAGAGGAGCGGTGGCCCCATGACTGAGTCGGACGACGGATCCGGACTGGACCTCGACCCCTCGGTGCGGACCTTCGGGGACGGGACGGTGCTGGTCGGCGGGCACCCGGGACGGCTGATCGTGCTCAACCGGCTCGGGGCCGGCGCCCTGCGGGCCTGGCTCGGGGGGGACCGGCCGAGCACGGCCACCCGGCGACTGGGCCGGCGGCTGGTCGTGGCCGGCATGGCCCATCCCGTCGCCCCGGAGCCCGACCGGGCCGAGGTCCGAGACGTCACCGTGGTCGTGCCGGCCCGGGACCGGAGCGGGTCGCTCGACCGCTGCCTCGGATCACTCGGCCCCGGCGTGCCCACCGTGGTGGTCGACGACGGCTCGGAGCACCCCGAGGCGCTGGCCGAGGTGTGCGCCCGCCATGGGGCCACCCTGATCCGCCGGGCCGTCAACGGCGGGCCCGGCGCGGCGCGCAACGAAGCCCTCCCGTCGGTCTCCACCGAGCTGGTGGCCTTCGTGGACAGTGACTGCGAGGTGACCGAGGGATGGTTGTCCGGTCTGGTGTGGCTGTTCGCCGATCCCGAACTGGCCGCGGTGGCTCCCAGCATCCGTCCCCGGCCCGTGGGCCGAACGGACGCCCGGTCGGTGCTGGAGCGGTACTCGGGTCACCGGTCGCCTCTCGACATGGGTCCCGACCGGAGCGAGGTGGGCCCGGGCCGTGCCGTTCGCTACGTGCCCACGGCGGCGCTGGTGGTCCGGGTGTCGGCGCTGGGCGGCGGGTTCGACGAACGCCTGCGGGTGGGCGAGGACGTGGACCTGGTGTGGCGGCTCCTCGACGACGGATGGAGGGTCCGGTACGAGCCGGGCGTCACCGTCACCCACGATGAGCCGACCACGTGGACCGGGCTCCTCGGGCGTCGCTTCCGCTACGGGACCTCGGCCGCACCCCTCTCCCGTCGGCACCCCGGCCGGCTCGCCCCCCTCGAGCTCCGGCCGTGGCCCACGGGTGTGACCCTCGCCGCACTGGCCGCCCGGCCGGCCGCGGCAGCGGCCCTGCTGGCCGGGTCCACCCTGTCCCTGACCCGGCAGGTGCGTCGGTTCGGCGTACCCTCCACCCTGGCTCTGCGCTGGAGTGCCGAGGGGGCGGCGTGGACGGCGGTGGGCCTGGGCCACGCGCTCACCGTGCTGTGGGGTCCGGCCCTGGCCGTCGGCGCCCTGCACAGCCGGAGGTGGGCGGTGACCGCAGCCACGCTGGTGGCGGTCCCCCCTCTGGTCGAGTGGTGGCGCCGGCGGCCGCCGCTCGACCCTGTGCGCTGGTCGGTGGCCGCCGTGGTCGACGACGTGGCCTACGGCGCCGGGGTGTGGTGGGGCTGCCTCCGGGACCGCACCTTCGGGCCGCTGGTGCCCGCGGTGCGGTTGCGCCCGGGCGCTGGGCCACCACCCGGCGTGGCCGAGGGCGGGGAGGTGCCACCGATCCCGGTCGGCGAGGTGTGAGAATACGGGACCGTCGATCCCACCGGCGACGGCAGGTGGAGGACACGGCGACCGTCGCCGGAGACAGGGCAGGAGCTTGGCATGGACGCCGATCGGACCCCCAACCCACGAGGGAGCTCGGCGGAGCCGGGCCCGTGGCGCGGCGCCCCGCACGGTGGCGACGGGACACGGGCGAACAGGACCGGCCCGACGTGGAGCGATGACAGCGGGGCCGACCGGTCGGTTGCCGGCGAGGCCATCACCGGCGTGCTCGACCCGAACCTGAGGGCGGACGGCTTGGTGGGCCCCATGGCCGTCCCCGACGCCGCCGAGCTCTTCGATGAGCTGGTCGCCCGGCGCCGGGCCCCGATGGGTCCGACGCCGGTGCGCACCGCCCGACCCCCCGGCCGGCCCCCGGCTCGGGCCCGCTCGCCCCGCAGAGGCCATCGCCGTCTGGGATGGACCTACGCCGTGGTGCTCGTGGTGCTGGCCGCGGGCGTGGCCATGGGTGCCTCCAGCCGAGCGCAACTGCACCGGACCGATGCCGAGCTGACGGCCGTGCGGGCCCGGCTGCACCAGACCGTGGGCCGTGCCCGGCAGGCAGAGTCCAGGTTGGCCGCCGTCACTGCCCAGGCCACCAGTGCCGCCCACCTGCTGAGCACCGAGACCGCCCAGCTGGCGTCGGTCCAGTCGCAGCTGGCCTCCACCGAGGCCAACGTCTTCGCCAACGGGGTGAGCATCAACAATCTCGACACCTGCCTGTCCGGCGTCGAGCAGGCCCTCAACGAGATCTCGCTCGACGACCAGCACGACGCGGCCACGACGCTCAACGGCGTCGCCGCCTCATGCCGCGCTGCCGCGCCCTCACCATGATCGTCGACCGGGCCCGCCCCGCCGGCCGAACGGGACTGCCGCCGACCCTGCGCGTCCGTCAGCGGCGGACGAGGCGGCACGCCATCGTCCTCACCCTGCTGGCCGTGCTGGCGCTGTCGGTCGCCGGGTACGACGTGGCCACCGTGTCGGCCACCCATCGGAGCGAACGAACGCTGACGGCGACCCGGCTCCAGCTGCAGGACACCCGGGCCACACTGGCCCGGACCCGGGCGCACACGGTCGCCGTCACGGCCACCAGGGACGACAGGCGCGAGGCCCAGGTCCGCACGGTGGGCGAGATAGCCACGGCCAACCAGAGCCTCGGCAGCGAGTCGCGCACCAAATTCTTCCAGGGGGTCAGCATCGGCACCCTCAACACCTGCCTCCACGGCGTGGCCCAGGCCGTCACCGCCATCAGCAACGCCGATCTCACTGCCGCCGTGAGCTCCATCGATCAGGCGTCGCCGTCCTGCCTCTCGCTCGACGGGTCCACCACGGGCCTGGTCTATCCCTACGACTTCCCCGACCCCTTCATCCTTCCGGTGGGCGGCGTCTACTACGGGTTCGCCACCAACTCGGTGGCCGGCAACATCCAGATCATCCGCTCCAGCGATCTCACCCACTGGACCACCGTGGGTGACGCCCTGCCCCACGAGCCGAGCTGGGCCGCCCCCCACGCCACCTGGGCCCCGTCGGTGCTCCAGCGGGGCAACACATTCGTGCTGTACTACTCCGCCATCTACGCACCGACCGGCGAGCAGTGCATCTCCGAGGCCGTGGCCACCCAGCCCCAGGGGCCCTACGTGGACGACTCCACCCTCCCGCTCATGTGCCAGACGGCGCTAGGGGGCTCCATCGATCCCACGCCGTTCGTCGACGCCGATGGCACGCCGTATCTGGTGTGGAAGTCGCAAGGGAGTGACGGGCAACCGTCGACGCTGTGGTCACAGCAGCTCACTGCCGCGGGCACCGCCCTGGTGCCGGGCGTGGCCACCGCGCTCCTGGCCCCGAGCCTCGGCTGGCAGGGTGGCGTGATCGAAGGCCCGAGCATGGTGCTGACCGGCGGGCAGTATCTGCTGTTCTACTCCGCCAACAATTGGGAGACGGCCAACTACGCCATCGGCGTGGCCCGGTGCAGCGGCCCCCTGGGCCCGTGCACCGAGACATCGAGCCAACCGCTGCTGGCGTCCCAGCCGGCGTTCAGCGGGCCCGGTGGACCGTCGGTGTTCACCGATGCGGCCGGAAATCTCGACCTGGCCTTCCACGCGTGGCTCCCCGGCAAGGTCGGCTACCCCAACAGCCGGCTCCTCTTCATCCGTCAGATGAGCGTGGCCGGCGGCACCCCGTCGATCGACCCCTGAGGCCCCGCCGATCGACTGCTGAGCGGGATGGAGTTCGCCCGGAAAAAGAGCTATTGAACGTGCTATGTGAGGGCAATAACACCCAACGTGGTCTCACCGAACTAATTTTTCAATGCCACGGAAAGTAATGCTGTGGTCACTCCCTGACTATCCCTCAATGCCAGCTTGAGGTTTCGGGTGCAACGATCGGGTGCGATGACCCCCTGCGGGGCTCAGCGCAGACCGGCCCCAGCGCCGGCCCAGTTCAGAGTGGCCAACATCCGGCGGCGGCTGTCCCGAGCCGGCACCCGGGTGCGTGCCGGATCCGGGTGGTATCGGCACTCGGGATAGGGCCTATCTCTCGACTTGGAACAAGCCATTCCCACCTCATGGAAGGTGCCCTGATGAGGCGACACGGACCCTCTTGCGGCACTCGGTATAGCCGGCCTTCGCACTCGTGCTGAGGGTGCCCTATAGTCCGAAACAGGGCCCTGCCGAACGTCGGGATTGTCGATGATCCGGTAGCTGCTCAGCGGAGGGCGAGTTCCCGACTCACTCCGGGCGTTCTCGTGGCCGGACAGGCCACCGGATGCCGTACCCCCCACCCGGGACGATGACGAAATGAGTGGTGTCACCACGACGCAAGCTTGGGCATAACCAAACCGGCCGCACACCCTACGGCGTGAAGCCAGGACGGACGAAGCCTGCCCGCTCGCCGTCCGGGGACCGTATGCACGGGCCGGAGCCCGCCAACACCGAGCAGAGGAAGGCGCCTTGGCGCGCCCTACGAAGGGAGGTGCCATGCGGACCCGCATTGCACTCGTGGCGATCATCCCGATCGCCAGCATCATCGTCACCGTCGCGGCGCTCCTCGCCGCGGCATCGTCGGCCCGGGCGGCTTCGCCCGCGTCGTCGACGCCAGCCACACCCGCACCATCAGCTCCATCAGCACCATCAGCACCATCAGCACCAACGACCTCACCGTCACCGACCACCACAGCACCGCCGTCGACACCGGCCGCGACCACGACTCCTGGGGCGGTGCCGTCATCGACGGTCCCGCCGTTCCCCGGACTACGTCCCATCAGCCCGGTCCTCACCGAGACGACCCTGCTGGTGAATCTCAACACGGCGCTACGCAACGAGGCCGACTTCCATCAGGCACTGCTCAACGAGACGCAGTTCCTCGAGGCCATGGACAACGAGGCCCAGTTCCACCAAGCCATCTCCAACGAGGTCCGCTTCTACGAGACGCTGCTCAGCGAGAGCAGCGAGACCAGCGAGAGTGGCCCGTCATCAGCGGGCACCGCCGTGGCTGCCATGGGTCTGCCCTACACCACGACGGCCTCCTCGGGTTCGGGTGACACCGTGACTCCGTCGGAGCGGGCGGCGTGGGAGCGCGTGGCCGTGTGCGAGGAGGGCGGCAACTGGAACGCCGACAACGGCGGCTTCAGCGGTGGGCTGGGCATCACCCGAACCAACTGGATCGCCTACGGCGGTGGTGCGTTCGCCCCCGAGGGGGCCATGGCCACCGAGGACGAGCAGATCATGGTGGCCGAGCGCATCCAGGCCACCGCACCGGACCAGGACGGCTGCCACGGCTGGTAGTCCCCACTCAGGCCCGTCATCCCGAAGTGGGTGGGCTACGAAGAACCCACATGAGCACGCTACAGAAGTCGGCGGACGGTGACGTCAACTCGGCCGCCCCCGGCACCACGAGGTGGTGGGCGCCGCTGGTGGCCCCGCCCAGCCTGATCTCCAGCGTCCTGTGCGTGGTGGGCGCCGTGCTGCTGGTGGTCTCCTCGGTGATCCACATCCACCTGTGGTCGACCGGGTACCGCCACATACCCACCATCGGCCCCCTGTTCATCCTCCAGGGTGTGGTCGGCATCGTGCTCGCTCTGGTCGTAGGTGTCACCCGACGGACCGGGGCCGCCCTGGTCGGAGCGCTGTTCGCCGCGTCGACGATCGGAGGCCTGCTGATCTCCGTCGAGGTCGGGCTCTTCGGCTTCAAGGACAGCCTGTCCGCACCCGATGCCACCCTGTCGCTGGTGGTCGAGTCAGCGGCCCTGCTCGTGCTGGCCGCGGCCGTGCTGCTCGGTAGTCGCCGCCCGCACTCGGCGGCGTCCCGGCAGCCGGCCTGAGCGCCGCATCGCTGAACGCCGCATTGCTGAACGCCGCATCGCTGAACGCCGCATTGCTGAACGCCGAATCCCTGCGGACCAATCGCTGAGTGACCTGTCGCTGAGGGCCCCGGTCCGAAGCGGACTGCATGTCGGCGCGGCGAAGCACAGAGGGGAGCGGAAGGAGCTGGTTCGACGTCGGACGACGGAACCGCGACGGCTACACCGTCACCTTCGGGAGAGCGTCGACAGGAGCCTCCCGGAACTACCACCCGCGGTCAGGCCTATCGACCCTTCCAGCGGAAGAACACTCCGCCGGATGCCGACCCGACGACCGTCACCGGAGAACCGGTGGCGACGTCGGGTCGACTCCCGACAGAGACCTACTCAGATCTTGCGGACCTGGCTTGCCTGCAGACCCTTCTGGCCCTGCTTGGTCTCGAACTCCACACGCTGGCCCTCCGCGAGGTCGCGGAAGCCCTCCATCTGGATCTCCGACTGGTGAACGAAGAGGTCATCCCCGCCGCCGTCAGGCGTGATAAATCCAAAGCCTTTTTCGGCGTTGAACCACTTGACTGCACCTACACCCATAACTGTCACTCCTTGAAAAATCACGCACTAAAACGCGGGGATCCATTGTGAAGCCCTACATGTGCCGGCCCGCGTGATTGGGTCGACGACCCCTTAACACTAGGCGGAATGGCGGGACCAGCGCTCGAATGCCCTTTTGTCGCCCCTGGAAGCACGCCATGTGGACCGCCTCCGGACCCCGACGAGGCCATCACCGGAGCGGAGCCCGTCATTCCGCTCGACGGCTGTGTCCGGTTCGACGGTCTATGTCTGGGCAACGGCTACGTCTGGTCGGCGGCTACGGCGGCGCCGGCGATCCGTCCCTGTCCTCTCGCATCGCCACCCCGCTCCATCACACGCTGGGCCCACGGCGCCGCCGCATGCCGGCCGATGGGCTCGAACAGCTCGCCCAGCACCATGGCCGTGAAGGCCACGAAGAAGATCGGCTCGACCAGGGTGCCCAGCCGGTCGGTGATGTACACCAGTCCGAGCAGCGGGTAGCCGATGAACAGGACCTTGACCACCATGTCGTAGACGCGTCCCTCGACGGTGCCGTCGTGCTGGGTCCGTCGGCGGGCGATGAGTGCGGCGGTGGTCAAGAAGGCGAACTCGGCGATGCCGGAGACCACATGCACGTAGTGGTGCAGCGGCAGCTGCAGGTGCCACTCCATCTGCCGGCAGGCGGCGCTCAACCCCTCGGCGCAGGCGTAGGGGTACCGGCCGCCGATGGCTCCGGCCAGAGCAAAGGCCACCATCCACTTCCACTCGCGTCGCACGCCGCTCCGGGCGGTCGATCCCCGCAGCAGCAGCGCCGCCACCAACAGCACGCCCGCGCACATGTCGGCATCCGACATGAGGGCGGCATGCGGCCGCCCCGTCGCCTCGAGGTCGGAGAAGAACCCGTTGACCGACGGCATGAGACCGGGGACGAACGGCACCACCACCCACCAGTTGTAGGCCACTGCCCCGGCCACGCCCAGGACCTTGGCTGCGGTCAGACGCGCCGTGTCCCCCTCGCCCACCGAGGACGGCCTGAATCCAGAGGGCAACGACAACAGCTGCATGACCCGTCCAACAGGAGGGTGGCGGCAAAGATTCCCCGGATGGGGCCGGTGCCGGCCCGCCGTGCCTGGCCCACCGGCCGCTCAACCGGCCAGGCGCACCTGTTCGAGCACGATGGCCCGGCGCGGGCACTCGGCCGCCGCCCGGGTGGCCACGGCCACGAGCGAGGGCTCCACCGGGGTGCCGTCGACCATGGGGTAGCCCCACTCGTCGAGGGTGATCCGCTCGGGCAACAGCTCGGCGCAGAAGCCGTAGGCGTCACAGGCCACGGGGTCCACCCGGAGCCGGACGCTCACCCGCTGTGGGGTCGGCCGCCTCGCGGCCAGGCCGGACTGGGCGTTCATGACGCCCTCCTCGAGGTGGCCTTGGCGGTGCCTCTCCGGGCGGAGGCCGGGCCGGTCGGCGCCGTCGGCAGGGTGAGCACCGACGGCGCACTGTGGCCGGCGCACGGACGACCTGCGGCATGGGCCCGGGCATCGTCGCCGAAGACCGACAGCGCGCTCCGCACCAGGCGGACCACCCCGTCGGGATGCCGGCAGGCGCCCCGGCCGTCCACCATGGCCGACCGGCTCTCGATCCGGTCGATGACCGATGCGTCGGCCCGACCACTCCACAGCTGCTCGAGGTCGCCGGCGATGGCCGGCAGGCCGAAGACGCAGGGACCGCACTGGCCGGCGCTCTCCCCGGCCATGTAGCGGGCGATCCGGGCCGTCTCGGCGATGCCGCACGAGCCCACGGGGAGGGCGACGAGAATGCCCACCCCGTGGGTGGACCCCACCGCGGCCAGGGCGCCGGGGGCGAACGGCGTCGCCAGGTGCGACGATCCCAGCCACGATCCGCCGTAGCCACCCACCAGCACTCCGGACAAGGCCGTCGCTCCGGCCCGTTCGAGGATGTCGATGACCGGTGTCCCGAGCTCGACCTCGAGGACGCCGGGGTGGCGGACGGCACCGGTCACGGTGACCAGCGTCGACCCCGGGGCGTCAGGCGTGCCCAACCGGCGGAACCACGCCGGGCCGTGGCGGGCGATGAGCGCCACCTGGGCCAGGGTCTCGGCATTGTGGACCATGGCCGACCGACGACCCACCTGGAGCGGCACGGACTTGTCGACCCGCAGCGCCGGCAGGGCCATGCCCCGGGTGAGCCACGACACCAGGGCCGACTCTTCGCCGGACACGTACCGGTGCGGGGGACGGTGCACGGTCATCGCGAAGCGGGTGAGGCCGTGGCCGGCCCGCTCGGCGATGGCCGACTCGATGGCCGTGGCGGTGACATCGTTGTCGACAGCCACGCAGAAGGCGATGTCATTGGCCCCCACCACGGTGGCCACCACCTCGGCCCCGTCGAGCACCAGGTGCGGGGCGTGGGCGAGGAGGACCCGGTCCTTGGCGCTGGCCGGCTCGCTCTCCATGGCGTTGACCACCAGGATCGGCCGGCGAGCGGTCCGCCGGACGGCATCCCACTTGGCGCCGGCCGGGAAGCCGCCGCCGCCCCGACCGAGCAGGCCGGACTCCGTGACTGCCCGCACCATGCCGGCCCGCCAGCGCTCGTCATCGAGACCGGGGAGGGTCAGGGGGCCGTGCGTGGCCATGTGGGTGGCCAGATCGGGAGAGCCGCCGCTTCCGGCGGGACCGGCCAGCAGCCGTGCGGTGGCGTCGAGTGTCATAGCGGTCATGGACGTTCCTTCTCGAGTAACCGGGTTGTCGTTGACGAAGTGTCCGGCACGGCACCCGAGGAGGGGCCCCCGACGGTGGCCCGGGTGAGGCCGGCTCCGGCCCACCCGCTCGGACCGGTGGTCGGTCGCAGCGGGACGGCGCGGGTGGAGGCCCCCACCAGCGCGGCCCGCTCCTGGCTGCGGCGGTGGTCGGCGATGCGCCAGACCAGTGCACCGACGACGGCCGCCGTGCACAGTGCGGCCAGGGCGTCCATCCACAGCGTCGAGGCGTCGGTGCCCATGCCCAGGGAGTGGGCCATGGCCACCGGCCAGCTGCCGTAGGCCAACCAGTGGATGCCGCGCCACGTCCGGGCACTGATGCGCTGGCGGAGGGCACTCGACACGCCTACGGCGATCATGAGGTCGACCCCCATCGTCCCGAGGCCGGTCCACAGCGGTCGATAGGGCGAGGCGAAGGGGATCACGGCGGCGGCCCATCCCACGTTCACGTACGTGTCGAGCACCGCCGTCAGGACGTGGAGGGTCAGGAACACCATGGCGAGGAGCGAGACCCGCTTGTGCAGGTCGGCGCGGGCGAAGGCCGGCCACGACGGTGAGGCGGTGCGGCCGGCGGTGAGGATACCGAGGACCATGGTCCCCGAGAGGAGCACCAGGGCCACGATGCCGGTGGCTCGCATGGTGTACCAGACAGTGGTGGAGGTGACGGCCAGCATCAGTGCACGGCGCCTTTCTCGTGGGTGACCTCCCCGGGTCCGGGAGCCGGATCATCGAGGGGCCAGTGGCCACACGTCGTGACGGTCCCAGTGGTGTCCACCAGGCGGGCGGGCACGTCCCGCGAGGCGAGGTTGCCGACGGCGTCCTCCCCCCAGACCACGGCAGCCGTGCTCCAGGCGTTGGCCTCCACGCAGGACGGGGCGGCCACCGACACCAGGGACCAGACGGGGGGAGCCGCATCACCGGTCCAGGGGTCCACGATGTGGTGGACGGGACGGCCCGTGCGCATCCAGCGCCGGGCGGTGGTACCCGACGTGGCCAGACCTCCCCCGACGATGGTGACGACCTGGTCCACCCGCGCCACGTCAGCGGTGCAGTCGGCGGCGATCCCCACGGCCCAGCCGCCGGGAGGGACGGGTCCGGCCACAGCGACATCGCCCCCCAGGTTGACCAGCACCCCACAGCCGAGGGCCTCGGCCAGATGTTCCGCGGCCCGGTCGGCGGCGAAGGCCTTGGCCGTGGCCCCGAGGTCGATGTGGACACCGGGAGGCACGGACACCGTGCCGGCGTCGGGATCCAATCCGATGTGCCACCATCCTGGTGCAGGACGGGGCACGAAGGCCTCGTCAGCGGCGCACGGGTCGATCTCGGTGAAGTCACGGTCGTAACCCAGCTCGATGAGGGCCGACCCGACGGTGGGATCGACGGTGCCGGCCGTCTCCACGGCCACGCGGCAGGCCACGTCGATGACCTCGAACAGGAGCGGGCTGACGGCGACGGGCTGTCCGTGGCCATTCGCCTCCAGCTGCCGGAGCTCCGAGTCGGGTCGGAACCGGCTGCACGCCTCGTCGAGGGCGCGGAGCTCATGGCCCAACAGGACCAGGGCCTCGTCGGCCCGGTGCTCCTCGGTGACCATGACCGAGGCCGTGGTCCCGATGGCCCGCATCGACCGCACGGTGACGGGCTCTCGGGCCGCCGTCACTGCCGCCACGTCCCCATCCGTCACCTCGGCGGCGGCCTCCTCGGCCACGGCCGTGCTCACGACTGCCCCGAGACGGTGGACGCCGACGAGCTGGTGGACTTCGGTGCGGTCGTGGTGGTCGTGGTGGTCGTGGTGGTCGGTGTGGTCGTGGCCGTCGTGGCCGCGTCCGAGGACGAGGCTGCGGTCGACGAGGCGGCGGAGCTCGCCGCCGTGGACGTGGTGGTGGCTGCCGTGGTCGGTGTGGTGGTGGTGGCCGTCGTGGCC
>Ga0181534_10000847_pt1 | contig 21147 bp, 15 predicted proteins | sample PEATcosm2014_Bin_37_FD_119758 | JGI IMG/M metagenome (GOLD analysis project Ga0181534, IMG submission 119758) | Peatland microbial communities from MTU Mesocosm Facility, Houghton, MI, USA - PEATcosm2014_Bin17_10_metaG | ecosystem: Environmental > Terrestrial > Soil > Wetlands > Peat | place...
GAGGGCGCGGACAAAAGCGTCTCCCAGTATCTATGCGCCCTCACCGAACCGCACGATGGGCTGCCCTACGACTACGATCAGATTCGCGTCTTCACCTGGAACGTGAGAAAGCACCGCTATGAAACCGCCTACCGCGAGCGCGGCCTCAACGGAGTTTTGCCGATTACCCTGACCACGGAGAATTTCGACAAAGAGGGCGTGTTGCCGGTATTTATCTTGCGGGTGAGCGACGATAGCGGCAAGGTGAGCGAGCGCAAGTACAGACTGGACACTCCGATGGTGCGGCGCGTGCTGGCCGCCGGAGAGCAGAAGGAAACCCCGCACACGATACGGCCAACGGGTAGGAAAAAGCGCAGGCGCCGCAAAGCAGCTTAGCCTTTCACCGGGAGAGAAGCGGCTCCGCGGATTTGACGGCTGTTCCTTTCCTGCACGAAAACAATCACTCGCAGTTTGGCGACGTCCCAGTGGGGGTCGATTCTCACTCCGGAAGTGCCTGCGAAGAAGCCGGATTGGCCGGCAACGCCGATCTTCTCCAGTGAGCGCAGGGTGGCGACGTGATTGAGTTCGCGTCCTGAGTTCTCGCCCTGGCTGACGGAAGAGTGCAAACCGTCTTCCGTGACAGCCAGCCAGACTTCCGCAAGATCCCCGCGAGGGATATCTTGCGCCGATCGAGATACCGAGATCGAAAAGCTCTGCACCCCTTTGCTTTCGGCGGTCTCGGGACGGATGGCGACCTGGAGTTTGGCGCCGGACGCAGCTTTGCGGATCGCGCTCTCCGCCCGCTGAGCGTCGCTGCCTACGAAGTTGGTTTGTCCGTCGATAACCAGTTCAGGGGTGTACGCGTCGTTGCCGAACCTGGCGGCATAGGCCGTCTGGCGTTCGGTCCACTCGGCGGAGGAGAAAGGATCGGCCCAGCCAAGGCGATTCCAGTAATCCACGTGCTCTTCCAATGCGATGATTTCGGCCCCCTCCACAGGCTGAGAGGCCATCAGTTTTTGCAGCAACCGATCGGCGGGCGGGCAGGAGGAACAACCTTCTGAGGTGAAAAGCTCGATCAGGACCGGCATGCGATGGCCGTCCGTAGCGGGCGAGAGAGCCTTCGTGCTGGCTGCGTAACCGGAGTGGAGCACGATAAAGAACGCAGACAAAATCAGAAGAAGGAAAGCGTATTTTCGCATGGTTGAACCTCGAGTTTCAAAATAGCGGGTTTGAAAATAACTGGTTGGAAAATAGGATGAACTTGCCGGGGGAAAGTTACGAGGGTTCGAGGGGTGCAAGTAAGTTCAAGCTCTTCAACCCAGGAGATCACAGAGGAAAATCGGGGGGCTAGCAGTAGAAGTCTGCGATGCTTTGGACTACGCAGCGCTGCTCGGCTTCCGAGAGTTCGGGGAACATGGGGAGGGCCAGAACTTGTTTGGCGGCGCGCTCGGATTCGGGGAAATCGCCTTCGCGATGTCCGAGATAAACGAAACACGGCTGCAAGTGCAGGGGGATCGGATAGTAAATCTCCGTGCCGATCTGCCGCGCGGTAAGAAACTCGCGTAATTCGTCGCGCCGGTAGGCGCGGACCACGTACTGATGAAACGCGTGATGGGCCGGGGGAGTGGTGTGGGGCAGGCGAATGGGGAAGTCTGCCGCTGGGGCGATTGCCGATGGCTGGTTCCCGGGTGCCGATGGCGTGCGGGCCAATCCGGCCTCCGCGAATAAACGATCGTAGGTTGCGGCACGTCGGTGGCGGGCGGCGTTCCATTCGTCGACGTATTTCAATTTCACCCGTAGGATGGCGGCCTGCATGGCGTCGAGGCGGCTGTTGGCGCCAAACTCCTCGTGAAGATAACGGCGCGGGCTGCCATGGTTGCGCAGGCGGCGCAGGTGTTCAGCCATCTCGGGATGGCTGGTGGTGACCGCTCCGGCGTCGCCATAGGCGCTGAGATTCTTGCTGGGATAGAAACTGAAGGCGGCGCACATACTCATAGAGCCGGCGCGGGGAGCCTTCGCGGGATCGATTCCCCAGGCCGACCCGATGGCTTGGGCCGCATCTTCGATTAACCTTAGATGGAATTCCTCCGCCAGTCGTTGCAAACGGTCCATGTCGGCACATTGGCCGTAGAGGTGAACCGGAAGCAGGGCGCGAAGCTTGCCGCCAGGATTACCGCGGAGAAAGGCTTCGACCTGGGCGGGATCGAGATTCAAGGTTGCGGGGTCGATATCGGCGAAGACCGGGAGAGCGCCGGCGCGAACAATGGCGCTGGTCGAGGCGAAAAAACTGAAGGGCGTGGTGAGGACGTGATCTCCGGGCTGCACTCCGGCGGCGAGCAGGGCCAGCCACAAAGCGTCCGTGCCGGAGGCGCAGCCCACGGCGTAGGGCACGCCGCAAAAAGCCGCGAATTCGCGCTCGAAATTCTCCACTTCGGGCCCAAGAACGTAGTGTTGCGAGGCGCAGACGCGCTCAACCGCAGCTAAGATGTCCGCACGTATCTGTTCGTACTGCCGTCGCAGGTCGAGCAAGGGCACAGAGGTTCGTTCGTGGGATGGGGCAAGGGTTTGCGAAGATTGAATCACGGAAAAATGGATTGTAGCAGGATACTGGGACGCCAAGCACCAACGAGAAATGTTTGAGATACCAATTTCCATAGCCGTTTACGGAAATCCACTGTTTTGCGGCGGCGGAACGCGAATGCGGGAGGGTGGAAAACTCTTTAGTTTGCGACAGTTTGCGGAGACATTGCCGCGATGTTTTGTTTGGAAGCCGAGGTGCATCGCCCTCAGCTTAACAGTCTCACCCGCCGTAGCCCGCGCTTTCGATTTAAGGGAAAGAAAAACTAACAATGTAGAAGGGATTCTTCCTCAAGGAGAGCCTTTCGACCCCAGGAGATCAGTCCATGGAATCCGCTTTTCGCCGCATTCTGAATCGAATTCTGCTTGCTCCCCTTGCGCTGGTTATATTCGTCGGCATGCCGAGCTTCATGGCCGCGCAGGATGTGGCTTCGCTGACTGGTGTGGTCACCGATCAGACGGGTGCGGTCATTGGTGGGGCCGATGTGACTCTCCGGAATCCGCAGACGGGCGTCAGCTATAAAGGGGTGACCAACAGCGCGGGTTCTTACACGCTCGGCCAAATCAAGCCCGGTCCCGGCTACAGCATCGAATTCGCCCACGCCGGTTTCCGCTCAGTGGTGATTTCCGGCCTGTACCTGAATGTGGACGCGACGCGCGTGCAAAATGCGCAGATGAGTCCCGGGGGACTTCGCGAGACAGTGGAGGTCTCGGCGAGCAACCAGGGTGTGACCCTGGACACCACGGACGCGACGGTAGGCAACAATTTTCAAGTGCAGTCTCTTCAGGATTTGCCGATCGAGGACCGAAGCAGCCCATCCGCCCTCTTCGTTCAGCAGCCCGGCGTCACCCTGGATGGAGCGGTGACCGGCGCGCGCACCGATCAGGACCGGGTTACGGTGGACGGCCTGGACGTCAACGACATGGCTACCGGAGAGTTTGGGGCCATTGTCGCGAATGCTCCCGTGGATTCGGTGCAGGAATTCCGGGGGGTTGCCGCCGGCGATCTTCCCACCGCTGCCGGAGGTGGAGGCGGTCAATTCGAACTGGTGACACGCGGCGGCACGAACTCGTTCCACGGCGCCGTGGTTGAGTATCACCGCGACACGGACCTGGAAGCCAACGATTGGTTCAACAACAACGCCAACGTTCCCCGACCTCCGCTCATTCGGAATCAGTTTGGAGGTAATTTTGGCGGACCGATCCTCAAGAACAAATTGTTCTTCTTTTTCGATTACAACGGACGGCGCGATACTCTCTCCAACCTGGTGGAGCGCACGGTTCCCCTGGACTCCTTCAGGAATGGGAACATTGCGTACATCAATACTTCCGGTAACGTCGGGAATTTAAACTCGGCGCAGGTGGCGGCGCTCGATCCCCTGGGAATAGGCTTCAATCCAGCGTTGCTCAGCCTGTTTAAGAGCCGTTATCCCCACGCCAATGATCTTTCGGGCGACTATGGGGATCTTCTGAACACAGCCGGATACCGTTTCAACGCGCCTTTTCCCTACAAGGAAGACGATTATGTGCAGCGCGTCGATTTCAATTTGAACCAAAAGATCAAGCTGTGGGGCAAGGGAAGCTTCACCCGAACCAATGGAACGGAAAATGCTATTTGGTTCCCCGGCGATCCGGAAACCTACCCTTTCCTCGATCAAAGCTATACCTATGTGGGAGGGGTCGTCTGGACCATCAGCAGTACGAAAGTGAATCAGGCTTCCTACGGCGAAGTCTTCGAGAATTACAATTTCCCCAACACATACAATCCCACCGGGCCTAACCAGTTCAATGCATTTGGGGGGAACGGCACCGGGGGAACGATCATCTCCGGGCCTTATGGAAGCGCCGTCAACGCACAGGGCCGAACCTATCCCATTCCCGTGGTGCGCGACGATTTTACCTGGGTGAAGGGCAAGCACAACCTTCAGTTTGGGGGCACGTTTAAGTGGCCGAAGCCGAGCGGATATACCATCCTGAATTACAACACGCCGACGATTGGTCTGGGTGGAAATACTCCGCAATTGAACTCGAGCCTGGAGCCCATCGATATCTGCCCGTCCTACGCGCCGCCTCCGAATTGCAACCCCAGTGCGGAAGGCTTATACGACGCGGCCTTCGCCCTGGCGCTTGCCCCATATTCCGCGGTGAGCAGCACTTTCAATTACAACGCACAAGGAACCCCTTTCCCCCAGGGCTCGGGCCAAACCCGCACCTACCGTTACTATGAGACCGAGGCTTATTTCGGGGATACGTGGAAGGTGTTGCCGAAGCTCACGCTTTCCTACGGAGTGCGCTGGGTGAATTACACCGTGCCGTATGAAATCCACGGCATTGAGTCGTTGGAAAACTATGGCTTCGACACCTACTTCAAGGATCGTGAGGCGCAGAGCGCCGCCAGCGAATCTGGCAACCTGGCGGTCCCGCTGATCGCCTATTCGCTAGGCGGGAAGGCCAACCATGCCGGGGGCTATTTCAAGCCGCAATATCTAAACTTTGGGCCGAGATTTGCCGCCGCCTACCAGGTGAATCCAAAAACCGTCTTCAATGCGGGCGCGGGCATCCTCTACGATCAGACGGTGATCAATGCGGTGCAGTACCAGGAATCGCAGTATGACTACGTTTTCCAGGCCAGCACGACTCAACCTTACGGAACTCCGGGAGATGCCAATGGTTCGCTCGCGACGGACACCCGGTTCACCGGGTTGAACGCTCCGCTGGCGCCCCCTCCCGCCCCGGCGATCACCAAGCCGTTTTATCCCTTTGTTTCGGGCACGGGAGCGAATGCGGTCCCGTTCGGCCTGGCCAATGGGCAGGCGTTCAACGAAACCATCGATCACAACCTCAAAACCCCGTATTCCATTCAGTACACCTTCGGCTTCCAATACGAGTTTCCCCACGGATTTCTCATGAAATCAACCTACGTGGGCCGCCTGGGCAGGCGACTGCTGGCGCAAGCGGACTCCAACCAGTTGATCGATTTTCGTGACCCTAAGTCGGGCCAGTTGATGTCCACCGCATTCGCCAACATCACTACGGCGCTGCGCAATGGACAGAATGTCAACCCGCAGCCTTTCTATGAAAACGTGATGGTGCCGGGGACGGGTGTAGCACTTGGCGTCCCGAACAACACGGACGTAATTGTCGATTATGTGGGCACCCTGGCGGAACGAGGCGATTTTGCCGATACCACGCAGGTTCTAGCGTCGCTTCAGCCTTATGGCCTGGGCCTTCCGGCAAATGTCGGCATGGGCGCGCAGTTCTCGGAGAACACGTTCTATACCAACAAGGGATTCTCCAGCTACAACGGCTTGCTGACCACGCTGCATAAGAATCTGGGCAATGGTTTGCAATTCGACCTCAACTACACCTGGTCGCACTCGATCGATAACGTTTCGGTGATCGCCAACGCGCCGGCCATCGGAGGATATGGCTTTATCTGCGATGTGCTGCGGCCGCGGGAGTGCCGCGGCAACTCCGATTTCGATGTGACCAATTATTTCAACGGCAACTTCATCTACGATCTGCCATTTGGCCGGGGAAAGAGCATTGCTTCGTCGGCGCCACGCTGGCTGGAGGAGATGATCGGGGGCTGGAGCATCAGCGGCCTGCCCAACTGGCATAGCGGAAATACCTACTTCGCGGCCTCCAACGCATTTGTGGCGGGGTACGCGAACGATGCGCCCGCCATTCTGACGGGTCCGATCTCCGACCTGCACATTCATTTGAATGGCGGCCATGGCCAACCCTTGCTGGCTTATGCCAACACGGCGCAGGCAAACGGGGACTTCACGGGGCCGCTTGGCTTCAATATTGGCACCCGGAACAACCTGCGCGGGCCGCAGTACTTTGATATGGACATGGGTCTGGGTAAGAACTTCCCGCTCACTTCTGAGCGGCTGAAAATGCAGTTCCGCGCCGATGCCTTCAATGTCTTCAACCATCCCAACTTCAGTACTCCGTGTACAGACATCACCAATGTTTCCTGTCTGTTCGGGACCATCTCCAGCACAGAGGGCACCGGGATCCGTAACGCCGCCAGCGCGGCGCGCGTGTTGCAGGTGTCGCTGCGGCTGGAGTTCTAGAGCAACCGATGCAAAAAGGTTTCAGGCCAGCCTCCGGGCTGGCCTGATTTGTTTCAAGGCCTTTTGGCCTCGCGGCAATGGCTCGAGTTATCACCCATATTACGTCGAGTGGGAGATCCTTCGCTTCGCCTGAAAAACGGCTGCGCTCAGGATGACGCCTTGTGGGTCTTTTCCGCGCGTCATTTTCCAAACATCATTTTCCAAACATGGGATAGTGGCTGGCCGCGCCCATGAAGAAAAGGAGCGGGATCGAAAGATAAGCGTTGGCGCGGGAGCAGAGGAAGGCCTGGCGGGCCATGTACCTGGCTTTGTCGGGCATGGGAGTGCCGTTGGCGGTATTGTCTCTGGTCCACTGGATGAGGCGTTTCTGGATGCGCCAGATGACTCCCCACACGTTCAGCAGCATGACCCAGCCGATGCCGCCGCCGATGCCGATAGCTAACAGGCGATTACTTTCCCAGCCGTGGTTGTTCAGGCTTAGAAACGACCACGCAGCGGCGGTGACCACCGCGGCGTAGACGACGCCAATGAACCATCCGTTATCGAAGAGGCCTTTGCCGGGGATGAGGCAGGCGTAAAGGATGGCCCAGACAATAGTCCAGATGGCGAAGAAGCTGCCCATGGCGGTTCCGCTGGTGGCGTGCAGGCCCATGAGTTGGCCGTTGTGGGCGTCGGCGGCCACGGTTGTTCCCCAGTAGGCGATCCCGACGAGCACGGTCACGATGGCCGCCATGCGGAACCACAACAGGGCGCGAGTCATCAGCGGAGGCACGACTTTGCCCTTGGTGGCGGGGTCGAGCTCCTGCATCAGGGGGATGTTGACCAGGTTGAAGAAGTAGAGCAGGCCGATCCAGGTGATGCCGGCGAGGAAGTGGGTCCAGCGTAGGAGCATGAGGAAGTTGGTGTTCCAGTCCTGGGGAAAGTTGATTTGCGGTGCGAGGATGGTGGTGAGAGCGGCGCTTGCCATAGTGCCTCCTGGGATGGCCGACGCTTTTTTTGCAGCGCTTTTCTTAGCAAAGCGGAAGCGTGCGGGCGATCGGCGGGCGCAACTGGCCCACGCGGGATTGTACACAATCGCCCCTGGCAGTTTGGGAGGCGAATTCCCCTAATGGGAAAACTTGGGGTTCGCCAGAATTTCACGGTTGAAAAGAAGACGCAGAAGCCTTAATGTACTGGCAGTTGACCTGCTGGCGGACGCGGCCGATTTGAACCGGCGGCGAAAAGCAGGCTGTTTCCCCGCGGTCCTGTATCCGGAAGCTGGATGCGGAGTTCGCGAGGAGGCGTTTTTTTGTGGCGCATTGCGGAAGATGCGCCGGTTGGCACGGAGAAGTAAAAAAACGAAAAGGAGATCGGCAATGGAGAACAGCAAGCCGGCGCAAAACATTCAGGATTCCTTCCTCAACACGGCCCGTAAAGAACGACTGAGCATCACCATCTACCTGATGAGCGGAGTGAAGTTGACGGGACGGATTCGTTCCTTCGACAAGTACTCCGTGGTGCTCGAGGCCAACGGACAAGAGCAATTGATCTTCAAGCACGCCATCTCCACCGTGGTGATGGGGCGGACTGTGCCCCACGGGGCCCATAACGAGGCGAAAGCCGCCTCAGCCGCGGCGGGAGGGTCGCCGGTGGCAGCGGCTGCCTCCGCGGCCAGCGCCTCGGGCAACGAAGGGTAAGGCGTTTCCGGTTGCGTAAATCCCATCCCAAGAAGACTCGCGTCCGCGCGGCGGCCGAGCATTTGTCGCTTGGGGATGAGGCTGAGCGAAGCGAAAGCACTCAGGAGCGCGCATTCCTGGTGGGACTCGAAGTCCGAACCCGCGGGCGCGCCCCCAGGGTGGGGGCCCAGGCCCAGGCGGCGCGGGATGCGGCGGACGCTTCCGCGGAAATCCGTAACGCCGCCTCAAATGGGCATCCCTCGGCGAAATCCGGCTTCGGCAGCCCCCTATCCAACAAAGCCATATCCAACAAAATCAGCTCCACCAAAGCCAGCTCCAACCAACTGGGCATTCCGGAGTTCGACGCCGACGAATCTTTGGCCGAGCTGCGCACTCTGGCGGGAAGCGCCGGGGCCAGCGTGGTCGGCGAAATCCTGCAGCGGCGGGACCGGCCCGATCCCGCGACGTTAATCGGAGCCGGCAAATTGGAAGAGATCGCGGGTGCGGCCGCCGCGGTGAATGCCGATCTGCTGCTCTTCGATCACGATCTGACCGCGTCCCAGCAGCGCAATATCGAGCGCATAGTGAAGCGGCGGGTGATCGACCGCACCCAATTGATCCTCGACATTTTTGCCCGGCACGCGCGCACTAGGGAAGGCCAGTTGCAGGTGGAGCTGGCGCAACTGCAATACATGCTGCCGCGGCTGGCCGGGCGCGGCATTGAAATGTCGCAGCTGGGAGGCGGCATCGGCACGCGCGGTCCCGGCGAGACGCAATTGGAGACCGACCGGCGGAAAATCTACCGCCGGGTGCGGCATGTGGAAGAGCAACTGGAGAATGTGCGGCGGGTGCGGGCGCAGCAGCGGCAGCGGCGGGAAGCCACTCCGGTGGCCACGGTGGCGCTGATCGGCTATACCAATGCGGGGAAGTCCACGCTGTTCAACGCGCTGACCCGGGCGGCGGTGCTGGCCTCACCGCGCATGTTCGCCACGCTCGATCCCACGATTCGCGCAGTGGTGCTGCCCTCGAAGAGGAAAGTCCTGCTCTCCGATACGGTGGGATTTATTCGCAGCCTGCCGCACACGCTGGTCAAGGCATTTCGCGCCACTCTGGAAGAGGTGCAGCGGTCGTCGCTGATTCTGCACGTGTCGGATGCCAGCAGCCGACTCTCGGCCGAGCAGGACGCGCAGGTGGAGATTGTGCTGAAAGAGCTGGAAGCGGAGAAGAAGCCCCGGCTGCGGGTGATGAACAAAGTCGACCTGCTGGATGGGGAAGTAGCGGAAAGTTTGATGGCCGACGCGCAACGGGACGATGCGAATACCGTGTACGTATCGGCGGCGGAAGGGACTGGATTGGAGCGGCTGCTGGGGCGGATTGACGCGATGATCGACGAAGACCGGGTGAGCCGGGTGTATGTGAGGATTCCGCAGGCAGAAGGGAAGTTGCTGGCTATGCTGGAGGCGAAGGCGCGGATTCATTCGCGAGCATACAAAGATGGGGCGGCGGAGATGGACATGGAAGCGGCGGAGTCGGTGGTGCGGAGGGTGAGGAAATGGTTAGTTTCGTGACGGAGCATCGGGTTAACCCCAGTTGCGCCGCTTCCCGCCGAACTGGATCCGGTTAGATGGGATGGCCATCGGCATCAATGAAGCTGATCTTGCCGATGCCGAGTTCCTTGATTCCGGGCTCGATCTTGGTCCGGTCGCCTACGATGACCCAAACCATTCCCTCCGGATGAATTACCTGCCGGGCGGCGGCATCGAGGTCGGTTCTTTTCAGGGCGCGGATTTTGCCCGCCATGGTTTCGTAATAGTCATCCGGCCAGCCATAGGTCAGCAGGTCAAGGATCGACTCGTTAACCGAGCTGATAGTCTCGCGCGACCCCGGCAGGCTGAGGGTTTCATTGGCCTGGATGCGTGTCAGTTCCTCGGGGGTAACTGGGCGGTCGGTCAGAATTCCGTTGATTTCTTTTCTTACTTCGATCAAAGATTCTTTGGTCTTGTCGGTTTGAACGGGAGCGAAGATGACAAATGGTCGTTGTGCGTGCGCGCCTATGAGGACGCTGCCAGCCCCGTAGGCCCAATGCTTATCCTCCCGCAAATTCATGTTCAAACGCGAGCTGAAGTTGCCTCCAAGGTCGTCATTCATGGCCTGGATGGCGATCTCTTGTGGTGTGTCGGCGGGGATTGACACCTCTCCAGCGATGATTATGGACTGGCTGGCGCCAGGTTTATCCAGAATGTATACGGCGGGTTGAGAAGCAAGTTTGACGGGAGAAATATTCTTGCTTGGGATTGCCCCCGGCTTCCAGCCCGCAAAGAGTTTTTCGAGCTTTGGCGTCAGCTCCTTCAAGGTGGTATCTCCCACCACCACCAGCGTGGCATTGTTGGGACGGAACCAGACTTGATGAAACTTGAGCAGATCGTCGCGCGTAATCGCGTGAGTGCTGGCGGCAGTGCCCGATCCGGTCAGCGGATTTCCGTAGGCATGGCCGGGCCCATACATCAATCCCGGAAGGACGCGCAGCGTCATCTCGAAAGGGTCCTTCTGCTCCTGCTCGATGGCGTCGAGCTGCAATTTCTGCTCGCGCTTGAAATCGGCGTCGGGGAAGGTGGGATGCAGAACGACATCGGCAAACAGATCGAGCGCGGGATCAAGCTTGGACTTCAAGGCGGAAAGAGCTACGAAACTGAAGTCAAGAGTTGAATAGCCCCAGAGGTTCGCGCCCAGCAGGGCGACCTGGTCGTTAATCTGAAGCGCGTTCCGGGTGTTGGTTCCGTCGGTGAGCAGCACCGAGGCAAGCTTGGCCGTGCCGGGCTTGGAAAACTGGTCGGCGGCATAACCCGCATCCGCCGCCATGCGGAATTCCACCAGCGGAAGCTCGTGCCGCTCCGCCAGGATGATCTTGAGTCCGTTCGAAAGAAGGGCCCGTTGCAACTGGGGAAGCTTTAGCTCCGGAGGCGTGCCCAGGGCAGGTGGCTGGCTGCGGTCCGGTGCGGTGGAGTTCGTCTTGTATTCGGGGAACGGTTGCACTTCTAGAATATAGTTGCCGTCGCTGAGCCAGTGGTTCGCGGCGGACCTGAGATCGTTGCTGGTTGCTTCGCGAATCCGCTGCAGCGTGATCTTGTAGCCATCCGGGTTGCCGGTGTAGACGGCGTACTGCGCCAGTCGGTCGGATTTCCCTCCGAAGCCGCCAATGCGATCGATGCGGCGCAGAAACGTGGCCAGAGATTGGGTCTGCACGCGGAGCAATTCTTCCGCGGTTGGCCCATCCTTGAGAAAACGGGCGAGTTCCTCGTCAACCGCCTGCTCGATTTCCCCTAGGCTGTGTCCGGGACGAGCGGTCACTTGAATATAAAACTGGCCGCCGATCTCGCGTATATCGGTGTCTACGTTGACATCGCTGGCGATTTGGTCGTCGTAGACGAGTCGCTTATAGAGCCGCGAAGTCTTGCCATCCCCCAGGCAGGCACTGACCAGGTTGAGGTAGTCGGCATCCGCGCTGCCGAACTGGGGTACGTTCCAAACCATGTAAAGGCGAGGCAAGGGCACGCGGTCCTGAGTCACGGAGCGGTGGGTTCCACTCATCTTCGCGATCCAAACCTGTTGATGGGTGATCGGCGGGCCAGCGGGAATATCCCCGAAATACTTCTCGACTTTTTCTTTCGCCGTCCTGGCGTCGATATCGCCGGCCAGGACCAGCACCACGTTGGAGGGAGCGTAATAAGTCTTAAACCATTCCTCCACATCCTTGAAGGAAGCGGCGTCCAAGTCGGCCATTTCGCCGATCACATCCCAGGAATAGGGATGCCCGGCGGGATACGTATTTTCGGGAATGTATTCCTCGGCCAAGCGGTAAGGCTGGTTTTCTCCTTCCCGCTTTTCATTCTCGACTACGCCCCTCTGCAGATCGAGAGTTTTCTGGCTGAGGTCCAGAAAACCCATGCGGTCCGCCTCCATCCACAGAGTGAAATCCAGGGCCGAGGTGGGAACATCCTCAAAAAAGTTCGTGCGGTCAAATTCCGTGGTTCCGTTAAGATCGGTGGCGCCCACCGACTCGAGGGCCTTAATGTACACGCCATGGGCGTGCTGGCTGCCGCCGAACATTAAATGCTCGAAGAGATGGGCGAATCCGGTCTTGCCCGGCTTCTCATTTTTTGAACCCACGTGGTACCAGAGATTGACGGCCACGATGGGAGCTTTGTGGTCCTCATGCACAATCAGGGTGAGGCCGTTTTCCAGCACGAATTTCTGGTAGGGAATATCGATGTTTTGAGCTTGCGATACTCCGCTGAAAACCAGGACAGGAAAAAGCAGCAGGCGAAGCATGCGCATAAGCGGGCTCCTAAGGGTGCAAATGGAAGGCGAACCAAATCTATCTGGCCGGCGCCTCCCCTGGGATCGAGAAGAAACTCGGGATGGAGTATATCGCAAGTCTGGGGGTTCGCGAGGGCTTATGGCAGGCAAGCCAGCGTTGACTGGGATCGAATCTGCCCGGATGAGATTTTATTTAAATGGGCCGCCAACCAAGAAGCGGTGACAGTCCTTGGCTACCGGCCCATTCGATCCTGAATTGGATCGGAGGTGATAACTCAATGCTAATCCTCCCGACGCGGAAGTCAAGGAGATAGTTTGCAGATTCCTGCGTATTCCCAAGATCAGACATGCGCAGGCATGGCGAGTGAGATGCGGTGGACTTTCTGGCTGGCCCGGAAGCTGACCTTGCCGCGTAGTCCTTAATCGCTGAAAATTAAAGCCTTTACGTTGACAGAAAGTCCCCGCGACGTTAGACTTGACAGTTTTCATAGCCCTCTTTTTCCTGTATAACACCAACGTTCATGGACCAGACGTTACGACAACTAGGCGAATTACTGCTTGGGGCGGTGCCTACTGTAATTCTGCTGGCGCTGCTCTACGCGCTCTATACGGTGATCGTGCACAAACCGTTGCAGCAGGTGCTGGAGGAGCGCCGCAGCAAGACGGAAGGCGCGGTGGAGAGGTCGAGGGCGGACATTGCCTCGGCGGAAGCTCGAACCGCGGAATACGAGCAGCGCTTGCGCGAGGCGCGGGCCACTGTGTTTCGTGCGCAGGAAGCACGGCGCAAGACGGCGCTCGAGGCGCGGGCTGCCGCCATGAACGAGGCCCGCAGCAAGGCCCAGGCGCAGGTGCAGGCGGCAAGGGCCGATATTGAAAAAGATCGCCAGACGGTGCAGGGTGGCTTGCAAGCCGAGGCGCAGAGCCTTGCGACCGAGATCATGCGGCACGTGCTGGAACCCGCCAGCGGGGTGCGGGGATGATTTCCAGGATGGGTTCCTCCAAGAGATTTTTTTACTGCGGCGGGCTGACTCTGCTTCTGATGACGGCCGAATTGCACTTGCACGCGCAGGATCAGCCGGCACGGCCGGAGAACCAGTCGCAATCTCAGGACTCCTCGAGACCTCCAGGATTTGGCCAGCGGCTTACTCGGGAGACCCGGGAGGCGGCCGGAGAAGAGGAAGAAAAGGACGAGAAAGGTCCGTTCAAGAGGTCGGCATCGGTAAACCTGATCGCCAAGAAATTGGGAATCAGCCTTGAGACCGCCTCCGCGCTTTCCTTTCTGTTTAATTTTGGGGTGATCGCTGGAATCATAATCTGGTTGGCCCGCAAGTATCTGCCAGGCACGTTCCGCGCCCGCACCGCCGCCATTCAGAAGGCGATGCAGGAGGCGCAGAAGGCCAGCAGGGAAGCGGGGGCGAGGCTGGCGGAGATTGAAATTCGCCTGACGAAACTCGACGCGGAGATTGAGACGATGCGCGAAAACGCGGACAGAGATGCCGCGGAGGAGGAGGCGCGCATTCAGGCGGCAACCCAGGAGGATGCTCGAAAGATGGTGGAATCGGCCCACCAGGAAATTGACGCCGCTGCCAAGGCGGCGCGCCGGGCCCTGACCGCCTATGCCGCCGACCTCGCGGTTTCTTTAGCGCGCAAGCAGATTCGCGTAGATGACAGGACGGATCAGGCTTTGGTGAAGAACTTTGCCGGGCAGTTGAGCACGCCCCCAGGGCGTTCAGAAAAGCCCCCGGGAAAGGATCGGAATTAACATGGCATCGGTTGCCAGCACCTACGCACGGGCCTTCGCCGATGTGATTCTCGGGGCGCATCTCGATGCAAGCCGGGCGCTCGGTGAATTGCGCGGCATCGCCGGGTTGCTGGCGGAGAGTTCGGCGTTGCGGCGGGTGTGGGAGAATCCGGCGATCCCCGCCGAGCAAAAACGCGGCCTGCTCGACGCCATCGCGAAACGTGAGGAGATTTCCAAGCCGGTTCGAAATTTGGTCGCGGTTCTAATCGATCATCGGCGCACCCATTTTCTCGAACCCGTGATCCGGCAACTGGAGAAGGAGCTCGACGCGCGCCTGGGATTCGCCGAAGCTGATATCACCAGCTCCCGCGAATTGAACGACGCCGAGAAGCGGGAATTTGAAGCACAGGTCGAGAAGCTGACCGGCAAGAAAGTTCGTGCCCGCTACAGTCAGGATCCGGCTCTGCTTGGGGGAGCGCTGCTCCGCATCGGGAGCACAATTTACGATGGTTCGGTAAGAGGACAATTGGAAAAGATTCAGGAAGCTATTAGCTCTTAGCCCTTAGCTTCTAGCCGGCGGGAATTTGATTGAGTTCGGTGGAATAAAGTGAATAAAAGCTAAAGCTAGCCAGCTCAAGGCGGAAAGCTGATTCTATGGCACAAATCAAAGCAGACGAAATTTCCAAGCTGATCCGCGAGCAGATCGAAAATTACGAGAGCAAGATCTCCGTGGACGAAACCGGTACGGTGATCACCCTGGGCGACGGCATCGCGAGAGTGTACGGCCTCGACAAGGTGATGGCAGGAGAGCTTCTCTCTTTCCCCCACGATGTTGCCGGCATCGCCATGAACCTCGAAGAAGACCAGGTTGGCGTGGTGCTGCTGGGCGAGTACACCGAGATTCAAGAGGGAGACGAAGTGAAGCGCACCGGGCGCATCATGAGCGTTCCGGTGGGCGATGCCATGATTGGCCGAGTGGTGGATTCGCTGGGGCGGCCGATCGACGACAAGGGCCCCATTGCCAGCGATCAATTCATTGCCCTGGAGCGAATTGCTCCCGGGGTCATCGACCGGCAGCCGGTGCGCGAGCCGATGGCAACGGGATTAAAGGCCATCGACAGCATGATTCCGATCGGCCGCGGGCAGCGCGAGTTGATCATCGGCGACCGCCAGACGGGCAAGACTTCGGTCGCGCTCGACACCATCATCAATAGCAAGGGGAACGACCTGATTTGCATTTATAACGCGATTGGCCAGAAGCGATCGTCGATCGCGCAGGTGGTGAAGATCCTGGAGGACGCCGGGGCGATGGAATACACCATCGTAGTAGCGGCATCGGCCTCCGAGCCTGCGCCCATGCAGTACATCTCCCCCTATGCCGCCACCGCTATCGGAGAGTATTTCCGCGACAGCAAGCGGCATGCGCTGGTGATCTATGACGATTTGTCCAAGCACGCCGCTTCGTACCGCGAGATCTCGCTGTTGTTGCGGCGTCCCCCGGGGCGCGAGGCCTATCCCGGCGATGTGTTCTATCTGCACTCGCGATTACTGGAGCGCTCGGCCAAATTGAGCGACCAGAACGGCGGCGGTTCGCTGACCGCGCTTCCGATCATCGAGACCCAGGCGGGCGACGTATCCGCCTACATTCCGACCAACGTAATTTCCATCACCGACGGTCAGATTTACCTGGAGACGGATTTATTCAATCAAGGGGTGCGTCCCGCGGTAAATGTCGGCTTATCGGTGAGCCGGGTCGGCGGCAGCGCGCAGATCAAGGCGATGCGTCAGGTTGCGGGTACGTTGAAGTTGGAACTGGCGCAATATCGCGAACTGGCGGCCTTCGCGCAGTTCGGCAGCGATCTCGACAAGGCCACGCAAAACCAGCTCAATCGCGGGCAGCGGCTGGTGGAAATTCTGAAACAGGGCCAGTTTTCGCCGCTGCCGTTCTCCAAGCAGATTCTGATTATCTTCGCGGGAACATCGGGATTTCTCGACGACCTTCCGGTCAATCAGGTCCGGGACTTCGAAGCGGAGCTTTACAAATACGTGGACGCGACCAATGCCGGCTTGTTGCGGACGATCATGGAGAAGAAGATTCTGGACGACGGATTGAAAGCACAATTGACCGACATTGTGAAGCAAGCCAAGCAGCAGTTTGTGGACTCGCGGCAAGCGGTGGCAAAGTAGCACCAAGCGGCCAGTACCGAGTAACGAGCCAGATCACCTGCTCGGTACGCAATAGTCGAACCTGGCACCATGGCGAACATTCTCGATATTCGACGCCGGATTCGCAGCGTGGTAAACACGCGGCAGATTACCAAGGCCATGAAAGTGGTGTCTGCGGCCAAGTTGCGCCGGGCGCAGGAGCGAACGCTGGCGGCGCGACCCTACGCGCAGATGCTGACCAACGTGCTCAAATCGCTGGTGGCACGAGCCGAGATTTATGACCCTGAAACCGGTCAGCCCAAGCATCCCCTATTGGCGCAGCGCGCGGAGCGCAACATTCTGCTCATCGTGGTCACGGGCGACAAGGGTTTGGCGGGGGCGTTCAGCGCCAACGTCACCAAAGCCGCAAGCCGCTTTCTCGAAGCCAAGTCCGGCAAGAACATCGACATCGAGGCCATTGGCAGAAAAGGGCGGGATTTTCTGCGGCGGCGCTATCCGGCGGCGGCGGTGCAGACCCACAGCCTGGCGGATACGACGGAAGAGGCAATCGACTCCCGGCCCGAGGCCGGGGCGCGCGCGGGCGAGATTCAAATCACGGGAGAACACGTGGGTGTGCTTGGCAAACTGGAATTTTCCCAGGCGCGCGCCCTGGCCGAGAGCGTCATCGAGCGCTATCAGCGCGAAGAGATTGATTCCGTTTATGTGGTCTTCAACGAATTTAAATCGGTGATTGCGCAGCGCCTGATCGTTGAGCAGATTCTTCCCATTGAAAAAGTTGGCGAACAATCCGTGCGAATGTCGGAGGAGATGACGGAAGACGAGAGGAAGAAGACCAAAGAAGCGGCCATTAGTTCCGGTGTGAGCATGCGCAGCGAAACTCCGGCGGACAAGGCGGCGGAGAAGTTCGCCACGGCGGATGTCGATTATATTTATGAGCAGTCGCCGGAGGAATTGTTCCGTTCGCTGTTGCCGAAATATGTGGGCATCCAGATTTTCCGGGCGCTGCTGGAATCGGTGGCGGCGGAGCATGCGGCGCGCATGACTGCCATGGAAGCCGCCACCAGCAATGCCACCGATATGATCGACTCCCTCACCCTAGCCATGAACCGGGCGCGGCAGGCGAAAATCACCAAGGAGATTATCGAGATCGTGAGCGGCGCCGCCGCCATGTAGTCCGCCCAGAGCGAAAACAGACGAAACAAGAGACTCCTCGACGAGAACCCAATATGGCCGAAAATGTAGGACACGTAATTCAAATCGCCGGACCCGCGGTCGACGTGCAATTCCACGAGGGCCACCTGCCCCCGATTTATCAGGCGGTGAGAATCGTGAGCGATGGTTTCACCGTGCCCAGCCCCATCAACGTAATTCTCGAGGTGCAGCAGCACCTGGGAGAAGGGCGCGTACGCTGCATTGCGATGTCGGCCACGGACGGCATGGTGCGCGGCATGAAGGCGGTCGATCAGGGCGGACCGATCTCCGTTCCTGTGGGCCGCGGTACTTTGGGGCGGGTGATGAATGTGATCGGCGATCCCGTCGATCAACTGGGCCCGATTGAATTCAAGAAAAGAATGCCGATTCACCGCCTGGCTCCCGCATTTGACGAGCAGGCCACCACGGCGGAAATGTTCGAGACCGGCGTGAAGGTCATCGATCTGATTCAGCCGTTCCTGAAAGGCGGCAAGATCGGCTTGTTCGGCGGCGCGGGTGTCGGCAAGACCGTCGTCATTATGGAGTTGATCAACAACGTCGCCAAGAACCACGGAGGATTTTCTGTATTTGCCGGGGTCGGGGAGCGCACCCGCGAGGGTAACGATCTCTGGCTGGAGATGACGGAATCCGGGGTGATCCGGCCCGGCGACCCTGAGCACTCGAAGGCGGCGCTGATCTATGGCCAAATGACCGAGCCACCCGGAGCGCGTCTGCGGGTCGCACTCACCGGCCTGACGGTCGCGGAGTACTTCCGCGACGCGGAAGGCGCAGATACCTTGCTGTTCATCGACAACATCTTCCGCTTCACGCAAGCCGGGTCGGAAGTATCCGCGCTGCTCGGCCGGATGCCCAGCGCCGTTGGCTATCAGCCCAACCTTGCCACGGAGATGGGCGAATTGCAGGAGCGAATTACATCGACCAAGAAAGGCTCGGTCACGTCCGTGCAGGCGATTTATGTTCCCGCCGATGACTTGACCGATCCGGCCCCAGCCACCACGTTCGCTCACCTCGACGCCACCACCGTGCTTTCCCGAGCCTTGACGGAGATTGGGATTTATCCGGCGGTCGATCCTCTGGCCTCTACGTCACGTATTCTCGACGCCCGCATTGTTGGCCAGGAACACTATGACGTGGCCCAGTCGGTAAAGAAAACGCTGCAGACTTATAAAGACTTGCAGGATATCATCGCCATTCTTGGCATCGACGAGCTCAGCGAAGACCAAAAGCTGACCGTGGCGCGCGCCAGGAAAATCCAACGCTTTCTGTCGCAGCCCTTCCATGTGGCGGAGCAGTTCACCGGGGCGGCTGGACGTTACGTGAAAATCGCCGATACGGTGAAAGGCTTTAAAGCGATTGTAGAAGGCAAGTACGATGACATCCCGGAGCAGGCGTTTTACATGAAGGGGCCGATTGAAGAAGTGCTGGAAGCGGCGGAAAAGATGAAAAAAGCCGCTTGAAAACCGTCGTTGGTTGCTAGCCGTTGGCCAGTACGGCCCACGGACAAGCTTTTCGCCAATGACTAACGACCAGCGAGCAACGAGCAACGAGCGATGCCGGATACTTTCCAACTCGAAATCGTTACGCCGGAAAAGAAGGTGGTCGATACCGCGGCGGTGGAGGTTCAAATTCCCGGAAAGAATGGGTATCTGGGAGTTCTGCCGGGGCACGCGCCGCTGATCACGGAATTGTCCGTTGGGGAAATATCGTATCGTGCGGATTCGGAGCAGCACACGTTGGCCATCGCCTGGGGATTCGCCGAAGTGCTCCCTGATAAGGTCACGATCCTAGCCGAGACTGCCGAGCGTCCATCCGAGATTGACGTGGAGCGGGCGCGCAAAGCCAAGGAACGGGCCGAGCAACGCCTCTCCAGCGGGGATACGAATGTGGATGTCGAGCGCTCACTCAATGCACTGCGTAAGGCTGAGACGCGCCTGGAAGTCGCGGGCGAAGCTTGATAGTCTGCAGGCGCAAGCGTCGGACTGCCGGGTTTAAGTGGAAGAAAAATGAGTAGGGCTGCCGCCGGCTTTTGTCTCGTTTCCTTGCTATCGATCAGCCTGCCTATCTCCTTGGCCCAAACTCCAGACCCATCACACCTGTTATCTCCCGAGGTTAGAGCCGACGGGAAAGTGACTTTCCGCCTTCTCGTGCCCAACGCGAAAGTAGTAAAGCTTTTGCTGGAAGGAGCGGAGCCGGAGGACATGCAGAAGTACGATCCGGGAGTATGGAGCATAACTACATCGCCACTTTCCCCCGATTACTACGGATACTCATTCCTGGTGGATGGCGTTCCCCTGATCGATCCCTCCAATCCTATGTTGAAGCCGAATCTGCTGGAGATCGAGAATGAGGTGCATGTTCCGGGTCCACCGTCGCTGCCCTGGGAACTGAACGATGTCCCGCACGGCGAAGTTCATCACCACTTTTATGCGTCAATAATTGGCGGCGACACCCGCGATTACTACGTTTATACGCCACCCGGCTATGCGGCCTCGGGCAAGGCGAAGTATCCCATACTCTATCTGCTACATGGATTCAGTGACGACGCCAGTGGATGGACGGCCGTGGGCCGCGCTAATGTGATCCTGGACAACCTGATCGCGCAAGGCAGGGCAAAGCCCATGATCGTGGTCATGCCTTTGGGCTATGGCACTATGAATTTCGTCCATCTGGCGTGGGATGCGTGGAGCAATGCGGAGTTGCGCGACGAGAACTTTCGAAAGTTCAGCGCGGCATTACTCAGCGAAGTAATGCCGCAAGTTGAGTCTGAGTATCGGGTCGACAGGAACCGGGATGCGCGCGCCATTGCCGGGCTGTCCATGGGCGGATCCGAGTCCTTGCTCACCGGACTCAACCATCTGGATAAATTTTCCTGGGTAGGGGCATTCAGTTCGGGCGGACTTCCCGAGAGCTTTGCGCAAGACTTTCCGGCACTTGACGCAAAAGCGAATCAACAGGTGCATCTGCTCTGGATTGCCTGCGGAACGTACGACCAGCTCATCACCCTGAACCGCAACTTCAGGCGCTGGTTGAATACCCGAGGGGTAAGGGCGAAAGAAATCGAAACGCCGGGCAGCCACACCTGGATGGTGTGGCGCAGAAATCTTGCGGAGTTCGCCGCAATGCTCTTCCGCTAGCGGCGGGCGCACCTGCTTCGACTTTGCTCAAACTGCGCGGGTATCACGGAACATTTACGGATTCCCGATCCTCCGACGCGACCCGCTTCACCGCCGCGGTTCGCTCTAGTTTGTCCCATGCGAACTTTCTCCCCTCCAGAGCGCGCTTCAAGGTTTTGAAGAGAACCACAGAAAATAGTTGGCGATAGGCGAAGCGCTGCAACCACACCTGACTCAGCAGCCAGACATCCTCCTTCTCGTTCGGCCGGCGCCGCTCCAGGGCGAAAGCCAGAGCCGAAGCGAGA